>Ga0172378_10000372_pt1 | contig 38797 bp, 37 predicted proteins | sample GrowelOW332metaG_FD_119755 | JGI IMG/M metagenome (GOLD analysis project Ga0172378, IMG submission 119755) | Groundwater microbial communities from an aquifer near a municipal landfill in Southern Ontario, Canada - Pumphouse #3_1 metaG | ecosystem: Environmental > Aquatic > Deep subsurface >...
AGAGATGAATTGCGATTCTTCTGTTTTCATAGGTTAGTTAAATTTATAAATTATAAGATTTACGACGCATTTCAAATTTTCTCAATCTTCAATACTTTCTTTTTCGCGATAGAACCAACCTTTTGTCATTCTGGTAAGAATCCCTTGATTACTTGTTTGACTGTATACAAGTGATCTTTACAAAGATGACAAAAGGAATGTATCAATGCGGGAATTATAGAAAAGTGATTTTATATGGTTTAAACGCGTAAGGTCTGAAGTTATTATGAAGAAAAATAATCTATTTGTATTTTACAACAAAACATTAAAAACCGCAAACGCCATGCCTCTCCCGATATCGGATGCGAAAAAACGATACCCGATATCCGACTGCCTCTACAAAAAGTTAATTAAAAACATTGAAAATAAAAATCCCAAAACTCCGCCGACAGCCACCTCCGCAGGTAAATGCCCGACTCGTTCTTTGAGCTCCGGATATCCGCTAAGTTTGAGTTCATCCACTATCCGATTGATCGCGGCACCGTTGCGTCCGATATGAATACGGATATTCATCGCATCATAAATTACCACATACGCGAGGCATACGGCAATAGCAAATTCGATGGAATCAATGCCGCGATAATATCCCGTCACCGTCACCAGCGACACCGCGAAAGAGGTGTGCGAGGAAGGCATATGCCCGGGAGTAAAAAGATATTTGATTTCTATCTTCCGATGCCTGATAACGGATAACGTAAATTTTATGGCCTGCGTAAAAATTCCCGTCAGCAGTGGAATGATTATAAACGGATAATTGCTCATCGTATTGCCTGATTATTATTACAAGAATATTCTAACATCTTTTTACAAAAACGTCACTGTTATCCAAAAAACTGACCCACCTGCACTTTCCAATGCTTATCTATTACTTTCTAAAAAACTGTCATCCCGGAATTTGCGCAGCAAATATCCGGGATCCCGTTACTAACACTGAATTAACTTAATCCGTACCACAATCCGTCTATAAAGTATTTGGATTTTCTCCCTCTCCTATCGGGAGAGGGGCGGGGTGAGGGGGAATAAACGTAAAATCATTATGTAACGGATTTAGTTAATTTCGATATAAGCCGGTGAAAACGAAGTACAATGCTTGTCTTGCATAGTTACGGGATTCCGGATATTTCGGAGTACCGAAATTCCGGAATGACAAATAAAAATTGTTTTTTTACTTTTTGATTTGGCTAAAAGAAGCGATTCGAAGTGCAAGTGGGTCGGCATCTAAAAAACAATTGCGAGAAAGACTTTGTCGTATTTTGAATTCCGGATTTTGGATTTTCGGATTGTGGACCACGCCAGAGATGGCGTGAACCACGCGGGATAAAACGTTCTTGTGTAGCATTCACACCATTTCTGGTGTGATCCAAATGCAAACACAAATACAAAATAGACATACAAAAATCCCCGCAAATCAATACGGGGATTTTGATATCCGTTGTAGACCATAAACCGTGCATGAGCCGCTTTCTTACATCACCTGTTTCACCCTGATATATCCGTCCTGACTGTCGGGATAATTTTTTGCCATAATATTTTTGGTTTCCTCGTTCGCATCCTTCGCCACATCGTCACGAAACACGTTTATTTTCCCCGTCACCTGCGAGATCGGCTCCACTCCTTCCGTGTCCACTTCCCCCAACTGTTCCACATACCCCAAAACATCGGAAATTTCCTTGGCAAACCTATTGACCTCCTCGCCGCTTAGCTCAATCCGCGCCAGCTCGGCGATATGCCGCACCTCCTCCTCTGAAACTTTATTATTTTCCGCCATATTCAAAATTTACTTTTTAATCACACTGACAAAATAACACGGTTTTAGGTTTTTTACAATAAAACGCTAACTTCAACCATAATCAATGATTAAGATTCTAAAACCCCGATGAAGCGCCGGGAGACCACCACCCCCAGGCCCAAGTAGGTCTTACCGGATCAATAAGGCTGCTCGGCACTTGCATACTTTCGGGTTGGTGCGAAATCAATTTGTAATCTGTCCCGTTTGAATAATAGATATATTGCGCCTGATCATTCCAGCAAGAACCGTTGTTTCTCGGATCAATCGGCAAAGATCCGTTGGCAAGCCCGCCGGTTGTAAGCTCCGGTATCCAGTTTACACCTAAACCGGCACCCCATGCAGAACAATAGCCTTGCCACCCGTTACTCACAGGATAGGAACCATAGAGCGCATAATAGCCCAAAATCGCGTTATTCACGCTCTGCAATTGTGTCATGCTTTTTGACATTTTCGCCTTAACCCTCGCCCCATTGAGAGATGTCATGGCAATCGTCGACAAAACGCCAATGATGGAAATCACGACCAAGAGTTCGATGAGGGTGAAACCCTTTTGCCTTCCGAACATAAAGTTTATGATTAAGGATTTATATACCATGCCCGGACATATATCAGGGTTTAAGCAATTTATGATTTTATATTAACATAGGATTTAAAAAGTGAAAAGCAAAGCTGAAAGGTGAAAGAGCAGGTGGCAAATTGTTTTTTGTGTTTTGGATTCTCGGATCACACCAGAAATGGTGTGAATGCTACGCAAAAATGTTTTGTCCTGCATGGTTCACACCATTTCTGGTGTGATCCAAAATACGGAAATCCACAATCCGAAATGCCAAGTGAGATCCGGAATCCAAAACAAAAACACCACTCGTATTCCAATCATTACGCTTTCCTAAACCTCACATACATCTCATACAAAAATTTATTTACCGGCAAATCGTAAACCCCAACGTAACTTACCTCCCTGCCCCCAAAACCTTTCTTGAACCGGGTGATACCCGCCCACTTCGGATTTTCTCCCTCGACCGTAATCCCCCAAAAATCATAAGTCGCGGCAGCGGCACTTTTCGCATCCCGGATCTGCCGCCACTGCAAAAGATAGGGCGCCATCAGATTGCGAAAAGAATTCGACGATGCGCCATGAAGATAGACGGCATAGTCGCCGAACAGCAAAACAATGTTCGCGGCGATATACAGGTCTTCATATTTGGCGAAATACAATCGGCATTTCAAATCTCCCCGCTCGCCCAAAGTTTCCAGCATCTTGCGATAGTAATCCTTGTTATGAGAAACAATCCCGTCCCGCGCCGACGTTTCTCCGATAAGTTTCCAAAACTCTTCAAAATTGTTTTCGTCCAAGCCTTTCCAAAAAACTTCCACGCTTTTTTTCTCGGCGAGACGGATGTTATACCTCGTCTTCGGTTTCATCTCGCTCAGTAATTCTTCTTCGCTTTTTTCAAGATCCAAAACCAGCGTATCTTTGGGCTGCACGCTGCCTGCCACGTTTTTTAAATCAAGCTTGTCCCAAATTTCCCGCTCGCTTTTTTCAGCCGCCGGATCCATCCGCACAAAAATCGCCCCTTCCGCTTTCGCCTCGATCTTGAGATATTTTAGAAAAAAGTCCAAGACGGCGGATTGCTCCGCGCCCTCCGCACCGGCGATAATCGGACCGCGGGGCAGATACCAATATTTCAACCCCAGGGGAAGTTTATGCTCCACCGCGGAAGACACCGCCAATATTTTTCCGCGTTCAAGGACCGCATAGCGAAACACTTTCCGCCCGACAGCTTCCTGAAATTCCCCCCACTCAAAACTCTGCAAAAAACTTTACAGAGAATTTGCCAAAATAAATCCGTTCCAAATATCTTTTTTATCTTCCGCTATTTTCAAAAATTCCATAGTATGTTAAATTATACCAATTATGTTCTGCCAATCCCACGCCCGAGAATTCATTCTTCCGAGAAATCTCGACAACAGAAATGCCTTTTGCATCCGGATCACACCAGAAATGGTGTGAACTGCTACACAAAAACGTTCTATCCCGCGTGGTTCACGCCATCTCTGACGTGGTCCGAAAATCCGAAGTCCATAAATGCTTTTTGCATTTGTAATCCGGATCACACCAGAGATGGTGTGAACTGTTGCGCAAAAACTTTCTATCCCGCATGGTTCACATCATTTCTGATGTGGTCCAAAAATCCGAAATCCAAAATTCATAATTCATAATTCAAATCAACCTCAAATTCATATCGGCTTTCAAATGTTTGCAATCCGTAATCCCTTCGCCCTGCGAAATACGGTAATACCCAGCAATCGCTATCATAAGCGCATTGTCAGTCGTGAATTTGAAAGGAGGAAAATCGACATTGGCTTCCGGCAATTCTTTTGCGAATTTTTCCCGAAGCGTTTTGCGCAGCGCTTTGTTCGCCGATACGCCACCGCCCAAAAATATATTTCGCGCTCCATACTTTTTCGCCGCCTGCAAAGTTTTCACAGACAACACATCCAGCGCCGCTGCCTGAAAAGATGCCGCCACATCGGCGATATATTTTTTGTCATCAAGATTTTTCCCCTTCGCCTCATACAGCACCGCCGTCTTAAGCCCCGAAAAACTAAAGTTAAAGTCCTTGCTTCCCATCATCGGACGAGGAAAAGCAATCGCCCGCGCATCGCCCGCTTCCGCCAACTTTTCGACAATCGGCCCGCCCGGATAACCCAGTCCCAAAATCTTCGCCACCTTGTCAAAAGCTTCGCCCACCGCATCGTCCACCGTCTCGCCCACAATCCGAAATTTCATATCCGCCTTCATCAGCACCAGCTGCGTATGCCCGCCGGAAACAATAAGACACAGAACCGGAAACCGCATTTTCTTGAGACTGTATAAATCCGCCTTTTCTTTCTCAAGCCAGTTGGCGTAAATATGCCCCTCCAAATGATTGACTTCAACCAGCGGCTTATCAAGCGCAAACGAAAGCGCCTTGGCGGCATTCACCCCGATCATCAGCGCGGGAATAAGCCCCGGTCCTTTGGTGACGGCGATATAATCAATTTTCTTTTTGGATATGCCGGCCTTCTCAAAAGCCTTCTCCAACACCGGCACCATATTCCGCAAATGCGCCCGCGCCGCCAGCTGCGGCACCACCCCGCCATACGCGCTATGCATTTTAATCTGGGAGGAAACGACATCGGCAAGCACCTCCACCTTTCCCCTTTTTATCCTCACGATCGACACCGCCGTCTCATCGCAAGAACTCTCAATCGATAGAATTACCATAAAAGTCTTTACAAAAGTGTTATATATGCTACTATAACACAGTAATAATTTTAGGTTAAGAAAGATGCTCTATCTCGTGTTATCCTGAACGCGGCAGAGCGAAGTAAAGGACTTCGATACCAAGTCACCGGTAGTGTCATTCTGAGGTACCCCGAAGAATCCCGACGCTAAGCCGCTAACACAGATTTATTACCGCCAAATTCGGCCTCATCGTCTAATGGTTAGGACATCAGGTTTTCATCCTGACAATAGGGGTCCGATTCCCCTTGAGGCTACTACCGAGGAACTGGCACCCGCCAGTTCCTTTTTTGCTTGTAAGATTGGGCAAAGTTTAGGGGTTTGAAATGAACTATAATCATAAATAGGTTTTTCTGGAAAAATCAAACCCTGTAGTACAAGCTGTTGCTTGAGATCGGACCCTTTCCATGTTTCCGGGATATATTTAATGTAATCAAAAACAAACTCCACGGCTTCATCAATGTTAAACTCCTCCATTTTTGTCTCGGGCGATTCACCTTCTTTAGCTTCAATTTCTTTCTTAATTCGATCAAAGGCTTCTCGGAAGTCCTCATCGGACAGCAGATCCTTCTTCTTCATATCAATAAGCTTCATTTTATCTTCCTTTAGCGCCTCAATCTGCTTGTCTCTATCCTTTTTATCCTCATTGATTCTTTTGTATTGCTTTTCCCAAACATCTAGAACAACCGCCTTGAATCCATTAAGGAATTTGTCCTTCGGAGTTATCTCCTGCAAACAACCCCGAAAGTCATCCTCGATCTTTTTCTTAGCGATAGATTTCTTTGATGAACAATTCCTATTGTAGCATCGGTAATAGGGATACTTACCTCCCCATCTACCAGTCGAGATGTAAGCTGTTAGTGGCCTACCACAATACGCACAAACAGCGAAATGCCTCAATGGAAAATCCTCACTGGCCTGACTTTCCGAAACGTTATCTCCCCGGCTTTTCCCGTTTAATAGATTCTGACACTTAAAAAATGTTTGCCGGTCAACAAGCTTCTCGTGCGTTCCTTCAAATTCTTCGCCCCGGCTGGTCATTATGCCAATATAGAATTTATTGGTCATAATCTTATTCATTAACTGAGGAGATATCTCTTTGCCACTCCACGATCTCAACCCCATTTTATTGACCTTTACTCTTACATCCTCAACAGTGTAAAGTTCTGTAGCATATTCCCTAAAAATAAATTTGATCATCGGAGCTCTCTTTTTATCAACCGTAATGATTTTCTTGCTCAGTCCGTCCCGAGCATTCAAATAGCCATAAGGCGCTTTCCAGCACCAGATGCCCTGTTCGATTTTCTCTCGCATACACGCAGATACTCTTTGACTTCTTATGTCATTATCGAGCTGAGCATTGGCCGCCATTACATTGCCGATAAATTTACCAATAGGGGTGCTATCAATCGCTTCAGTCGTAGAAATTAGCTTTACTCCGAGTTTGCTGAGAAGCATCAAAATACTAGAGTAGTCATTCACATTTCTAGTAAGCCTATCAATCTTATATACAATCACCACCTCCACGCCGTTGCTTTTCTGTCCGCAAAACTTAAGCATCCCCTGTAAACTCGGCCGATCAACAGTTTTAGCCGATACCCCGTCGTCATGGAATATTTTAATAATTTCAATGTCATGCATGTCAGCATAGCTTTGACATTGCTTTCTTTGTTGTTCGAGACTAACGCCAAACTGGGCCTGGTCTTCTGTAGAAACCCGGTAATACATTATACCTTTTATTTTGTTCCTCCCCGCCATAATTTTAAATCAATAATTAGCCCCGCCCTTTGGCCCATATGCCCTAAATCTTTGCGGTTAGTTATGATATTAGCATACATAATCGCTATTCAAAAATATCTTTAATAAGCCCTTTTTCTTGCGCCCACTTATCAAAAGCCAGCCTAGCAAATTTATACTGAGCATCACGAATCTCCTCAATTTCCTCATCGGTTAGCCCTTCCGCTTCCTCTCCGAGTAATTCTTTAAATTTTACCAGGCTGATCATGTATTCTTCTATAAATCTTTAGATATTTTTCTTTTTGTCTTTTTCAATCTTTTCATATTTAGCCAAAAGCTTTCTGAAGAATTGATTCCAACTCAAATTTCCCGGCTTCATTACTTTAAGAGTTTCATAAATGTCTTCCGAAAATCTGAAGGAATGACTTTTATAGTGCATATTTCTCATATTGTTTTGCTATTGTATTACTAAGCGGCAACCCGACCGATTCGTTTCCTTGTTCTGGCAGTATTGCATGAATACTTGTACTACTTTATTTCTCTTTGTATCCTTGTGGTCTATTCCTTTTCTAGAATGAGTTCATTGTAGATGTGATTATAAAGAAGTTGTTCAAAATCACACTCCTGCCATGAACTGAGGTATCCGCTCGGTCGCAACTCATTTTTCTTGCAAATTATTTTATATCGCTTCAAGTAAGTGTGCGCAACTTTTTTGCCTACGATCTAAGCTATCGCTCCACAATAAAAAAATAGCTTATACAGCTATTTAACAGATTAAACTGAAAAAGGTCTAAGAAATAAGTGCCCTACACTTCTTTTCGCCTCTTCTTTTCTAAGGATATTATCTTACCTATATGTCCAAAATCTAATTCTTTATCAAATTTTTCACTGACCAATCTAAAAATTTTCTTTTCCGGTAGTCTCCTGTTCTCATATATAAAGTCATACATTTTTTTCTTGGAAGCGTCTCTGGCTCGTAACTTCCCTAGCGAAGACTCCTCCTTTCTGTACTTACGCAGAAGGTGATTAATCTTGAGCCAATTATTTTCTATATAATCAATCAGATCTCTTTGAGTAACATTAGGATGAATTCTTATAGCAATAGGAAAATCCTCATAAGATCTCCTGAGCAGCCCTAATACACCGATAAAATCAAAAGCGTTAAGATCTTCTATATCTTCGATAACATCTACTACTTCACAAAGATCGCTGCTTTGAATGCCCACCTCAAGCACTTCATATATTCTCTCATTATAGAAAAGATAGATTTTGAATATAAAAAGAAGGCTTGATGAATAAGGAAAATCGGCTTGAATTACTCTCTCTAAAGACTTGTTAATATCATTCAAAAATTTTATCTCATTCTTATTATCCTTAGACTCTTCAGCAATATACATTATATAGAAGAGATCTGTCAGTAAATTCTCTTTAAATATTTTTGTTCTCTTCCTCTTTGACAATTTAAATCCCTTCTTTGGTATGCAAAATTCTTTTCTTAAAATTTTTATGTTATTTTGAAACTCATCAGAGTCGATAAACCTGTCTAGATAATTTATTAACTTTCTCTTGGTTTTGCTGATCTTCTCCATATAGGTTGCAATATAATTAGAACTTTTCTATTTTATCTTCAATCTGCCTTTTAATGGCCACCCTTGATTCAATCGCATACTCTTTATTAAGAACTTCTTCTGTTATTTTTAATAATTCATTTAAATCATCCTTTGAACCAACTTTAATTGCGGTTTTCCATATACCAACCAACCCAAATACCTCAGACTTAGCCCTATTTTGAAATTCTTGAAACAACGGATCGCTTAGTTTCATATCCTTAGCCTGTTTTATTTCATTATCAACCACATCCGTAATGACATTGGTTAAAAATTTTATCCAGGCAACCTTGTCCTGAGATAAAGATCCGGTCTTCCAAAACATATCAATAAATACGACAAAGACACCAATAAAGCTCTCAACCGTTGAGCCTGGCAAAAATATCTGCCTCACCAAATGATATGATCTTGGAGTTATTTTACATTTGTCTTCGAGCACTATTTCGAACAAATCCTCTGCCCTATATGAAATAAATATATAATACCTCTCAGCCAAATCACCAAGACATCTTGAGTACATCCTGTCGTCAATAATTGACTGCTCTTTCCAACTATTCAAAATAGGAACGATGTTTATAGGTTTAATACTCTCTGATTTTGAAAACCTATATAAATTTAGATCGTCTGTAACCAAAACTATCTTTTTTGAGACTGCAATTTTTAAAGTCTCAATTAACCAAGGCTCAAATATTTCATCTAGTCTTTCTGATGTAAGCTGATAATCAACTGAGTCTCTGATAATTTTCACAGACTTACTTTTCCTAATAAAATCCCAAAGAGATCTAAGCTCTTCAATTTCCATATTCAACAACTCTTCCTGTATCTTGTTAAAAAGCAATTCGTGAATGTATAAGGGTCTTCCTAATTTTTCTAAGAAACCAAGCAGTCCCATTTTAGATAAATCCAATAAAGACAAGTAATCAAAAACAAATCCATCGGCTTGATTGAAGTTATTTTTTTCTTCATCCAGAAATAATTTATCAGTACCAGTAAATTGAATAGTAAAATCCGGATCATCTCTATGTGTCATTATTTCCGAAAAAGGACGGCTGAGCACCTTTTCTAAATGATAAATAGGAACAGGATTATCCTTGAAAGACTCTTTTATTTTTTCATATCTTTCTCTAGCAGAAAGAAGGATGTCTTTTATTTCCTGCGTAAGCTCGCCTTTTTCGTCTTGTGCAAGTATCGGAGTAATAATTTTTTCTTCTGGAAATTGTTTTTGAAATTCCCACATACCTTCGATAAGTCTGCTTGTTTCGCTGTTTTCACCATCATCCCGAGTACTGTAGTGATGCATAACAGCATTGTAATGAGAGTACGCTATTTTCTTTTTCTCATTTTCCTTTTCTTCTAATTCATCTGCCATATTTTTTACTTTTTTGGCAGATGTAATCGCATCTTGATGTTTATTAAGAAGGACATAGACCGCGCTCAAATCGAACCAATAACTAATATCTTTATTTTGCTCTGCTTCTATAGAAATCCGATCAAGAAGTTGATTGGCTTGTTCAGCTGCACCATTTAATAGAAAGACTCGCGATATTCTTCTCTTCTCTGTATAGGATAACTCATCATAATGCTCATCATTGACTAGTTTGTCGTAAGCCAACTCATAATCTTTGTTATACAAATCAAGAGCAAAAGCCATAACATTAACATGATGGATCATTTTCTCATGCAATCCAGAAATATCCAATGTCTTTAATTTATACTTGGCATCGTCATACCTACCTAACCACACAAAACAAGTGTATATACCATATTCAATCTCTGACAGTAAATAAGACTTATTTTCTTTCTCAGCAATTTCCTTAGCCTTCCCAAAAAGATCCAAGGCTTTGTTTACATCCTTAAAATCTGTTAGTCTCGGAACAATATCGAATTCTGAATCTATGCTATATTTTTCCTGAGCTCTAATTAATAATGCTTTAGCTTTCGTTACCAAATATTCTGGCTCATCTGGAGAAATTCCTATGGCTTTATTTGCAAATTTTAATGCATTCTCGAAATCTATTTTATCAAGATACAGAATAGCAAGAAGATTGTTCGCTACATCGCTAGTTTTTAGGATTTCTTTTGCCTCTTTATCTTTTTCGATAAACTCAAATACAGGATCAGCCTTTTTATTGTTTTGGTAAAGCCCCCATAATAATATCGCTAAGATATCTTCGTTTTTTTCCAGAGTCCAAAGTACAGTTATTCTATCTAACCCATCAACTACACCCTCCGCTTCTCCTTTATTAATTAAAGCGCTCGCGAGGTTCATTTTGGCTTTTGCCAAAGAGCCATCCTGAGCAATTGAATTATTAAAATATTCTATCGCCTTGTCATAATCTCCTATTGGCTTAGGCCTATTGTATATAACACCTAAATTGTTATAAATCCTTCCTAGCTCCTTAGAGAATTTGCTATTGTCATGTTTTATTTCACCTAAAATCGTCAGAAGATCATCCTTTGCCTTGTCCAACCTGCCGAGTTTCATAAGAGCTACAATTTCATCAATACGCGTATTAATCTCCTCGTTGCAAGTCCCTATGCCAGCCCCCTCCAATGCCGTATTAATAGCTTGTGGCAAAAATTTAGAGTCATTGCCTACATACTTTTTTAATTGTTCCGCTACTTCGTCTAATTTTCCATTAGTGTCGGGCTGAACTAAAATTATTTGATTTACACTGACATCCTTTATCTCTGCAATATTTACAGTATGCCTACGTTTATCTATTAAGAATTTATTCCCATTTAGAAAATTCCAATTTGAAAACCACCTCGACAAAAAAAGATTAAAATTTTCACACAAGGAAAACTTTAGATCTGTTAAGACCGAAACTATTTTATTAAACAAAGATAATAAGTTCATATTCCTAATCTAAACAATTACTAACAAACTGCTGATAATTCTCAACTTCTTTGTAATTAACCTTGATAACCTCAAAATGTTTCTTTGCAGATTCTATTTTGGCCTTCTCTGTCGGGCGTAAATTCTCTATATCTCCCTTTGTCTCTATTACAAAATAAATCTTTTCACTGCTTTCATTACCTTCAAGATCGCGTTTAACAGTAACAATTGCCCAGTCTGGATTATAATCACCCACCGGAGTGTTGACTTTAAACCATCCAGGTAGTTTTATAAATAGTTTTATTCTTTCATCAGCATCAATACTCAAGGCAAATCGCTTTTCAATACTAGAATCATAGACAATTGCGTCATAAATAGATCTATCTACATCAATAGCCGAGTCTTTGTAGCTTTCTATATTTTTAAAATCATCGAGTTTGTATGATTCCTCAAGAATCTCATAACTGATTTGATCTACATAATCACGTGCCAATTCTTGTTTAATAATGCGTGAGACCTCAATACAGAACTTTTCTGGATTATTTATAAATGCCTTTGTATTGCCGGACTTTAGCAAAATATCAGCTACTGTTGAACGTGTAAGTTTCGTTTCAGCCTTAATAAGCTCGATACAATCGACAAAACGACTTTGTTCAACCACTATGTGCCCTGTTTCGGCCCCTAAAACGATTCCTTTTACACCTTCCGCACTTATATCAATTCCCGCACGTTCTACGCGAATAAGGGGCTTTTTCAAGCGAAGTTCAGAAATGGATAGTGCCGCCTTTTCTACAAGTGAGTCCGTATCAATATGAACCACATAACGTGTCTTCTTTGAAATGTTTTTCCATAGCCCCATGAAATTCTCATCCTTTTGAAAATCTTTCTTGAGTTTAATAGTCCTTTTTCTCTTTGCATTACCCGGAACTGGTGGAGCTTTATAAATACCGTCCTCATTAAATTCACCCTGAAGGCCAGCAACATAATCAGCATAGCTAACATTAGCAACAACAGAAAGCAAGTTAATTCTTTTATCAAAAATACGTTCACCTTCTTGATTAACACAAAGACGCATGCCTCGACCGATCTCTTGGCGCTTCTTTACAGTTGAATGGGTTTCATTAAGAGTACAGATATTAAAGATATTTGGATTGTCCCAACCCTCTCGAAGTGCAGAATGAGAAAAAATAAATTCTACAGGTTCATCAAAAGAAAGAAGCCTTTCCTTGTCTTTCATAATAAGCTCATAAGCTTCATCGTTTCTTTCAATAGCAAAATCTTGCTCAATATAGCTACCGTCTTTCTTTTTTGCAAAATACCCATTATGTGTTTTCTCAACATTAAGTTGATCTAGGTTAAATTCTACTTTGAGGCGATTGAATTCCTCTGTAAAGATTTTACGGATTACACCATCATTCTCAACATAATTGGCTACCTTATCAATAAAAAAAAGTGAAAGGACTTTAATTCCGAGATTGCGATGTTTTTCTCTTTTTTCAAAATGCAGTTTAATAGTATTAGAAATCTGTTCGCGAAAAATGTCAGTTTTGTTTTGCTTAACCTGGTTATCGCGGGTTAAAACAAAACCATTCTCAAAATGCACCCTGGCCTCAGAACCAAAATCTGGTGCGTCAACTTCAATATTAGTAACTACATATCCGACATACGCTTGATTCTTTGTTTTATCTGCAACATCTTCCCCCTTCTTTATAATTAAGGGTTTTATTTTTCGCTTACCTTCACCATCAATAAAAGCCACTTCTAGTTTAGCTTTTATTCCAGAAACCGTCTGGGCCGGCCTTGCTTCAATTAAAGCCATATGAGGCAAGGAGAATCCCGAATCATCGTCAGTTACAGAAAAGACATCTATCTTTTTTACTAAACCTTTTTGATAAGCATCATAAGGCGTAAGTTGGTAGACAATGTTATAGGGATTCTTATGAGTAGCAGAATAACGCAAACGAAATAAAGAGTTAAAATTCTCCAGTGATTTTTTAGTTGCCTCTCCCTCCATATTTTGCGGTTCATCCAAGATTAGAATTGGGTTGGTTTTTTGAATGTAAGTAACCGGCTGCTCTCCTTGCATTTGATCGCGCTCTGCATAAAGCACATTAGCGTCTTTATTAAAAGCTCCTGTTGTCATCACCATTATATTAATTACATTACTATCAGCAAAGTGTTTCACCTGAGAAATGTTTTTAGACTTATATTCATAATAGGAATAGGGAGTATTATCATACAAATCAGCAAAATGCTCTTTGGTATTTTTTAGAGACTTCATAACCCCCTCGCGAATTGCGACAGAAGGCACAAGAATTATAAACTTTTTCCAACCGTAAGTTTTATTAAGCTCAAAAATAGTTCTAAGATAAACATAAGTTTTCCCCGTTCCTGTTTCCATTTCAATCGAAAAATCAAAATCATCAACAATGCCGTTCTCCTTAAGTATATTTCGCTCTTGAATTTTCTTTACATTATTCAAAACATCTTCTTTGGTTAAAGATAAAGTATTGGGATATATACCAAACAAATTTAACCCGGCAACATTCTCTGCACCGGTTCTGTTCTGCCCTTCAAAAATATCCACTATCGCCCTAATAGCTTCTAGCTGAAAGTCTTGATTTGGATCAAATTGAAATTTCATATAATTATTTTTCTGATGATATTTTTTCTTTTTTAACTGGCAAACACTTCACCCTACCTTTCTCATTTATGTATGATATCGAGTAATCAACTTCCGTTATATTTTGGACGAAATATAATAATTCTTGATCAGGGTTTTTACAAAACAATAAATCACTAAACTTTTGTTCCAAATTCCTTGTTTCACCGGGCCTTAAATATATGGTATTGCTTAAGGAGCCTTCCATCTCTGATAGTTGATATGCTGCAAGAAGTTCACTTGAAGTAACACTGCCTCCGAAAGAAACGAATGGCCTTGTTTTTTTAGAATAAGAGAAAACGAACTTGCGATTTTTTTTACGCGCTAATATAAATCCTATTTTTCCAATAATTCCTAAACTCCGCCATTCTTTCTTACTAGTCAAAACGAGCTTCGGTTTCTCGACAGTTCCAAAACTTGCTGATTGATTTATGAGTTTATAAGTAAGAGTAAAATGAATATTATACGACCGATTACTATCATTTTTTAAGCCATCTGTGATTTCCTTAAGTTGCTCTCCGTTTGGCCATCTTAATTCTAGCCTCTCAATTTCTAATTTTATTCTCGGTATTACTTGTCTATAAATAAGCCTATTTGCTCTATACGTCTGCCAAGCATAAAAAGCAGTGATCAGAACTAAAATGACAGTAGAAACTCCTTGTACGGCTCCACTGTTTGTATTTAAGTAAATTATCTGAGCTGTTATATCCATGAAAGCTAAAATATTGATTTAATAATTTTCTCAACCCCTTCTATCAAATCCTTAATTTCCTGTTTTGTTGGATCGGCATTTTTCTTATGATCGCATTTATTTCTTATATCACCCAAATGCTGGATAAAACGCCAATTTGAAACTTCGATTATATCGTTCTTTTTTAATAAATCGTTAAGATCACTTATCGCAGGATTACCTTTTGTAATTTTTATATTATGATTTTCACATACCTGCAAAAGATGAGCTTCGAGGACAACGCCTGCTACAGCTCCACCTCCGCGCATGAAACCTTTTTTATTTAGCTCTTTCGCTGCATCTAGCTCTGAGTCGAATAAATCGGCTCGAATCAATTGTTTTATATCAAAGAGTGAGCTTTCAAATCTTCTTTGTGCTGATTTTACTATATTCAATTGTTGCTGAAATTGATGCACAGCAGCTTCCGGACCAACCTTTCTTTTTCCGTCGGAAAAAGTCACGACTAGATCTTGTAACAAGTCTTCAATCACATAGTTACCATATTCTATAGATTTTCTACTTTTTGGCTTTTCATACAATTTAACAAAATCATTCAATCTGTCCGGTAATAAAAATTTTATAATCCCTAAAGATTCAGAATACCAACTCTGGTAATTATCCAGAAAGGAGATAAAGCTCTTTTTTAATTCTTCAATTTTAGCTTCATCTTTTATCGATTTTCTAATCTGCTGATCAAACATCTCAGGATAATACTCATAATAAATAGAATTAAATAAAAGATCACCAGATGAAATAAGCCGGTCTAAGTCATTTTTATATTTCTCAATATTTGAAATCATATCGTTTTCAGTTCTAAATTCAAAGCCAAATTAGTTTTTGACGAATCACTAAGAGAGCTATCAAGACAAATAAAAATTCTATTTTTATATTCTTGAGAAGTTAGAATCTTCACAGTACCATCGGAAATTTTCTTTTCAAGACATATCAAAAGACTTTGCCCTCTATCAGTCACGGAGTATACGTCACTATCACCTATTTTTTCTTTGCTTATTTGTGAATTAAGAGACAGACCTTCTTTTACAATATTTTCATAAATAACATTCAAATCAATAGTTTTCCCAAATAGACCTTGCTGTTTAGCTTTTTCCAGGTACTCTTTAAAAGCACTAGTATTTTCTTCTTCAGATCTCTCTACATCCAACTCAAAACTATTTTCGACATAGTTTGATTTGTCGAGTTTAAAAATTTTAAAACCAGTATCAATCGGCTCCGGATTATTCCCATAACCCATAATAACTCGACGAATTCTCTCCTTACAGACTTCCGCAATCGTTTTATAGCCAGCTTTGTAGGCCTCTAAATCTACGCTCAGCAACTCAGGTAATTGTACTAGCACAAATTTACGATTACCGCCATCTTCGACATTCTGTTGAATCACAGCATGCGCAGTAGAACCGGCACCCGCAAAGAAATCCAACACTATGTCTTGATCAGTAAGATTAGTTGCCAATTGCAACATTAATTTTATCAATCTAGTAGGTTTGGGAGTATCAAATACATCTATACCGTTAAAAATCTCTTTTAATTCACGAGTGGCCTCCTGGTTATGTCCCGCAATATCGCTCAACCAAAGAGTATCACCTTTTTTCCCTTGCTGAACCTCGGTTAAAAATCTCTTTTTTCTAGGAAATGCATTCCCATCTCTACCAAACCACACTCGATTTTCTTCAATCATTTTTTGAAGGTTGTCTTTCGCATAGACCCAATGTTTACCAGTCGGCACTCGAAATACCTTACCGTTTTTTGGATTAAATACTTCATAATCTCCGCCTGTCCTAATTTCATTAGCCACAAGATCGCCAGATTGCCATTTGCCTCGCGGGTCGTTATCGGGATTGCTATACCTTGCATCCATACCCTCTGTCCGTTGCAATAAATTTATGGTCAGTTTACTAATCTCCTTGCTATAGGCTAGTAAATATTCATGGTTTTCAGATAGGTACTTTGCATCATTTTTTGTACTGTGGATTTTTTGCCAGACTATTTGTGAAATAAAGTTTTCTTCTCCGAAAATTTCATCCATAATCATTCGCAAACGAGGAGCCTCATTATCATCAATACTCACAAAAATTATCCCGTCATCTTTCAACAGGTTCCATGCTAGTTTCAAACGAGGATACATCATAGAAAGCCAATCACTATGATAACGACCGCTAGTTTCGCGATTAGTAGACAAACTCATTCCTTCACCTTTTTGTCCAGTTTGTTCCAGATAACTATTGAGAGGCGAAACAAAGTTATCTCGATAGACAAAATCACCGCCCGTGTTGTATGGCGGATCTATATAAATCATTTTTACTTTTTCAAAATAAGCCTTCTGCAAGAGTTTCAAAGCTTCCAGATTATCACCTTCGATAAAAATATTTTCAGATTCATCCCATTTTATACTTTCGTCTTTAAGAGGTTTTAGTGTCAATTTGCTCGGTGTCAAAACATTTCTGATGGCATTGCTCTTACCTGCCCAAGTAAAATTAAACTTCTCCATTCTCTCATCGATCATTCCACCCAGAACAGCTTTGAGCTTGTTCCAATCAATTTTATTCTCAATAAAAACTTCTGGAAGTATGCGACGAAACTCTGCTTGTCTTTCGGCTGATAAATCCGATGAGGTTAGATTAACTTTCTGCGGCTTTTTCATATTTTATAAATAATAATTCTATCTAATTATATTTTATTAGGCCTATCTGTAAGTATAGTGATAAGTAGCTATTCCTTTTATGTCTGCAGTAAAATCACCCGAACATTCAAAGGCAAAAAACGGTCCATCTGGCTCAGAAAAAAGGAAGAACTCACTTTGTACTGCTTGGCAATAGGGGCAAGAATTATTCCAATATTTATGTCCGGTCGTTTTTGTAAAATTATTACCGATAGTTTTTGGCATAGGCTTCTCACGCGGAACCTTGTGAGGCCAGGCAAATACCAAAATTTCTTTCTCACACTTATAACAATGATGAAGGCCATATCTATAATATAATTCTGGGATTTCTATGCCCGTTTCTTTTGAAACTCTACTGATCTCTTGCATGAAATCATTATAATAAATCTCTTCTTTTTCTGCTAAACGTACTTTTTCTTCTTCGCTAATTTCCTCTTGTTTTTTTCTCATGTTATATAGATATCATTAAATAATTTTTTACCGAACGATTCTTAATCTCGGCCTAAGATCAGAAACTACACTCCATTCTATTTTTTTATCATGACATAATCTTCCAGCCACAATACTAGGGTGGATTTGTTGATTCCTAGCAAAGTCCATAATGACTGCCCTTGTTACATTACCTTCTAATAGTTTTTTGTAGTCTCTTTCTGGAATCAGTATATCAGTAGCAAATTTATCAGCTTCTATTTCTTTTTCCTGAGACACGCTTAACTCCTTGTTATCAAATTCAATAAATTTATCCTTCTTGCTATGCAAAATGAGGTGTGCTAGCTCATGATAAAGATTAAACCAAAAAATATCTGAATATGCACCAAGAACGCTAAGCTGAATGATAGGATTGTTACCAATCCATCTTACAGCGCCACTTACACCCGTTCCATGAAAATGAGCAACATAAACTAAGCCCACACCAACGTCGCTTAAAGCCTTTGTGATTCCTTCTGAAAAGTTTTCTGAATCAAGTGTAGAAAGACGTTTAATTATGGGCAAAGATTCTTTCAATTTTGACTCGGAATACTCCGGAAGATCAAATTTCTTTGATTCAATTTCACCACATCTGAGCCAGGCAGCTATTGCTTCACTCTTAACTTTTGTTGCAGATTTCATACGATAAGCTATGAACTCTGTATTTTGGACAAAACACAAAGAGTTGACTCCAAAAAACTTCCAGAGATTCTCTACTTTTTTGCATGCATCTCTCGTTTTTTCGACATATCCTCTTTTCGCGAGTTCGCTATAGGGAAATCCAGAAACTAAATCAGTTTCTTTTTCAATCAAAGAGATACGCTCAACACGAGCTTTGTTCTCCTGATATTTCTTCTCCAGATTAATCCAAAAAGAAGCTGTTCCACCTAGTGCATTCTCCAAAAGTAATGCGGTCTCAACTGTTATGGAGGCCTCGCCATTGATAATCTGACTTAAATGTTTCTCAGTAAGTCCCGTTCTTTCACTTAAGTTTTTTTGAGTCATTCCTTCTCGACTCAATATTTTGGCTACTGTGTAACCTGGATGTATTACTTTGTTTGGATTGTAAACCATGTTTGTAATATATTCTAATAATCTATGATGATTTGTGATCGTCTATAAAAATTTCTATAATAATTATTGCGCTTATACTTTTGAAAGTATCTATTCTAAAATCATGGCATTTATCCTTATCTGGTTTAAAAATTACTCTGTAGATATTGGTAACATCAACCGAGAAGCATCCTTTGTATCCCCCCTGCAAGGGATGAGGACGATAGGACCGAGGGACATCAAATAAAGTATCCGCTGCGTACAAAACACCGATTGTGTCTAGAATATCTGTTGCACAATCGATTCCTTTCTTATTATATTTTTTACACAAAGTCTCATAGTCATTTACTTGAGCCTCATGCTTAGGATTCTTAAATTCTATTTCCATACTATCATACAAGAAGAAGATAATCAAGTTTTTATTTACCATTCAGGTAAATAAATATTACAACATTTTAAAAGAAAAGACAAGGAAAAAATAAGAATAATATAAAAAGAAGCTTGGGCTTCTTTTTATATTTAGATATTTTTTATTCAAACACTGATTTTTCTTAGATTATTCAGTGATTTTATCGATTATACCCCCATCTCCGCTTTTGACAGTCTGACCATTTTCTTTAACTTCATATTCGAACTTATTCGTCCCGGCTTCCCCGTGAATACTTGGCGGACAAGTATTAGTATCAATATATACAATCTGGCTCATGCTCGGCTCGATAGGCTGTTTCGTTGTAAAAGTGTCAGTGCCTACAGTAGTAATCGGGTTTATTACTTTTATTGTAACGCTTCCAGAAAAAGCTGCTTGATCTTTATTCTCTACAGAGAAAAAATATCGGCACTTCCCATCCACCCTTTTGACAACCTGATTGATCACCAAAATCTCTTTAGAAACTGGCTTCTGCTCCTCAGGTTTCGAAGGCTCAACCGAAGTCTGCTGATTATTATCGGAAGTAGAAACATTGTTACTCTTCCCGCTATTTCCTCCTCCGCTTACAGCACTAATAAAAATAAGAATCAAAAAAGCTGATATGATTTTATGGCGCATAAACCAGCTTCTTAAATCAGATCCGCAATGCTTACACTTTTTCGCACTTTTTAAAACTTCTTCCTGGCACTTGGGACACTTTTTAGTCTGTTCTTCGTTCATGATTTTAATAATTAGGATTAGTTAATAAGAACATTTTTCGACTTTTAGGTGCCAGCCCAGAAAAACAAAAAGGGTCTTCCGAGCCGGCGACAACCCTTTCGGGCTGCCCTACCCCCTTTCGGAGATAGACCTCTACTACAAAGTGCCGGTCAGAAGACCGTTATTGTAGTAGAGGATTTAATATACCATGCCCCGACCGAGATCAGGGTTTAGGCAATTTGTAACTTTATGTTAGCATAAATTTAAGAAAAGGGAAGTTTTATCGGTATAAAATCAATGGATAATGTTAATTTGATTTTAGCTTTATGTTTTTAGTCAATTTTTCATTAACCTTACATGAGATAATGGCTCATATTAGCCAAAAACAACATTCAAACACACTTATTAGCATAAGTGATGAATGCTAAACAAAGCTAATTTTTGTAGGACATAAATTAACTTAAATCAATTGCAAATGCCGAAATTGCAAGATTAATTTTTGCATTTTGTTTTTAGACCATTTTAATCGAATTTTTTATTGATTTAATTCGAAATAATCGCTTTTATTAGCCAATGTTTACCTTTGCAAAAACCAGGCAGACTGTGATTTTGATAATTAACAAATGCAAAAATATGCAAATTTCCCCGGGGGTGCAAATTTGCATAAATCAATCGCTCGCCCCCCCCTTAAAGTAGATTTTGTTAAAAGAGATAAATGTTGATTTTGCTAAGTCTATTTCTACATTTCATTTTTTGTCTTATTTTGATTAAACCATTTCTGGAATAATCGCTTGCTTTAGCCAGAATCAGTCTTTGTGAAAACCGAACGAGTAACAATTTTAGTAAGAAGCAAATGTAGGATAGTGTAGATTTTCCAGAGTATTAGCCTACACAAATTGATCATTCTAACCGCCAAAGCCTCATACCAACGCTTAATATCCTGCACAATGGGGTTTAAATTATCGATACAATAAACTTACGTGCTAAAATAACCGCTTCAATAAGCGGTTATTTTTATACTCAATTCTTAGAATTACCCCCCCCCGGCAGGTAACCTATCTTAATAACTAAAAAATCTCTAAAACCTTTTTTATGCCCTTGATATATTGTTTAGTAAGTTTATCTTCCGAAAGACAAGAGCCGACTGGCATCTTTATTGCCATTTTGTAGAATTTTTCAGCCTTAGGAAAATCCCCCTCTCTATAAGAAAAATTACTTTCCTTGTTCTTATATATAGGAAATAATTCAGTTGGATCTTGAAAAAGAGCCAGTAAATTTAGAGGGGAGGTAGATTTTGGCAGATCTATACTATTCAAACCTTCGGCTTTTAGCGCTCCGACAATCTCAGCAGCCGAATGTTGTTTGGATTTGTAGAGAAACATCAGGGCATACCAAGACGGCTGAATATTCTCATCCGTCATTGCAGGAAGCAGTTTGATGGAGTCATTTTTTCTCAGATTATTTATGATAGATTTTGCAAACCTCTGCTTTATTTTTCTTGTTTGGTCAATATTCTTAAATAATTCATAGGCTATAGCAATGGCCAACGGATGAGCGCGATATTTAAGCCCCATCCCCGTTGTAGCATATTTGTGATAAATACTATTTTCATCTATTTCTTGAAAGCATCTTTTATTATAATGCCCTAAGAGCAGAGAACGTGAGTAAAAATCTTTATTGTCCATCACCAATATTCCTCCTTCTCCTCCGGTAATATTTTTCGGACCTTGTAAACTCCAAGCAGCCAAATCTCCAAAAGAACCTACGACCTTACCTTTATATCTGGCACCGTGTGCATGAGAACAATCTTCCAACAATAAGAGATTATTCTTTTTGCAGATATCCAGGATCTTATCCATCTGGCAAGGAATTCCCCACATATGGGTAATCACTACAGCTTTAGTTTTTGAAGTTATTTTCTTTTTTATCTCGTTGGGATCAATATTTCCGTTTTCATCACAATCACAGAGAACCGGTTTAGCGCCCGTAAAAAGAAGAGGTGTAACAGTTGCAAAGAAAGTATAAGCAGGACAAATGACCTCGTCTCCTGTTTTCAAGTCAGCAGCCACAAACATTGAGTGAATTGCAAGGGTACCAGAACTGCATAATAATGCATATTTCCTATCATGATATTTTGCAAAGGAATCCTCGAACTCCTCGAATATCCCGCTCCTATCGTATATAGATATTGTTTTATAAAGCTGGGAAACTACGGCTTGCTCAATTTTTTTATCTATCACAGGCCACACAAAATGAGGAAAATTATCTTCTATGGTTTTTGATCCTCCTTGAATGGCTAACTTACTTTTTCCTCGCATATGTTAATATTATAATTATTCTGTAATTGTTCCATTGCGCACTGTTGCTCTCCTATTTTATTTCCTGCATCTTTTACAAGTTCTATAATTCCAAGAATATCCCTTCTGACCACAGCTGATCTCAGATCTATAATCTGCCTGTCCGGGTTCTTTTGGCATGTAATGATCTGTCCTATGGAATTTATATTCAATTCTCCACCTTCCCTAAAATCACATTTTTTATCAATTTTGCCTTTATCCCCCTCCATCTTTCTAAGGAAAGTTGTAGGACAATGGGTTCTATAAGTGCATAATTGCAAATCCGCAAAGCCTTTTTCTCTTTTGATTAAGGCGAACTCTGTCATTTGATTGTTCAGATCCAAGACAGGATCAGCCCATTTTGATAAATGAAAATCTTTGAAGTATCCCATGTCTGCCATAACTTTAAAATATTTTTCGATATATGGACTTCCTAATGTGCTCTTCAGATCCAACTCGATAAATTTAATTCTATTCACTTTGTTTTTCAAAGCGAATTCTATAATCTCTCGGATATTGCCAAACGAGTCTGCAGTTTCTCTCTTGGAGTTAAAATCAATGGGAATTATTACGGAATTTATGTCTACATTATAACCCAAATCACATGCATTCCTTATTGCGGCAAGCGTTTTAGGGAGAGCCTTCACTGCTTCTTTTCTGGGCATAAGAGGAAGGTTGACGCTAGCGTGTTCTTCGGCGTTCAATGTGTCCAAAGAGAAAATAATCCTAGACAGTCTTCCAGATTTTCTTGCAATCAAATTCTTATCTGTTCCCGAAAACAGAGGCAAGCCTTTAGTCAATGCCGTTGTCCTTAATCCAAAATCATCTATACTGTCAATAAGTTCTCTAATGTCTGGTCTCGCAAAAGGATCTCCTCCACTGAAAGTGACATCTCGAACGCCAAAATAATATGCCAGAACAGCAACAAGAAATCTATAATCATCCAAGCTTAGATATAAGCTTTTATTTGTTAAATATCTTCCGATTGAGGCTCCTTCGTTGCCTCCAATATCTCTTTTTTCAAATTCATCTCTTGTAATTAATCCGAGATCCAACGCTTTTTGATAATGCACTCCGCAATATACACAACTATAAGGACACTGATCCGTAACTACTAGCCGCAAATCTTCGATTTTAAAAAATCCACCCGTAGCAATAGGCGGAATTTTTTTGACAAAGTCTAAAAGAAAATCTCTGCATATATCTTCTATCGGATCTGCCTCTCTCTCCCTCCTGCAACGACCTACTTCTGTCATAAGTTTATAAATTTTTACCTAAAATAATTTATTATAATTAAATTTCTCTAAAGTGCCTCTTATATCGGAAAAATCACTATGAGACAAGACTCCTCCCGCAAAACAATCCTCATTCGTAACATCCGCTAAACAAAAATCCGGCAACATGCATCTCTGCAGTTCCTCTTGGCTATTAAATTCTATATCTACCAGGACCAGACCTTCGAATCGATCCATAAAGACATCTATTTCAGCAGTGTGCTCTCCATAAGGATAATAATATCTGATCTTACGGATAGTATTTGCAGGAATTTGCGACAATGCTTCAAATTCTTCTTTCGTAATCTCAATATTCTGCTCAATCTGAGTAGAAGCATCGCCTTCATTAACTACTTTTTTCTTGGTTATAGTATACGAATCCCCGCTTTTCCTTATCCTAAGTTTGGCATGAGGAGAACTTTTGGGAATATATAAGTCTATTATTTCCTTACTTTTGCAAAGCGCCAATTCTGAGGGCAAAGATTTAGCTAAATAAGTCTTTTCTATTTCTATCTCGTTTTCCATAAAAATTTCTGATAACTTGTAAAAGATTAAAGAAGACCAGACATAACTAAAATACAAATTGCCTACATTTAACCAAAAATAGTTGGGCTTGTCAAACAATTTCGAAGCATCTCCGTTCTCTAGGCTAAAATATGGCTTATTTAAGCCTTTAATACAGCCAAAGCCTCATACCATTTCTTAATGTCTTGAACAATGGGGTTTAAATTCTCAATACAGTAGACTACTACTAAAATAACCGCTTAATAAGCAGTTATTTTTCGTATCCACGTATTAAAAACGAACCCCCAGCTCAAGAAAGAGAAACTTATAAAGTTTCTCCGTTCTAACTCCCGATTTGTGTATACCGGTTATTTATCATTAAAGATATCACTATAAAATTAAAATAAAAAAGATTGCAGCGCTTCTCTTACTTTATTATTCCCATTATCCTAAGTTTTAATTCCACGTTCTTTTTTTATTTATCTCTTCTTTATCTCGAAAAGCTTGTTCAAGATCGATTCCAAAACGGTTGGCAATAGAACAGACAGAAATCAATACATCCGCCAATTCTTCATCCACTGAATCGATTTTAGAATTTTGATCAACTCCCATTTTTTCCAATTTGCGAATTGCTTTAAATAGTTCACCAACTTCTTCTCCTAGTAGCAAAGATCTCTGCAAGACGGTCTGCTCGGTAAACCCTCTTTCCTTCTCAAGCTCAATAACATAATCCTGAAAATCCTTTAAAATTGGATTCTGTTTCAATTCTGGCATATTTTGTTAATATTAATTATTATATTTTTTACAAAATTTTTAATTTCATTATTATATCAAGAAATAGTAATCTAACGGCACGAATACGATTTTTAAATCGACATCAATCTTCAGCTCACCATTGCAAAAAATAATATTATAGTCAGAGTTAATCTTCTTATTGCTATTTATAATCTGTCGCTTATCTTTGCTGCCGATCCCCGCCTCAATAATAATCTGTTTGCTATTAAGTATCTGTAATATAAAATCAGCTCCGCCCTGAGCACTGTCATATCGAATTGCCCCTTGATGTCTCAAAACGAACTCTCTATAAAGATGGGCGCCTATCGAATCTTCAAATAACTTGCCCTGTCTGGTTAGATATGTGCTTTCCTGTCCGGTAAAATAGAAGAATGACATTCTAATTGCCGAGGTCATAAACAAGTATTTGTGCGGTTTCTTGGCAACGCTCATATTGGAACCATAAGCCGGGACATCAATAAGAAGTTCTGCTTTAACCAAAGCATTAAAAATATTTGAGATTGTCAAACGATTGATTTTAAACTTTTCTTCCAGCTCATTTAAGCTTGTTGTATCGTTCTCGGCAATAGCAAAAATTATTCTTTTTACATTACCTAAAGTATCCTGATCAAAACTTCCTAATGTGGGCAGATCAAGCTTGATAATCTTATCAATTAACAGTGAAATGGAATCATAAACTGCAGTTTCATTCGGCATCATCAAAGCAAATGGCAATGATCCATAGGACAAATACTCCCGAATATCCGATCTATTTACCTTCGACCAATATTGATTTACTGAAGATTGATTCTTTTTAAGACCTTCGTATACTTCTATTGCACTCTTGGAAAAATATATCGTTTGCCTAATATTATCTTTTAAACCATTCATGGGATAAATACCGTTTTTAACCATTTGATACTCCGTAAAACACATGGGTGGCATTCTTTCAAAAATAGCTCTTCTTGCTAAGTTTGTAGTTGTCTGCAAGATGACAGCAGAAGATCCGGTACAACAAAAGAATACATTCGAAGTCTTCTCAAACAGTGATTTTAGTGTAACAGCCCACTTGGGATCACTTTGAACTTCATCTAGAAAAATTATGATTGGTTTGTTTACGGCCTCTAAGCTCTCGCCTAATATATATTCGTAAGCAGACATTAACTCCGCGATCCCAACGGCGAAAAGATTATTCACATCTTCTACCGATAAAAATAAAACGTCATAGCCCCTATGTTTATATTCCGTACAAGCCTGAGCCATTAATGTAGTCTTGCCAACCCCTCTAAAGCCGGGAATAATGACCATTTTACTTTCCGAAGTTTTATCAACAAACCCATTGATATATTGTTTTATTTTAACAAACATAAAACGACTGGGATATTTTTTACCTTCTCGATCATGCGTAAAACGTTTTAGTCTTTCATTGTTGGTTCTAATTTGCTGTTGCAAATATTGTACCAATTCTTGGTTCATATATATTTTGTTATACTTTAAACCTATGTTTCTAGTATATTATACTATACTAGAGGCGTCAATAGATCATAATATCGCTATATAAAGCCAAAAATCATAGGTTTTTCTTGTTAATTATCGCCGAAGTCTTATACCAACTCTTGGTATCCATCGCAATGGGGTTTAAATTCCGGGTATAGTAAGACTACTGCCAAAATAATCTCTTGTTTGAGGGGTTGTTTTTTACGCCTGCACAATGATTGAAATAAATTGATTTCAAAGGAAGCAAAAAATATGTATACAAAAAACAATGCATAGAGCCTTTTCTCCAGAGGCATTGAAAATAAATTTAATTTTCGTCCATTTGTTTTTCTCTATCCATAAACTCTGATTCACAGCGCTATTTATTCTCCTTACCTTCGTCTTCCTCTGCTCTGGCATTCTCCCATTTTTTGCTATCGTCGGTCTCCGTAACATTGAACGCGAGCAGATCATTCACGTCCGCCTGCCATTGCTCCACGGAGTGATGAGCCACCCGTCCGATGAAAAGCGCGCGCAAGATTCGCAGGTTCGGAATTTTCTCCACCGCAATTTTGTATTTGAAATATTGCGGCTCAGAAAGCTTCTCGTCCGATAGGTATATCGGCTCGCGACGAAAATTGATATCGATCATTGCCTTGTTAATGATCTCTATCAGACCGTCAACCTCTTGGCGGAGAGTTGTGATATTCTTTACATCCCGGTATTTCCGACGCGGCAAGATTCGGAAAAAATATGTCGACTTGCCCGTGCCGGTGGCCGTGGTTGCTTCCATGGCGATAGCATTGCCCGGTTTTTTATTGTCCAGATCATAAATCGGAATCAGGAACCAGAAATAGTTGCCGGTAAGATCACCCATCAGCCCCTGTTTGGAACCGAGAGAGATCTTTTCTTTGTCCGCGATTGAGCTTAGATATCCGTACTCTTCTTTCATCCCAAAATCTTCTATCTTTTTTTCCAGCGCCGAAAACAGCTCTGAAGAAACAGAGATTAACGTCCCTCTCTCGACCGCCTGTCCGTCTTTCATCACTTGAGAAACTTTCCGCAGCAGCGAGGCATCAGCGCCAGGCACAAGTTCTTTGAAGAACTCCTGATTTTTCTCGGACAGATCATTAATACCTTCGGAAATTGTTTTCTTGAAAAGATCGAACTGCTCGCCCAGTTTGGTGAGAGTCAATGCGTTTCCTGATACGGTCTTTATCACGAGCCGGCAGTCCCCTTCCTCGATCCCGGAAATATTGCCAAAAGGAATCCTGATAAAATCGCCCGGGACGGGAATAACCAACAGCGCCGTTTCGTAAATGATAAGCTCGGCGTTCCCCTTCTGTAATCCTTGCCCGCTTCCATCAGCATAAAAAAATTCCGCTTCGATTCCGGAAATCTTGATGGGTTCATCCATTAACATATCTTTCGCGATCCGGCGGTTGTGGACTTTCATAAACGCCCGCAAAAAATCTTCATATTGATAGCCGAGTTCCGAGAGAACTATTTTTTCTTTCGGTCCGAGCTCGAGACTGATCCGGTAATCCGCTTCGGAGATATTGGTGATCTCCCGCAACGACACCCGCAGAGGCTCGCCCAACTCCGGGCAGAGATGCAATTCGTCATCAGTGATTTTTGCCAGCGCTTTTTTCTTTTCTTCCCGACCGTCGGCGTCGACATAAAAATACTCCAGTTGCACCTCCATGACCGGCTTGATCGCTTTTTCCTTTTTCATATGGTGATATTATTTTTCGTTATCGGTTATTTCAGTTTCTCGCCGCACTCTCCGCAAAATCCGGTGCCGGCCTGATTTTCCGCTCCGCACTTCTTGCACTTGGCAATAGCCAGAGGCTCGCCGCAATTGCCGCAGAATTTTCCCGTACCGGCCGGTTTTCCGCAGGCGGAACAGAGCGTTTTCGTCGCCTTAATTTCACCGGTAAATATTTGCGTATTAGCCGCTTTGTTTTGGATGTCGCTCGCTTTCTTTTTGGCGCGGGCAGCCGCCACTTCGATCGCTTCCCGCGGGGCGCAATTCACGCACAAATTCTCCTGCTCGTTCCAGCAGTTCTCGCACACCCACTCCACACATTTCGGACAACGAAAAAGATGCGCCTTCGCTTCAGCCTGAGCCTTCTCGAAAGCCGCGTCATATTCCTTGCGCCATCCCGCCGACTTTCCCTCATGCTTGTCAGTGATTACATCCGTCGCCCTTTCAATTCCGTATCCTATGTCGGACTTGCCGGCCATCTGCGCCGCGGCACCAAAGATGCCACCCATCGTCTTCAGCAGATTTCCACTCTTGGTGGATTTCGCCTCGATAAATTCCGTTTTGTATCCTTCGTGGCAGACGGCGCAATCGAAGGTAAATTGGAATCCGGCATCGGAAGAGTTATCGGCAAAATTATCGGTGAATGGTTTGACAGACATATGCTTGTTTAGGTTAGATGATTATAGTGATTTTTTATCTTTGAGCGGTTTGCCGCACTTGATACAATTGTCTCCGATTGGCGGCTGCTCTTGTTTGCAATTGGGGCAAGCGACCATCAGCCGGGTACCGCAATCTTCGCAGTGGTCCCCAAAGAACGTCACTTTGCCGCAAAAAGGACACACGATCCTGAGATTCTGGTTGCACTTCGCGCACGTCTTCCATTTCTCCTCGACAGGCTCATGGCATTTGGGGCAGCGACTCGGTCCCAGAGGATTGACTTTCTCGCAAAACGGGCAGTTGGCCGAATCCGGCGGAATAAGTTTGTCGCAATATTTGCACGCGTGCTTGTAACCTACTGTCGGCTTGTCCGCGTTCTTATTACCGGTCGGAGCATAAGGCTTGTCATTCGCCGGCGCATCATCTTTTTTTTTATAATCAAAGAACGCCAGATATCCCGGAACGGCGATGCCGACAAACGGAACGAGAAGCAGAATACCGATCCATTTTTCTTTGCCTCTCTTCTCGGCAATGTCCATCCACAGAATAATACCTGCAATAATATTGACGATCGGAACGAAGATCAAAACGATCCACCACAGCGGCCGCTTGGCGATATTGATCATCAGGACGATGTTGGCGATCGGAATCCAAGCCAACCAGCCATTTTCGGTATTGGTCTTTTTCGCCAGGGTCTGCAAGCAGAACGCGAAATATATATAGAACAAGAGGTAGAATAAGAGATACCAGCCGGAGAACCAGGACATAATTCCCATGCCCAGCCAAGGATTAGCGATTGGAGGAATCACTCCTCCCGGATTGATGCATACTCCATCCATACAGGTGGCACTCGCGACGGAGCAATCGGAGTTTTTGGTACACATGCTCGGTACCGTACCGATGCAGTTTCCATCTATACAGGCAGTGTATCCGGCGGCATAGCAATCGGCATCCCGGGTGCAGTTGAACGATCCCGAACCAAAACATTTTCCATTGGCACAGGTCGAATATCCCAAGGCGGTGCAATCGGCATCCTGAGTACACCCGGCCGGTTCCGCCACCACGGCGCATTTCCCGTCACAGTCCGCGGAGTGATAACAAGTTTGCGCGGTGGCCGCCTGGCACTCCTGCAAGGACGCATAGCCGGTAAGAATTCCGCAATAATTATCCTTGCAGCTATAAAATGTCGTCATCGCATCCGGAGATTCAATCGCTATTTTGTAATTGAAAATGCCGCTCTTGTAGCCGCAACCGATAGCCAAGTAAACGATCGTGTCCGCCTTGGGAACCAGAGTCAAAGAAACCAAAGCTCCCCCGTTGGAGGAAGATTTCTCATCCAACAGCGTCCGTGAAGCGCTATATAATTCCAGCGCGCCCTCGTCGCCCGTAGTCGGTGTCAGTTTGAATTCATAATTTTGCCCTTTCGAAACCGCGACTTTATAATAATCCTTGGCATCATCGCCGTAAGGAGTCTGCATCACGCTCACACCCGCCAAATACCCGGAGTAGCTCCCGACGCCGATTGGCAGCGCGCTTTCGAAAGTGTCACCGGCATCGGTCTGGCTGCCGGCATCAAAACGATTCTGAGAATTGATTTCAATCTTGTACGACAATGTATTGTCTTCACTATACGAATCATTTACTATTCTGAAATACATCCGCTGCTTGGATTTATTCAGCCACGGACCCATCGTTCCGCCGGCGCCGTATTCGGAAAAAAGTTCCTGCTGATTTCCATCATAGAGATACAGGTCGCCATCCGAGTAGGTGTCTTCGATAAAACCGCCAATGATATTTATTTCCTGACCGGCCACGACATCGAACCAATAATAAGCGTCCGTTCCCGCGGCCAACTGACCCTGGTAGCTCCCTCCGCTCACCGAAGTCGCCGTCTCAAAATTACTTCCTCCATTAGGCAGAGGAGTCGCGGCACTGACAGCACCCGCACCGCCCATAAACAAAAAAACAAAACCGACAACCGAGATTCTCCAAGACAAGGAAAAATTCTTCAGCATAGTTTTCATCTTTATGAATTATTTTTTTAAACTATTTAAAAACAATTTGATTTCTTTGCTTTCATTATAAACTATTAGAAAATCATTGCAATGCCTTGTCAAACAATCCGACTGTCTGACCCATCTGCACTTTGAATCGCTTATTTTAGCCAAATCAAAAGATAAAAAATAATCTTTATTTGTCATTCCGGAATTTCGGTACTCCGAAATATCCGGAATCCCGTAACTATGCAAGACAATTATTGTATTTCATTTTTATGAGTGCATTTTGCATTATGGATTATGGATTTCGGATCACACCAGAGATGGTGTGAAATGCAACGCAAAAACGTTTTGTCCCGTGTGGTTCACACCATTTCCGGTGTGGTCCGGATACAAAGCCGGGACAGCTTTTAGAAAGCAATGGATAAGCGTCAGGAAGTGCAGACGGATCAGCTTGCAGCGGCGTTGACAAATCAGTGAATCAGGTCTAACGTTCAGCTAGGAGGGACATAAATGCACTCTTTAAACAAAATAAATTCTTTGGCAGGATTACCGGTAATCGGTAAGTTCTTCTTAACAGGAATTGCAATTGTTGCATTTATTACTATGGCATTTGCCTATACCATAATAGCAATTGCCTATAAATTGGAAGGGGAACATGAGTTATTATAATTGGCAAACTTTTTCCTCGATAGCTGCTTTCGTAAAAATTTGCGAAAAAATGCAGCTTTTTTATTGCCTCGATGCCCCCGCTAAAATCTCATACTACCAATTGGGGTTAAATCCTCAATAATAGATTACCGTAGTAGAATAATCACAAAACTCTGCTAATGTTATTTTTGCAGTAAGATTATTTTTGCATAGCATTGTTCTTAAGACCCCTCGATCGAAGAACCTCGTTTCGAAATAACAAAATAGGGTCATACGCAATATATGTTTTTATAGCAGACATCGAAATCCGCATTAACTCAAAATCCGAAATTCATCTTTGCATTCGGACCACACCGGAAAATGGTGTGAAATGCTACGCGAGAACGTTTTGTCCTGCGTGGTTCACACCATTTCTGGTGTGATCCGAAATCTATAATCCATAATTCAAGATACGCTGAGCAAGTTGCCGCTTGCCGTACGGATTGTCCGCGTCGATTGCGCACGCTAGGCTGTTTTGTCGCCGCCGATATTTTTGCGGGCGATTATCACTTTGATTTTTTCCACAATCTCACCGGCCGTAAAATGCGCCTTGATGATATAGTCTTCCGCACCCAGAGTAAAGCCTCTTTTTACTTCGCTTTCTTGTCCCATGTTGGTAAGCATTATTACGGGGATTCGCGCTCTAGATGGATCCTTTTTTATATTTTCCAATATCTCAAATCCGTCCATACCCGGCAAAACGACATCCAGCAAAATCAGATCAAAATTTTCCTTCCTTATGTTTTCAAGAGCGTCCGATCCGTCGGCGGAAATGGCTACGTTAAATCCTTCTTTTCTCAGTTTAAGCTCGCAAATTCCCCGTAAAAAGTCATCGTCTTCCACCAGCAAAATTTTTACTCCGCTATTGCCGGTTTCCGGTTCTTTCTGTCCGCCAAGGCTGGCGTTTTCGGCCTCTTGTTTTGCCTCTCCTTGCTCGCCGGTCACAGCTTGTGTGTTGGCAAAAAAAGTGTTCACCTTTTCCATGACTTCAGCGGGATCAAAATCCACTTTGACGATATAGTCTTTGATGCCCATCGCGAGAGCCTTGTCGATTTCCACCGGCTGGCCGGAATTGGAAATGACTATGATTGGAAAAGAACGGATGAGATCTTCCGCTTGCATTTTTTCCAAAACCGCAAATCCGTCCATCTTGGGCATCATCATATCAAGCAATATCAGATCCGGCGCATATTCATGCAAGATTTCCATCCCTTCCTCGCCATTGTCGACCGCCATAACATTATAACCGTCCTTTATCAGTTTATCTTTCAGAAGACCCTGAAGAATTTTCTCGTCTTCCATAATCAAAATTTTTTTAGGCATATATGCAAATTAGAATTTATTACCGTTTTATAATTCGCTCTCGCTTTCCCCTTTCTTTTTTAGAGGCAAGGCAAAAAAGAATGTAGTTCCTTTGTCCTTCTCGGACTCAAACCATATCCTGCCGCCATGAGCTTCGACGATGTTTTTATTGATGAACAGTCCCAATCCGGAACCGGCGGTTTCCGACTGCACGGCGTTTTTCGCGCGAAAAAATTTGGTGAAGATTCTTGCCTTCTGATCGTCGGCGATGCCGATGCCGCTGTCTCGCACTTGAAAAATGACCTCGTTTTTTTCTTTATCTTCTTTTAAGGCAACGACGACTTTACCCCCTCCCAGGCTGTAATTCGCGGCATTTTCAAGAAGATTTTGGACCACCAGATTTATTTTTTCCTTGTCCGCCAAAACCTGCGGAATATTCTCGGTCTTCTCGAAAGACAGTCCCAGCTTTTTCTTGTTTAATTTTATTTGCAAATTTTCAATATTTTTTTCAACCAATTCCTCCAAAGAAACATAGTCTTTGAACTGGATATAACGGCCCTCTTCAATGCGGGACAGATTCAGAAGATCGTCTACAAGGTTGATCATTCTCTCATTCGACGAGTTGGTCTTTTGCAGATACTCGCGCTGCTCGGCGCTCATTTCTCCAAAATCTCCGTCCAAAAGAGAAGTAAGAATCCATTTGATAGACGTGAGAGGAGTCCGCAGCTGATGCGCGGCTATGGAAACAAATTCGCTTTTCGATTTCTCCACTGTCTTTTCGCGGGTAACATCATGCAAAATAATAAATTTTCCACTTTGCTCCTGCTTGTAATTTGTGGATATAACGGAGACTTCCATAATGAAATTTTTTCCGATTTCAAATTCTTTGCGGGACATATCCCTCATGTCGGCGCCGATAATGGCAAAGAGAGAGACGAGTTCCGCGACCGAAGACAGCTGAGCTGCGTCTATGCCTTCCACGTCGACCGCTTTGACATTCAGATATTCTTCCGCCTTGGGATTTATGCCGATCAGCACATCATTGACGTCAAAAATCAGCAGACCGTCGGAAAAGTTCCTGATAATGGAAAGGGTCTTTTCTTTCTCTTCTTCCGCAAGATTTTTTTCTTTGCTGACATTTTTCAAAGCATCGCTCAGCGCCTTTTTGGAATCTTCAATATTTTGCGTTCTTTCTTTGACTTGGCGGTCGAGGTCGTTGATGTTCTCCGTCAGCTGCCTGGTCCGCGCCCGAAGCCTTATCTCCAAAATTTCATTCATTTCATGAAGGCGAATTTCATCCGCCTCCAATATCTTTATCTTTTCGTCCAACTCCTCATTAACTCTCCGAAGCTCCAAGTCGCGCCTCACCAAAAGTTTCGCTGTCCGATCCATCTCTTTCAAAAGACCGGCGTCGGAATTTTTCTTTTCTTCAGACATAGGCAAATAGATTACAGACTTGGAGCCTGCTTCGGCATTTCCCAAGATTGATTAAAACGGAGCGCTTAATCCCCGATTACGGCAACGACGGCGGTTTCGTTGTGAAATCTGGAAAAAGGTTTGTCCGCGCTCTCGTTGAAAGGAGCTATTTCTCCGTAGGTATAAAATCCGATTAAAGGCACGTCTTTACCCAGAACTTCCCGGATGGCCGCGATCTCATCACCGGCATCCCTGCCGAACAGTTTGCGTCTGGCGATACAGTTAAAGACGATGACGGCTCGAGGCGTTTTGCCGGCAAGTTGCGCCAAAGCTTTTTGCGCCGCATCTTTGGCCGCCGCAATAGCTTCTTCTTTGCTTCCTATCATAAGCCTCACTTCCGCCCCTTCCGGAATTTCCGCCGCGCAAGTAATGGCCCCCTCGGCATCGACCGTTATGGGATCCCGAATCAAAAGTTCATCACTGCCTTCCACGCTCATTCCCAAAGGATAAGTGATGGCCAATTTGGCAAGAGGTTCCTCGCGAAGTTCTTCGGCCTTCTTGCCGAAATAATCTTCATAGATGGAAACTGCCGGTTTGCCGTCCAATTCTTTCAGCACCGCATCTTTGGACTTGGTGGCTTTCATCGGCGCGCCAATCGAAACCCAGCCGTGGCGGACACCGACACCGATGCCGTAATCACCCGATAGCCCCACTCCCACGACGGAAGAAGAAGATATGTCGCCATTGTAATAATTGAAGGTCTGCTTGAATAGGAAGTCATCTCCGGCGGCACCTCCTATAATCAAGGTATCACTGCCCAAAACATCCTGAATGCCTCGAACCACCTCCGCCCCGTTACCATTCAAGACATCAGTCAGCATCAAAAGACAATTTGTTTTATCTTTGGCACTGCCTGTAATATTTTTGACCAGCTGCGCCCCCGCTTCCCTGACTCCTGATTTCAGGTCCCCGCCCTTGCCGATAGTAAAATCAATAACATCGGACGATATGGCCATTACCGCCACGCTCCCCTCCGCCGCTCCGGCAGAAGTAATTTCCCCGGCGGTACTGCAACCGATCAAAGGCACGCCTTTGCTGATTTCTCTCACCCCGCTGAGCATTTCTTTCTGATCAAGTTTGGACGAGGCAAAGACGATGACGAGCTCGGGGCTGCTTACTTTTTCAAACGCCTGCCTGCAAGCCTCCATGCCTGCTTCTTTCGAGTTGGAATCACTGCTGGCTCCTACTCCGACTACGGTTTCCATAATTTTTCCGTTAGCTTTTTAAGTCTTATCTTAAGGCTTATTGAAAACGGAAGCTTATATGCAAAGCCTTCGCTCCCTCCGGTTTTTATTTCGCAAAATATTTTTCTCAAGCCCGCCCCAAGGCTCCGAAAAATTTCAAATCAAAACTTTTATGAAAAATAATCGGGCAACCACATTTTATTTTCCATTCCTGATAAATTATAGCTTATTTTTATTGCATGAACAACCTGCAATTTTTCTTCTTCGACGACAATGACGCCGGACAAGTTCGCTTGTGGAATCCAAACTAAAAGGAGCAGGTTTAAACCTGCTCCCACAAAGATTCCCGCAAAGATACCGATCTGACAAGATATGCGCTTTCATCGGAACGACACGCATATTTTTGTCATTTCGAAATGAGATACTCCGATTGAGAAATTCGGGAATAATACTATGCGAATATAATTTTACAGTAAAAAATAATGTCAGCAGGGTTTCGTGCATTTCTCGGATCTCTCAGTCGAGTACTCCTTCGAGATGACAAATGGGATTAATTCAATATCGGACGATAGCCAAGTACAATAAATAAATCACCGCCAGATTCTGCACCAGCGCCAGCGGCACACCCAAAACGAAAATCATCTTTTTCGTCTTGTGGCGCGACACGTACATCCCCGCCCAAATTCCCAGCGCGCCAAAACAGATAGCGGCAAAAAGAAGAGCCCCCTCGGAAATCCGCATCTCGTCTTTTCTCGATTTCTTCTTGTCGGAGAGCATTAGAGAGAAAGAGAAGATGTTGATGATAATGTAAATGAAAAGCATTGATAAAAAGACTGTTTCGATGTTCATAAATGGTTTTTGAAAAAAATAAATCCTGCTTTAAAATTAAAAGTGGGCAGGATTCTAATTGTTATAAGATTGAGCAAATTCGATAAATTCTTTTTCTTCTACTAAAAAAATCACTGTTTCTGGTTTTTGCATAAGAACCTGTTTTAATTCGAATTCCCAGAAAGGACTTTCCGGCGATGACAGGAAGAACTTTCCAGCTTCCCGTATTATACTATTAAATTCTTCCGTTTCCTTATTTTCTTTAAAGACCAGTATTAGTTTTTTCCCTTGAAATTCTACCCAATACAAAAAGAGTTCTACGTTTTCAGTAAGCGTGTAGCAAAAACAATTGCTATCCAGGTCTTCAGTATATGTTACCTCATGGGAGCTAATCTTCTTCAAAAAACCGACAAGGTTCTCTGGATGAAAAGGCGTAAATCTACAACCATGCATATCTCCGCCCAAGCGTGACATTATGTTAATGCGGTGTCCCTCCTTGATTTTCTAATTATTTTTCTATTTTTCTAAACCTAATCTTAACAAAGTTATAGCACAGCAACAATGAGAAATCAATACCTAGTACCTTTCCAATCCGCCTGCACTTCCTGCCGATTTTTTTAGTCTAAATTTATCACGCTTTCATTTTTTATAAACCCTGTGTGTCATCCCGTTATTAAGCCGGTAAAAATAGGTCATACGCAGAATATGATTTTACAACAGACGCCAGAAATCCGGCTTTGTATTCGGATCACACCAGAAATGGTGTGAATGCTACGCAAGAACGTTTTCTCCCGCGTGGTTCACGCCATTTCTGGTGTGATCCGAAATCCATAATGCATAATGCAAAATACACAGGATGTATTAGAGATGCCTGTCATTTATATATATGGTCGGGAACCATATGGCGAGCCGGAATAATCTTTGTAAAATATTCTTTGCCAAGAAGCCTTTTTGAAAATATAATAAAAGCATAAGAGATTAACCTCGAAAATATGGAAAGAAAAATCGCATTAAATATCGCCGCCGTCTTGCTTTTTTGTTTCGCGCTATTTGCCGTTTTCTTTGTGCTGCAAAAAAGCAAAGACAATTCTTTTGAGATAAACCGTGACAACATACCCGCCGACACCGAAGTCGATACCGGTAAAGACACGGCTCCCGAGAAAGAAATTACGCCTCCCCAAGACGAAGAAGAAAAAACAACCGTAAAAAAAGATTTGGCTCCGCTGGTTGAAAAATATAAAGGCAAAGAAATTGTAAAAATAAACACCGACCAAAAAGCAGTGGCGCTGACTTTCGATGCCGGAGCCAATGCCGACGGAGTTGAGCCGATTTTGCGGATCTTGGCGGAGAACGATATCAAGGGGACTTTTTTCCTGACCGGAAAATTCATCGAAAAATATCCGGATAAAGTGCGGGCAATCGTAGCGACCGGAGGAGACGTCGGCAATCACACATACGACCACCCCTATCTCACCCGGCTCACAAACGAGCAGATCAAAGAGAACATCCAAGAAGCCGAGAATGCATTTGCCAAACTGGACGGAAAATTCCAGCCGTTCCTGAGATCGCCCTACGGAGACCGAAATGCGAGCACGCTCCTTGCTGTCAGTGAAAATAATTATTTGAATATCCGCTGGACAGTCGATTCTCTGGGATGGCAAGGAACGTCGGGAGGAATGAGCAAGGGGGCAGTCGAACAAAAAGTTTTGAAAGCCGCCGGACCGGGCGCAATCATTATGATGCACCTCGGCAGCAACCCCGACGACAAGACGCATCTGGACTCGGAAGCCCTGCCCGCCATTATCACCGAGCTCAAAAAGAACGGATATGAATTTATGACGCTTTCCGAGCTTTTTGAATTGGAAAAATAGAAACGGTTATATGTTTTTTGATTCAACATTTTGCGGAGTAATGCGTTACGGAGTAGCATGGCTTCAGCCTGCGCGGTTGTCCCAAGCGGATGGAACGAACGTATATGCGGGTTTTTACGGGCATTGGACAGCAGCGCAGGCTGAAGCCATGCTACTCCGCGAGCTACTTCGTTTAGCAAATTTGTTTTTTAAGCTTTGGATTCTCGGACCACACCAGAGATGGTGTGAAATGCTACGCAAGAACGTTTTATCCCGCGTGGTTCACGCCATCTCTGGCGTGATCCATAATTCAAAATATAACTTATACATAAAATAGAGAACGTGGCAAATTTTTTGATAAGCTTGAAGAAGCGCGTCTTGACTATAAACAAAAGACGCGATAAATCGCGTCTCTACTACATGTGTTTGTTCTGTCCGCGTGGGACAGCGGCGCAGGCTGAAGCCTGCTACTCCGCCATGGGCTACTCCGCGAGACATTCCGTACATAACCCTCTCGTTTGCATGAAATAGATTATTTTTTCTTCCCCAATTGTTTGAGCGCCAGCTTGATTCTTTCCTCAAGACTTTTTTCTCGCGGAATATTGCTGAGGACTTGACGCACTTCGTTCTGTCCGTAACCCAAACCGATCAACGCTTCGATAACATCC
>Ga0172378_10000373_pt1 | contig 38771 bp, 29 predicted proteins | sample GrowelOW332metaG_FD_119755 | JGI IMG/M metagenome (GOLD analysis project Ga0172378, IMG submission 119755) | Groundwater microbial communities from an aquifer near a municipal landfill in Southern Ontario, Canada - Pumphouse #3_1 metaG | ecosystem: Environmental > Aquatic > Deep subsurface >...
TACCCTTCATCTTCTTTTTCCAAGAAAATACAGTATTTATTCTTTGGATGGGGAAGAATTAGTTTCCGGAATTTCTATGTGGTGCTTAATCAGCCGAAAAACCAGACAGCCTATTCTTCCTGATAAGCATGGAATTGTTATTAAAGGAAATGACTTTTCCAGAAAAGACTCCATTCCTAACCGAATATCAGACAAAAACTCGGTTTTCATAGAAAAAAGAAAAATCCGTTATTCGGATTTAGATATCAATGGTCATCTGAATAATGCCAGATATCTAGATTGGATTGATGACATCATTCAGGAATATTTTCCAAAAGACTCTGAGTATCATTCTTTTACTATCAACTATCTTGAAGAAGCTGTTATGGATGATATTGTTGATATATATATAAATAAGGATGAGAAAACCATAATTGGAAAGAAAAAAGAAAAAAATGTTTTTGCTTTCTCTTTTTCTAAGTGACACAAAAAGCCAATATGTTATAATATAAAACGCTTTCATAACTGCTTTACTGATTTTTAAAAGGATTAACTAATGGATTTTGATGTTTCTTGGTTCTACAACCATCTACCGATAACTTTTGTTGAAACCTTCTTGGTTACTCTTTTCCTTTGCCATCCTTTACCAAAAAGAAAATATTTTCCTCTTTTAGCACCTTTAGCATTAGTGATTGGCTATTTTCTAAGCATAATGATGATTCCACTCTCGCAATTCTTAAATTCCAATTCGATGCTTATAACCTATTCAGTTGTTCAGGTTATGATAATCATCTGTGTCTTAGTGTGTTTTAAAGTTTCTATTCAAAGTTCGGTTTTCTTAGGCGTTACCGGATATACTATCCGTCACATGTCCTCCATGCTTGAAATTTTAGCTCAGTTCCTTTTCGGAAAAACTCTTATCACTAGTCAAAGTTCCTTCCTGCAATTCATGTATATCGGTGAATTCGTTTCACTTGTTATTTATTCTCCTTTGATTGCCTATCTTTCGACTATTGTCAAAGATAAGCTTCGTGCTGAAAAACCTCCGCTCTTCACTGTCATCTGTCTAGTCATCACCTTCACAATCAACATTCTCTACAACAAATATGTCATGCAATATATCAATTCCCAGACTGGTGCTGCTAAATATGTCATGAATGTCATTAATGTTCTTATCTGTGGTTTCTCCCTTCTCTTTACCTTCGGATATCTGAAGATGAAAGATCTTCAAAGTGAGATTGCTATCAGCAATTACATCCGAAGCGAAGAAATGAAGCAATTCCATCAAAGTAAGGCAAATGTTGACCTAATCAGTATCAAATGCCATGACTTAAAACATCAGATTCGGACAATGGCTGAACAGAACCACCCTCTCTCAAAAGAAGAATTATTGGAAATCGAAAATGAAATCAACGAATTTGACACTAAAGTCAATACCGGAAATGTCAATCTTGACATTGTCTTAAAGGAAAAATCCTATTACTGCTTCAAACACGGAATCACTCTTTACCTGATGGTTGACGGCAAGCTGCTTGACTTCTTACCAATCAATGACCTCTATTCATTATTCGGAAACATCCTTGAAAACGCCATTGAGTCAGTTATGAAGATACCGGATAAATCCAAACGTCTGATAACTCTGAAAGTTACCCGTAAGGAAAACAGTGTCTTCATTATGGAAAACAATCCTTATGTCGGAAAACTGAATCTTATCAAAGGCATTCCTCAGACAACCAAGGCTGATAACAATTATCATGGCTTCGGACTGAAATCCATTCAAAGAATTGCTGAACTCTACGACGGAAACCTGATTATCAACACTAAAGATCAGAACTTCTCTCTTTACCTTCTGTTTGAAGGAAAAATCTCTAAGGATTTTGTTCCTGAAGAGGTAATTGCCGTTCAGAAACAATCCCATTAAATGATCGTAAACAGTCAGTTTCTTCTAAGATTCTGGCTGTTTTTATTTTCTGTCTTTTCTTCCTATATAAAATATAGGAAAAAAATAGTTAAAAGCAAAAACTATTTTAACAATAAACAAATGTTAACATTTGTCACATTTAGTAAGATAATAGGCGTCCGATAATTTTATTGTATGCTTTTTCCTGAACATGGAAAAATCAATATTATGGGAAGACAAACGTGTTTTAGAGAAAGGCAAAACACGGAAGTATATTTGGCTATATGTTCATAAACCAAATATATGGATACTTAAAAAAGAAGGTGTTAAATGAAAGGAAACAAACACAGACGCAGTAAGACACTTGCGGCCCTCACCGTGATGACATTCACTCTGGGTACTGTCTCATCAACCATTCTGTTAATGGCTAATAGTGTAAACGCTGCACCAGTCGAAGATGACGATGATGAATTCGTCATCGACAATGGAGGCGGAGATTTAACTCTGGACCAACAGCAAACCGTGAGCGTTAAAGAAGCTCTCTTTGCTAATCTCGCCGGCTCCAATCTTCAGATTCAGAACATGGACCTCTATGCCAAAAACATTTTAGGTTCAACCAAATCCGTTAAACTTAATTTTAACGGAGCTTTAGACTATTTGAATTTTATCACTTCAAACAAAGACAATATTGCTTCTAATGACCAACCAGCCAAATTTAACGGAAACGTTAATATCAAGGTCACTGACTCTGATCCTGATGCTGAATACAGCACTAATCTCGATGAAAGTTTAGCAATTCAGACTCAGGGAACCGGAAAGCTTTACCTTGATTGGTATAATCAGAAGTACACCATCAGCGGAAAAGTTATTTCCGATGTCTTAGACTTCATGCCGACTATCGCTGCCCTTACCGGTGCCGGAGATTCTTTAGATATTGTTGACACTGTTGCCAGCAGTCTTAAGGATATTGATATTGTCTCTATTCTTCCTTTAATCATCAATGTCTTAGGTACTTTCACTGATTCCGCTGATATTGATCAGACTCCAGTCAATGGTATTTATACTTTCCACTTCAATGTCGGAACTGAATATACCAGTGCCATCGGACTTGATTTCCCTATCTCTGTCGCCTTAAAGTGCGATGCTGAAGGAAAGCTTACCGGACTGGTTCTCGATGAAATTGATATTTCCGGAATGACTATCGGACTTAATGCCACCACCGATATGGATCTCGAATCCACTTATGTTGATGATGTCATTGATTCTGACTATACCAACAATCTTGACTGCACAACCAACGTCTTAACTACCGTTGCTTCTTTAATTGAAGATAAGAAGTTTGCTACCAATTATTCTCTTTCTATCGAAGAAAGCAAGAACGGCATTCAGGATTCTACCGTTAGCCGTACCTTTGAAGGAAACATCAAGGGAGATTTCTCAACCTCCAATAAACCGGTCGTTGAAGTTTCTTTAAACGAAAATGAAACCTTCAATAGTCAGGTTAATGTCAAGTATGATGCCGGCAATACCTATTTCAAGGTTAACAACTTAGTTAATGGTTATTTAGAGAAGACTACCATTGATTCTCTTATCACTGATATCACTGATACCATTTCCTCTGAAAACACTCAGGAAGGTCAGCAGGCTGAAGAAGCCACTGATGCCTTAAATGACATTCTTTCCAGCTCCAAGATCTATGACATCTACAATGGCAATTGGTCAGCCTACAAGGACATCATCAAGTCTTTGACTGTCGTTGATGAAGTTATGACTCTTACTGTTGATGCTCAGGGTATCTATAATTCTCTTCCTAGTGCTGACTTCACTCTCAATCTCGACCTCAGTGATGGAAAGCTTAACAGCGTTTCCATTGAAGACCTCCCCTTCAGAGAAGTCACCAAGACTACTGGATATACTTATTTAGACACTGTCAGTTTCAATCTTAGCCTCACCTCCTATGATTCAGTTAATATTGCTTTCGGTGATCTTGATTCTTACACTAACTTCAAGGTTGTCACTCCTCTCTATAACACCATCGCCAAGGTTATTGACACCAAGACTGTCGGTGTTGACTACAATGTCCAATATTTCAAGAACACTAATGACAAAGATGCCAGCATCATCGTCACTGGCGATCTTAATGCTGACTTAAATGATTTATTAGACATCAACTTCTCTTCCGCTTCCGATATTGATTCCATCGTTTCCACCATCAGAGGTGAAAATCTTGGAACTTATGATCTGACCGCTCAGGCTGAAGTCAACGGAATGCATCATAACATAAAGATGGCTTACCAGAATAAAGGCCTCTATATGGATTACAAGGGAGTTACTGAAGCTACCCATACCAGAATGAGCCTGACTCAGGGAAGCATCTTCAACATCTATGATGTCGTTAACGGACTCATCAACAAGGGAACAACTGAAGAAGAAGAGGTTGATCCATATGCTCAAATCAATGACACACTTGTTAGCCTTCTCGATATTACCGATGGTAGTCTCTGGAACCTGATCAGCGGATCACAGATCAAAGACCTTGAAGATTATATCGATATCACTCAGAGTAGTTCCGGAAACGGAGTTAAGGTCGATGTTGACACCAATGTCTTTGGAAAAGACTACGGAAGCGTTAGCTTAGTCATGGATGGCAACACTCATGAATTACTCAACATCACTGCTGATTACACCAATTCATCAATTGGAAAGTTCTCATTCGAATTAGATTTCAAGGATTATGAAGATCCGACAATCTCTCAGGATGAAATCAATCAATACTATAAGTCAATGGATGGTACTGTTGAGGCAATCATCAACATCATCAACGGTTTATCCGGTTCTGCCACAGTGGAGGGGTCTCTGACCTCCACTGGCGACAAACCCAGAAACTTAGGATTGAATGGTTGGATGAACTTTGAATCAATGAACTCGCTGGAAGGCTTCGCTTCCAGCGGTTCTTTTTCTCTTACCGATTCTTCCGCGGATGAAAACACCAAGATTGAGTTTCAGGCCGTTAAAGACACTTATGATGATGAAACCAAAACCTACACCAAAAGCGGCGGAATTGATTTAGAGTATAATGACAAAATCAGAGCCTACACTGAAAAACAGAGTGTAAAGGAAGCCTTAACTGAATTTGCTAATATCACTGATTCCAGCCTTATTTATATTTATATAAAAGATTACTTACCATTAATAAATGTACTTGTGGGAGGAACCTCACCAACAAGTAGCACCGAAGTAAATCTCAATACCGTACTTAAAACATTGATCAGCCTGACTGATGGCTGTGAGATGTCATTTTTAAGTGCATACCAATTAACCGTAAATTTTGATTTCAGTAAACTTGACACCAAGGATCTCCTTGGTCTTGACGTTAGTTCTTTCGGTCAAGTTTCTTTAACTATTGATTTTTTACCTGAAGATTCTACTAAGTACATTGCCGTCACTATCAATGACCTGAGCTTTGATGACTGCCAAGGTGATGTAACTCTTTATTTAAACAAAGAAGCTGTTACTACTCCATCCGACTTCGGATTCAATAGTAGCTGCGGAAAAGTCTGGCTTGAGCAATTACCGATATTGATGAAAATAGGTGTCAATCTTCTTGAGAAGAGAGCCTATATGTTCACCGGTACTCTGACTGCTTCAACCGGCGGTATTGCTGCCTGGTTTCTTTCAGTCGATATTAATGCAAGTGTTGAAGTCTACCTCCGAGTCGGAGATACCATTGATGAAGAAACCAACATGTTCTCCGTTGATGGCTATATCAAAATCATTAATTCCTTGCCTAGTACCGGAAGTGATATCAGCAACTCCAAAGTAACTGACAAAAAAAGAACAACCGAGTTCTTCATCAAGGATACAAATGCTTATATCACCAGATATGATACCTACAAGACTTGGAGCAGAAAATATTGGTGGAGTAGTTGGAATACAGTTGTCACTAATTCCTATGACTACTTCAAAGTCACACAGAAAGCTATGTTGGCTGATGCTGTCTATTATGTCTTAGAATATGCTTTAGGTGCTACTGACTTATATAACACCGTTCAAAGCACGATTGAAGACAGCGGTTCCTCAAGCACTGACATCTTCTCTATGTTCAAATACTTTGACAACATTGATGGCAAGGATGCCTTCCAGGTTAAATTAAATGTCTATTCTCTGCTTGATGTCTATGCTGACCTCTATTATGATTCCGGTTCCTATGAACTGACAAAAATCAGTGCCTACACCTCTATGAACTTAGGAGTCGCTTCAGTCAGCTTCAATCTCTCAGTTGATAACATTGCCTTATCCGGACTGGATGATTCCAGGTACGCTCCGAGCATGCAAAAATATGATAACTTCCTTTCATCCTGGAACAACAACTCGGTCACCAAGAATCTTGAATTCCGTCCAAGCAAGGATAACACTGAATCACAGTACTTCTATACCACTTCTTCACCTCTCTTCTAAAAACAAAATAAAACAGTCAGGCCTGAAACCTGACTGTTTTTTTATATTTTTTATGATTATCAGAAGAAGAAAATAAAGAAGAAAATACAATAGAAGACCAGCATACTGATCAAGCCCCAGAAAATAAACCAATACCAGGGTAAAGGAGTATCATTAAAGAACTTCTTCTTATTCGGTTTAGTTTCGGCTTCGTCTTTTTTTATATCGTGCATGTGCTCACCTTACTATAATCAATCGGATCAGAACTATTAGAGGGGATATCTTTATTGGAGTAATCAAACAGGATTTTTCCGTAAGCCTTAGTCGGTACGTTTCCGACCATGGAGACAACGTTGTAAGCTTCAATGGTTGTCATTCCTACCAGCTTTAGATCTCTGGAGACAATGACACGGACACAGACATCATCAAAGACTGGGACATCCTTCATCTTGGCAATGTTGCTGTCAGAGTCAGCCGTGGTAGTGAACATATATTTCTTATAGCTGGAAATAGCATCCTCACCCAAGGAGAGCTTAATCTCATACTGATTGTTGCTATTCAGAACCATCGAATTATCATAGACTTCATCTTTTCCGCTGGTATTCTTAACGGTCTTGGTTTCACCGACAGTATCGGAATTGACAATATAATTGAATGGGAATTCCGGAGAAATACTGAACTGCTTAATATAAGCCGCTAAGGAGACATGATACTTAAGGACATCAGTTGCTAAATAGTCAGCTTCAATAGTATTAGTTGATTCAGTGATTTCAGCTTTGTTAGTCAGACGGAAATAGTCATAGGCATTAGCACCGCTGGAAGTAGTGTAAATAGGGCTGGCAGCTCCGGTTCCCTTAGCCTGGTCATAATTATAGGTTCTCTCCGCAAAGCCGACAAAACCGGCTTTGGAGATGTTCTCTTTCATGCCTTTTCCGTTAGAAGTCTTGATATACGCGGAATAGGTATTCTGGACATTCTTGACGCTCATGGTTTCACTGATTGCCTGATTGAAAGAAGTAAATGACCGGTAGCTAGTATCCAGATAGCAGAACTTATAGAAAGCCATGCCGGCAACATCAGCAGCAGTCAGGCTGGTTGAAGTCAGATCAACCGAAGCAACATCCTGAGTACCCATTACTTCAGTGAACTTATTATAGGCAGTTTCATCTTTTTCGAAAGAGCCGGTTACCACCGCACTCTGCTTAAAGTAGGATCCGAGGAACCATCCTCCGACACCACCAATTCCTCCTCCGATAATTACAGAGAAGGCTAAAATTATTAAATGTGTTTTTTTCATACGCCAAATTATATTATAGTTTGCGGGTTTTAGTCAATTTTTTAGGGTGTTTTCAAATAGTTTAATTAAAAAACCATTATTTGATTTAAATAAAAAGACCGAGATTTTCAATGAATATTGGTCTTTTTATAGATAAATAACGAATATCTAGCCTACTTTAAAAGCAAAGAAGCTTTAATAACGGATTTCCCGTCCTCTTTCTCAATCTCAAAAAAATAATTATTCTCTTCTTTCAAAGTATTGATAACCAATTTCTCATGAATTACGGCCTGAGAACAATACTGAATAATAAAAACATAAGGCTTAGAATTGATTTCCTGATATTCTTCAATCGTCAGAGTATCATAGAATCTGATAATGCCTTTGGTGTTATTCATATGCTTAGAATAATCAAGCATACTAGGTGTGACTGAAAATTCAAAGGCTTGTTTAAGAGGATTCTCATTAAGGAAATCGAAAGAAACGTCTTCATCAGATTCCTTAGGAAGCAAATTGACGGTGCTGAGTTTGGTGATTCTGAAAGACTCACAGTTGAGAAGGCAGGATTCAAGAATTGATCGGACAATGACCTTGCCTGAGGAATCAATCATCTGAGTCAGAAAATAATTCTTTATTCTTTCAGTCTTGAGAATTTCACAGGTGATGGTTATTGTTTCGTTCCACTTCGGAGACCTAAGAGTCACAATTTTCTGTTTAGTAAAAACCCACATCAGCTGATACTGATCATGAAGAGTGATATTATCACATTTGATATCTTTAGTTAAGTCAGAGACTTTGTTTTCGACAATTTCCATTATTCTGGCTAAGGACATTTCCGGTACCATGCCGCAATCAGAAAATTCAACTTTATAAGAATCTGTCATAGATTTCTCCTTTCCAAGATATTAATCACAAAATCAAATATTTTTTACATATAAACAATAACATATCTTTGCTTCTTTTTATTTAGTTTATTAAGAAAATCAAATACTAAAAAAGACCTGATTGATATCTCTATCCAATCAAGCCTTTTATTCTTGCTTAAACTAATATTGAGGGTTGGTATACGAATAAATAATCAGTAAATCAAATATTATCTAAGACCTACCACATCTTTGGTAAGCAGTTCACCATTGGTACAGGATATAATGTTATTCTGTGAAGAAACGAATGCATCTGCACCTAATTCAATCTCCAAGAATTGTTCTATCGTGCCTTCATAGATGATTTTGGTGGCTTGGTCAAGTCCCCAATATCCTATTTTCTTCACAGAAGTAGGGACAACAATTTCATCGCAACTTAAAGAACTGGCATAATCTTCAACCACAACAAGACTTTTAGGGAGATAGATGGTACCGGATGAACATCTTCCACTCAGTTGTCCCGAATAAAAGGTCGTGGCTGGAAGATCTGATAAATCAACACTAGTATACTGGTTTGTATTATCACTGAGAAAGGGATTGAGAGCAATAGCCTTCGTCTGAGAATTCGGCTTTAACTCTAACGGGGTGTTGCCTCCCACGTAAACTAACAAGGCATAAGGGTTTTCGTCATTTCCCAGATATGTTAATCCGCCATCATTATTAAAGGAAAGGGCGTTGCAATTATAAAAAACGTTTTGTTCTACATAGATAATAGAATCAGGCATTGATACTGAAGAAAGCGAGGTACAATCAGCAAATGCATAAGTACCGATATAATCTAATCCCTCTAGAAGAGTGACACTGGTAAGAGAGGTGCATCCACGGAATGCGTAATCACAGATTGTTTTCAATGTCGAGGGCAGGGTCAGACTGGTTATGGAAGTATAATTTTGCATGACCTTGGGGAAAATAGTTGTTATTCCTTCAGGAATAACCAAAACTTCTTGGTCTAAGCCACAGCGAAGCATTTTGGTTTCTGGCTGAATATTGATGGTGGATGTCGGATTAACGGAACCGCAATAGACCAAATAAGGATTGTTTTCGTTTCCGATATAATAGCTGCCATCCTTCTCAATCATGGCTTCTGGCAGAATATCGGGAAGCGAACCAGCTTTGACTGCTTTTAAACCATCCGGAATAGAAATATTTTTTATATAACCTTTAAAATTGTTAGGGCCTATTGTTTCAAGGGTATCAGGAAGAATTAGATTTTCATCAGTAACATTTTCTAAAGCAAAAGAACATACAGTCTTCAAATGGGAATCATCGCCAAAGGATAACTCTTTAATTTCAAGGCCAATAAATGCAGATATTCCAATATACTCTAAACTATTAGGCAAGGAAAGGTAATCCAATGTTCCGTAATATCCATCAAATTCAAAAGCATTTCGTCCGATCTTCTTCACGCCTTCCTTGAAAATCATGGTTCTCACATTGTTAAAATCTGTTTTAGAAAAAAGATCTTGAGGAATCTCTGTGCCCGAAAAAGAAATTTTGACTAGGGCATCGCAATCCATAATACATCCATAATCAATACTTACAACACTCTCAGGCATATCTATCTCCAAGAGATTAGGCATATTATAGAACGCCTTATATATGATGTATTCGGTTTTGGAAGAAAGGGTAAATGACGAAGCTGAGAGATCGTAGGCACCAGCAAAGAACATATACGGATTCTCTTCACTTCCAAAGTATTTTCCGTTCTTATAAAGTGTGAACAAAATATGAGTGTCATTTTCAAAAGCTGAGTGACCTACATATTCAAGGCCATTTGGAAGCCGCAGTTCACAGAGGTTGTCACAATAGCCGAAAGCATTATAGCCGATGGAGGTGACAGTATCAGGAATATAAAGCTTCTGGAGGTTATCCAGGTTATTGCCGGCATAATTGCTTATTGAAGTGACAGGATGGGATCCATGGATGCCATCATCCCAGGTTTCCGGAATATAAAGGAATGCAACATCGCTGGCAGCTCCGGCGAAACTATAGCTGTCATTGTGGAAAAAGAATCTGACTTTGTTTATATTTCTGGCAAACTGAGCGACATAGGTGACATCACCGACAACTTCGGAGATATTAGGGGACCAGCCATTGAATTCAAAGGTATGCCCGACTTCTTCGTAGGTCGGAGTCTCTCCTACATACTCCGGAATCTGTCCATAATCCATCATAGATTTCTGAAGAACTTCGCCATATGTGTTTACGAAAGTGACTTTATATTGCTTGGTCTCACTGGAATACTGGGCAACATAGGTAGCATTTCCGGTAACTTCAGCAATCATAGGACTCCATCCTGAGAAAGTATACTCATACTGTTCGTCATCATCCTTTACCGGAGTTTCTCCGGCATATAAAGGAAGCACTCCGTATTCGTAAGTATCTGACTGAAGAACGGAAAAATCATAATTGACGAATGAGACGGTATAGGTGTTAAGAGAATTAGAATACTGGGCAGTAAAAGCCGTATCCGCCATGATGTTCTCAAGTGACCTGTCCCATCCTGTGAACGTATACGAAAACTGAGAATCGGACTTCTTTGTCGGAGTCTCTCCGCCATATACGGCATCCTGGCCTTCGCTGACTGAACCCGTATATAGAAGACTGCCGTCATAATTGTAGAATGTTGTTTTGTAGAAAACTTCCGCTGAGACCGAATCCGAAGAATCGGATTCTTCCGGACTGACACCGTCAGAAACTACCGAATCGCTGACAGGATCGGTATCGGAAGGACTGACGCTGGAATCAGAAACAACCGAATCGCTGACAGTATCAGTATCGGAAGGACTGACGCTGACGTCAGAAGCTACAGAATCACTAACGCTGCTGATTTCACTATCGGCAGAAGAACCACTGCAGGAAGCTAATGCAAGAGTCAACACCATCAGAACTGAACCTAAAAAATGTTTTTTGTTCATACTCACTCCCTCTATTATTTGATTAATATGACACAAATCACAATCACTATCTATTTTTTTTATTTTTCAAGAATCAATGAAAAATCCCCTTATAGGGGATTGATCATATTTGTCAGAAATTCTAATTTCATTTACCGAATATCAGCAGGGATGAAATCAAGACTATCACCAGCCATAGGCAGCAGATAACAGCATTAAAAGGAGTAAATATCCAGATAAGGAAAGGAATCAGGGAAAACAGGAATCCTAAAGTAGATATTGCTAGGATAATTATTTTGTATTTATCAGACTTGAGGAAAAAGAAAACAAGAATAACAGCTAACAGAATCGCAGCCAGATAAGCTGATACAAAAGGACCGAAATTAGCATATCCTAAATTTGTTGGATCAAAAGAAGAATAATATTTAAGTAATACTCCTGGTTCGCCATTGTCATTGACTGTTCCAAATTTGAGAACCGAACTCATGGGAAGAGCAGATAATACCACAATGACAGCATCCAAAATAAAGAAAATAATCTTTATAAATAATGGTTTTATCTTGCTCATTTTAATTTTCTCATTTCTAATAACATAATATCATATTAATAATTCGAATAACAACAAATCCGGAAAGCTAAGGTTTTATTTTATGACTACATCACCGTCAGTGCAATGAACAACCGCACCTGAATTAAACCCGACAGACTGAGTAAGGAAAAACCATTCATTTATCGTACCTTCAAAAGAAAGAGTATTCAGACTTCCGCAATAATCAAACGCACTTGATCTAAGTACAGCCAGGCCACCTGGTAAGGTCACTGTTTTCAGTTTATAGCAGCCTGCAAATGCACTTTCACCAATACCGGCTAATTCTTTTGGAAAAGTGATATCAGTCAGACTTTCACAGTCAAAGAAGGTTTCTTTGGCTATTCTCATTAAATTATCCGGTAAAACAACACTGATCAGATTAAGACAAGAAAAGAAGGCCTCTTCCTTAATACTGGTTACACTATTTGGAAGAACAATATGAGTGAGGCTTCCGCATTTTCCAAAGGCTCTTTCACCAATAGTGGTTAAATTCTCCGAAAAAATAATATCAGTCAGACTACGACAGTCAAAGAAGGCATTGTTTCCGATAGTCAGAACACTATTTGGAATTTCTATTTTATTCAGATGTCCGCATTTGGCAAAAGTCCCATCTTCAATACTGGTGATATTTTCACTAAGCTGAACACTGACTAAATTTGTACATTCATCAAAAGCAAACTGACCTATGCTTGTCACACTATTAGGAATTGATATTTCAGCTAGATTATCACAGCCTTCAAAAGCAAACTCTCCAATTCTGATTAAACCATCAGGGAGTTTGATTTTTTTTAGATTCTTGCAGCCATAGAACGCAAGGTTTTTGATAGACCTGATTTTCTTTCCTTGATAGGTATCCGGAATAACTATTTCAGAAACAAGAGAATCATTAAGCTTAGAGACTTCGTAGGTCCCATCTTCTTTCAAAGAAAAGACTAATCCATTATCGAATTCTTCTTCATTATCTAGTTCGGGGTTGTTAGGCTTCGGCTTACTTAAAGGTCTATCCATTTTCTTTGCTCCTTTTACTTCATAAGATTTGTTTTCCTATATTATACTCTATATTACCATTCAAAAAACAAACCATTTAAATGAAATATTCCTATTTTTCTATTTTTTCTAGTTTATTTTCGAACATTTTTTAATTTTAAAAAAATATTTTTTCTTATTCTATGAAGCACAAAGTTAAACAGTCAAAATGCCTATAAACAAATAGATATAAAAAATACAAAAAAATAAAAAATCCGTTATCTTACTTTTGAGTTGTAGTAAAAAAGCTCTCCAACACATAAAACAATTAAAAAAATCCTACATTAGATTTTATTTAGAAAATAATATGTTTTAAGAATTAAAAACAGGTGAGAGCTTTTTCGGCATCCTCTAAATATTTTTTAGGTTCCTTCAGCTCAATTACATTACACTGATATTGTTCCTTAATAAACTTTACAGCTTTTGGTGCACATCCACCACCGCTATATAAAACAAATGACAGCTTTTTATTAGTAAAATCAGTTTTCTTCAGAACTGTATTAATAGGACAAGCAAAATATCCATTCCAGATAGGTGATCCAACTACCACCTCATCGTATTCACTGATATCATTATTGTAATCTATAAGCTTAGCCTTATGTTTTAGTCCGGAAAGCATTCCACCCTGAAACATACTGATTGTGAAATTTTTTGAAAGGTTTCTTTTTGGAGTAACCTTTCTTATTTCATATCCCTTTGAAGCAAAAATATTAGCAAGAGCTTCACCTGAACCGGTGAAACTATAATATATGAATAATTTTTTCATATTAGCCTCCATGATAATTAGTATTTCAAGTTATTTAATTTTTTGATATATCAGCCTTATATATTACCATCTCTTATTATTAAAACACGTGTTAGGTAAGTTAGAGATATATTATATTTTCAAGAACTGACAAATAATCCTTCTTAGCTGTAGTCTAAGTCTTCTGCATGTATTCTTTTAAGATCTTATTTGCCTACATTATAAATTGTGTTCCTCTTTTGGATTTTACTCGATACCCGACTGAAATAATAACATCAAGATTATAATATCTTACATTGTATGTTTTATTATCTGCTTCAGTTGTTGCAAATTTTGCAACAACTGAATCTTCTTGTAATTTTCCTTCTAAAAATATATTTTTTATATGTCTGGATATTACCGATTTGTCTCTACTAAATAACTCTCCCATTTGCTCAACTGTAAACCAAACAGTTTCCTTATTTAAATTAACATCAACTTTAACTAATCCATCCTCACTCACATAGATTAAGACCTTGTTTTCCATTTACAGCACTTCTTTATCAATTTTAAAAATTATTAAATTATTTTGTTCAATGTATTCTCTAATCATTTTTGTAAAAATCATAGGTTACATTTTTTAGTTATTATAGACATTATAATATAAAAAATCGAGTTACTAAAATTGATTTACTTTTGAAATAAAAAAAGACATCCTGTATTTCTACAAGATGTCCGCTGTTTTTCGATGGTGGAGATGACGGGAGTCGAACCCGCGTCCGAACAAAGCTTTCTGTTGATGACTACAGTTTATCTTACTGGTGATTTCAATCTGCTTAGTCAATAAGCAACCTAAGACAGATCTATCACTTCATGTTAGTTCAGGTGACTGGAAGCAAAACAGCCATTCTGACTTCGGATCTAAATAACTAAGAAGACAGAACCGAAGAGATTCTTCTTAGTTGCACGGGGAGTTTATAAGCTCCCAATTATGACTGAAAGCCGAAGCTTAGGCAGCCATGGCGACCAAATTGTTGGCCGGAATGTGCATAGTTACGGGTTTTTTGGCACTTGTAATTGTGTCGGTTTTTAAGGAAACCACTCCACTGCCACCAATAGTCTTCTCTGCCCGTCGAAACCAAAACATCCCCAAATAATAACAGCGTAATTATTATAAGGGGATTTTTTTAATTTTCAAGTGTAAAACAAATATTAATAGTTTTCAGAAAGGCTGAGTTCCGGCTTCTTTTCACGTAAAGTCTTATAAGCCTGACCAAATAAGGCGATTTCCTTATTGACTCTTTCAGACTTCTCCAGAGTATCAATCTTAGCCTTGAACTTGGTAATGACTTCATTGACAGGATCTTTTTCACTGGTGACAAAGCCAACAACGAATAAGCTGGTACGGAAGTCAGATAATTCCGAAGGATTGGTAATAGCAGATTTTTCTTCACCCTTCAGAGTAAGATAAACATTGTCAGCACCAGTAATATCTTCAATAAGATATCTTAAGTACAGAGATTCAGCAGAGATAATATACTTATCAGTATCATCAAACTTCTTTCTGTTCTCTTTCATCTTGTCCAGAACAGCAACAGCAGCTTCAAGCTCATTCTTATAAAGATGATCAAGATAGACATAGTAGAGAACATGAATAGAATAATAGGTAGTATCATCACTGCTAGCAGGAACAATGAATTCCTGACCATTAAGTTCTCTGCGGCGGTTGATGTTAAGAATATTGAAATTGCGGCGGGTCTCTTCAGTCTTGGTATTCAGAAGATTGAACATATCATTTGGAAGATCCTGACGGAAAGGCATTAATTCATAGATAGGAATGATAAATCCGTAGATAGCAGCAAATAATCCCATATATCCGATATAGGAAGTCATATTGACACCCTTACCAAAGGATAAAGCAAAGAACATCACAAAACCAATAGCTAATAAGATAATAGAAGAAATATATCCAGCTAAGAAGATTGATCGAGGATTATGTTCGACATTCTCATCCTTAGGAGCAAACTTCATTTCCATATTACCGATAGCAAAGAAGTTGAAGGTGATTTTTGTCTTTTCATGGGAATGATCAAAGGTCAGACCTAAGATAGTAGTGTAGACAATAGCATAACCGGCCTTCTTAGCAACGAGAACCTTAGTTCCGTTATAGACAGCCAAAGTAACAAAAATTCCGATAAGGAAACTGATGAAAATAAAGATAAAGTAATTGTAATCATTATTGGAATTAAAAGTATTGTTGAAAACCATTCTCTGTAGGAATATCATAACCGCCAGATAGATGACATAAGCAAACATTAAGATGAAAGATGCATTAAAGTCAAACAAGTCTTTTTTCCCAGTTGGGGATTTTTTCTCATCCATAAAGATACCTCCATTCAGGTTGAGCACACGTAATAATATAATTATAACTCAAACAACGTTATTTAATATGCAAAAATTTCTCAGCTTTTTCCATCACCTGAGAATCAATCTCATAAGGCAGCTCAGAAAAGCTGTGATACATTGGCATTGAAGCTAACCAATTGTCAAATGAAATAAGTACTTCTTCAAAGCTAGCATCTTTTCCTAATCCAAGGACAACGTTACCTAATTCAGCTATCTTTTCAGCTACCTTTTCTTTGTTTATTGTCAGGAATTCCGGCATCAGAAGCGCGATTCCCTGACCATGAGTCAGCTGGGGATAAACACCGGAAAGCTTATGTTCGGCAGCATGAACCCGGAAGAAGTTTTTCTTACCGAAACTGGTGAATCCGTTATGAGCCAAAGTCGAGCAAAGCATCATGCTTCTTCTTTCTTCGTAGCCATTAGGATTAGCCAAAACCGGTTTAGTAATCTTAACCACATTCTTCATCACTGCCAAAGCCATGTCATCACAAGGTTCATATTCATGGGAAGGAGAGAAGAATCTTTCAAAGGAATGAGAAAACATATCAACTAAGCCCATGCTGGTCTGATAGGGAGAAACCGAATAGGTAAGTGTTGGATCAAGCAAGGAGAATAAAGGACGGTTAGTCTGATAGTTGAATCCACTCTTGAAATTATGTTCGCGGTCAGAGATAACACAGGAATCTGACATCTCACTGCCAGATGCCGCTAAAGTAATGATAGTAGCCACCTTTAAGGCATGCAGAGGAATAACAGTCTTCTTATTGAAGTCAAGGGGATTACCGTCATAGTAATAGCCGTTAGCCACACTCTTAGCCGTATCCAAGACACTTCCGCCACCACAGGCTAAAATTATCTCCGGCTGAAAAATACGGGCCAGATCAATAATCTTTCGGACATCCTGAATATCGGGATTAACGGAAATTCCTGAATACTCTTCAAATAGAATGCCTTCAGCCTGAAGAGAGTCTACTATCTTCTGATAAGTTGAGCTTTCCTTTAAAGACTTTCCGCCATAGATCAGAAAAGCTTTCTTGAATCCGTAGTCTTCCTTCAGAATTTTTCCAATTAAAGAAACTCCTTCCGGTCTATAGATAATCCTGGTCGGACAATAAAAGTCAAAGACATCCTGATTAATATTTTCCATATGTTTTTCCTCATATTTAGTATAACTTAAGAAACCGGAAAAGTTTAGTGCATTTATTTGGTAAATAAAATTGCTATCAGCTTTTTTCAATAAAAAGGGGCCGCATTTCTGCAGCCCCCATAATTAGTAGAACAAACTACAATTTAGTACTTGTACTTGCCTTCAGCCTTAATGGCAGCCTGAGCAGCAGCAAGTCTGGCACCAGGAACTCTGAAAGGAGAGCAAGAGACATAGTCGCAACCATAACGGTTGAAAAGTTCGATGGATTCTGGATCTCCGCCGGCTTCGCCGCAGATACCACAATGGAGTTCAGGATTGGCTTCCTTACCTTCCTTAACAGACATAGCAATGAGTCTTCCGACACCATTGTCATCGAGAGTTTTGAAAGGATCGAAATCGATAAGGTTGTTATCGAGATATTCGCCGATATAGGCGGAATAATCATTTCTGGAGAAACCGAAAGTGAACTGAGTAAGGTCATTAGTTCCATAAGAGAAGTAAGCAGCATCAGGACCGATTTCGCCGGCAGTGACAGCAGCTCTAGGAGTTTCAATCATGGTACCAACGATATACTTCATGCCCTTATCGCCGATGATGGCATCAGCAACTTCGGAAACAAGCTTCTTAACAAACTTGAATTCCTTGTCAGCAATGACCTGAGGAACCATGATGGAAGGAGTAATGACAACCTTCTTGCCAGTCTTGGCAGTAAGTTCTTCTTCAGCATGTAAAGCAGCCTTGATGATGGCAGTAGCCTGCATTCTACCGATTTCAGGGTAGACAACGTCAAGACGGCAGCCTCTTAAGCCCATCATAGGGTTAGTCATATGAAGCTCGGCGATTCTGGCCTTAACAGCTTCAACAGTCTTTCCAGTGGACTTGGCAACTTCTTCGATTTCGCTTTCCTTCTTAGGGAGGTATTCATCAAGCGGAGGATCAAGAAGTCTGACATTGATGTTGACTCCGCCTAAAGCGAGGTACATCTGATAGAAATCATCTTCCTGATAAGCTTCGAGCTTATTAAGCCAGGTTTCTCTTTCTTCAGTAGTGGTGGAAAGAATCATTTCCTGCATGAGGAATAATCTTCCGGCCTGTCTGAACATATGTTCAGTTCTGCAGAGACCGATACCTCTGGCACCGAAATCAACGGCAGCCTGAGCTTCTTCAGGAGTATCAGCATTGGCATAGACCTTGATGTTAGCATACTTGTCAGCCCAGTTAAGGACAGTTCCAAAGTCTCCGTTGAGACCAGGAGCCTGAGTAGCAATAGCACCGACAAAGATCTGACCAGTAGAACCATTGATGGAAATGACATCACCTTCCTTGAAGGTAGTTCCATTGATGGTCATAGTCTTAGCATGTTCATCAATCTGGGCGGCACCGCATCCAGTGATGCAGCACTTACCAATCTGACGGGCAACAACAGCGGCGTGGGAGGTCATACCGCCACGGGCAGTAAGAATACCATCGGCAGAAACCATACCACCGAGATCTTCAGGGGAAGTTTCGGCTCTGACAAGGATGAGCTTAACATTCTTATCGGCAGCACGCTTGGCCTGAGCTTCTTCAGCAGTGAAGACAATTCCGCCAACAGCAGCACCAGGAGAGGCAGCATTGCCAGTGGCAATAGTGACAGCCTTCTTGAGGTCAGCTTCGACGAAAGTAGGATGTAATAACTGATCAAGTGAACGAGGATCAACTCTTAAGATAGCTTCTTCTTCGTTGATGAGTCCTTCCTTAACCATATCAGTGGCAATCTTTAAACCAGCAACACCGGTTCTCTTGCCATTACGGGTCTGTAAGAAATAGAGAACGCCGTCTTCAACGGTGAACTCGAAGTCCTGCATATCCTTGTAATGCTTTTCAAGGGTCTTGGCAGAATTGACAAGCTGATCATAGATCTTAGGCTGCTGTTCCTTTAAGGCATCAATGTGTAAAGGAGTTCTGATACCAGCAACAACATCTTCACCCTGAGCTTCGATGAGGTATTCAGCGAAGATTTCGTTGATACCATCGGTAGGATGTCTAGTGAAACCGACACCAGTGCCGGAGTTTTCATTCATATTACCGAAAGCCATCATCTGGACATTGACGGCAGTACCCCATGAATATGGGATGTTGTTCATCTTTCTGTAGAGATTAGCTCTTTCGTTGTCCCAAGAATGGAAAATGGCCTGAATAGCGGTCATTAACTGATCTTCAGGATTTGAAGGGAATTCTTCGTTGAACTGTTCTTTGTAATAAGCCTTATACTTAACAATAAGGTTCTTAAGTTCAGCAACTGGAATTTCGTAGTCGTTCTTAAGATTGAGCTTCTTCTTAACGTCCTCAAGCATGGCATCCATTGGTGCTCTTGAAACACCCTTGGCGATGTTGGTGAACATAAGAATGAAACGTCTGTAGCAGTCATAGGCAAATCTTTCCTTGCCAGACTTAACGGCTAATGCTTCGACAGTATCATCATTTAAACCTAAGTTTAAGATGGTATCCATCATACCAGGCATAGAGACTCTAGCACCAGATCTGACGGAAACGAGTAAAGGATTTGGTCCCTTACCAAAGGTCTTTCCAGATCTTTCTTCGAGAGTCTTGATGTTTTCCTTAACCTGATTGATAAGGTTGGAAGGCATCTTTCTACCGGAATCATAGTATAAAGTACAAGCTTCGGTAGTAACAGTGAAACCATCCGGAATTCTGATTCCGATGTGGGTCATTTCAGCAAGACCAGCACCTTTTCCACCTAATATCGGTTTTCCTAAACCATAGGCATCTTTAAATGCGTAGACATACTGACCGGCAACATAATTCTCATTAGTCTTAACAGATTTTTTCGTATTAGCCATTTATTTCTCCTCCATTAATTAAAGGCTTGACCAATCGATATTTTACCATATATTTATGACTAAGTTAACAAAAAAAGAAATGTAAATATAAAAAATAAGCACTTCTTTTTCATAAAGTAGCTTGTTATCGTATTTTTTTAAAAACTCAATTGGAAATTTTCTTCACACAAGACCAATAAAATATGGAAAAGCAAATCATTTCTGCAATATAAATCCAATTGAAGGCTAACCTTTTCTGGCTGGGGGCCAGCAAAGAGAAAGCCTAAAACCAACCTCAGAGCCTGACCAATCAGGCAAAAAGAAATGCACCTGTTCATTAATAATTGATCAGGTGCATTTTAATTAATAACTCTTTTTGATGGCCTTAGCCATATTGATCTTATCTTCCCTATCTTTGATTGCCTGTCTCTTATCCCAGTTCTTCTTGCCCTTACCTAAAGCAATCTGAACCTTGCACATACCCTTCTTCAGGTAAACCCTGGCAGGAATAATAGAATAACCTTCACGGGCAACAGCCTGATCAAGTTTAAGAATCTGAGACTTATGAAGCAAAAGCTTCCTGGTTCTCACCGGGTCATGGGAAAAGATGCCATTCTCCTGAAAAAGGGGAATATTCATATTGAGAATATAGGCTTGGCAGTTCTTAATGATGACATAGCTGTCATCAATAGAACAATGCCCCATTCTCAAGGCTTTTATTTCGCTTCCGACCAGCTCGATTCCAGCTTCCTGAAATTCACTCAGGAAATAATTGAAATGAGCTTTACGGTTAGAGGCTATGAGTTTTTCATTAGGAAGAGACTCGGCTTTCATTTAATGTTGTCCTTGATTTATCTGTCATTATGGCCAGATGAACGACCTCTGAAGCCACCAGATCTTCTATCGGATGAACCTCTGTCAGAATAGGAAGAACGTCTATCTCCGCCTCTGTCAGAATGTCCGTAAGATCCTCTTGATCCACCACGGCTGAATCCGCCGTCTCTGGAACCGTAGGAACTTCTTCTATCAGATGAACCTCTGTCAGAATAGGAAGAACGTCTGTCTCCGCCTCTGTCAGAATGTCCGAAGGATCCTCTTGATCCACCACGGCTGAATCCGCCGTCTCTGGAACCGTAGGAACTTCTTCTATCGGATGAACCTCTGTCAGAATAGGAAGAACGTCTATCTCCGCCTCTGTCAGAATGTCCGTAAGATCCTCTTGAACCACCACGGCTGAATCCGCCGTCTCTGGAACCATAGGAACCTCTTCTATCGGATGAACCTCTGTCGGAATAGGAAGAACGTCTATCTCCGCCTCTGTCAGAATAGGAGGGACGTCTGTCTCTTCTTTCAAAACCATCATCACCATATTCTTCTCTAGGAGCAGAATAGCCCTGATGATCAGAATAAGTCTTTCTCTGAGGCTTTCTGTCATCAAATCTTCTTTCCTGTTCAGGAACGGTCTGACTATCAAAACTTGCTTTTGGCTTATCATCATCTCTGCCAAAAGGACGTCTGTTATCACGTGATCCAAATCTAGATCCGCCATCTCTGGAACCATAAGATCCTCTGGAACCGCCACGGCCAAATCCGCCGCTTCTGGAACCACCGTCTCTTGATCCGAATGATCCTCTTCTGTCGTCTCTGCCGCGTTCAGAGCTGTCGTAGCCTGAACCTGAATGCTTTCTTTCCATACTGGTTTCTCCATTATCACCAGTGGAATCACCAGTGTTTCTATCATATCTGTCGTATCCGTATCCGCCACGTCTGTCAGAGAATCTGGCACGGCCAGTCATACTGACAAAGTCTTCATCTTCTTCGTATACTCTTAAGCCATTGAGTGAGAGATCCTCACGTTCAGCCTCACTGAGTGAGACAGCATTGGCTTTATAGAATTCAGGGGTAGAGAAATCAATCTCAAGCTTATCGGGATTGCTGGCTAAAACCGCAATATCGATAGGTGTTCCGATAGTGAATGAAAGTTCGGGATGATGTTTTCCGACAACAGAATAAGACTTGTCATCAAAGTTGAAGACATCACCATGCATGCAGTGATAGGCTAAGAAGCCTTCAATGCCGATTTCAGTTTCAATGAACATACCACGGAGAACCATGCCGGTAATCTTTCCATGATAAACTTCACCAATATGCTGAGTCATATATTTAGCTGATTCCAGATCGTCAACCTTTCTGGAAATGATATCAGCTCTGGCTTCGCTGGCACTGGTTCTATCGCCCATCATCTGTAAATAGGCAAAGACATCATCATATTCAAAGGGTTTCTCATCAATGAGGTAATCCTTGACTAAACGATGGATGATATCATCAGGATATCTTCTGATAGGACTGGTGAAATGGCAGTAGAAAGGCTCAGCAAGACCGAAATGGCCTTTTTCCTCAGGGGAATACTTAGCTTTAGCCAAAGCTCTCAGCATCATGTAGGAAATAACGCTTCTCAGATTCTCGTCTTCGATTGAGGCTAAGAAATCATTCAGTCTGGAACCGGTGATATCTTCAGTCTTAGGGAAGGAAGCAAGAAGCTTTGGATTCATTTTCTTAATAAAATCACGGAAATTGATTAGTTTCTGAAGCGGGGGCTGTTCGTGAATACGGTAGAGAACCGGAATATGATGGCTTTTTAAAAGCTTGGCAATCTCACAATTGGCAATAACCATCAAATCTTCGATCATCTTCTCGCTTTCGCCCTGAACTTCTTTAGTTAAATCAGTTGGCTGACCATTCTCATCCAGCTTGAATTTGATTTCAGTGGAAGAAAGCTTCATGGAGCCCTGAAGTTCACGACGGCGTCTGATAGCCTTTGAACAATCATGGAGCAGAGACAAAGTCTGTTTGATGTCATCAGAATAATCGACATCCTTGCCTTCAAAGAAATTGTTGACTCCATCATAGGTAAGACGTCCGTGACTTCTGATAACACTCTTGAAGACGTTGGAAGAGAAGACATTTCCCATACCATCGACCTTCATAACGACTGTTAAGCAGACACGGTCAACACCAGGATTAAGTGAACAGATGCCATTTGAAAGCTCAAAAGGAAGCATCGGAACAACACGGTCAGCAACATAAATGCTGGTTCCACGGAAGACAGCTTCATCATCCAAAGGAGAAGAAGGCCTGACATAGTGGGTGACATCAGCAATATGGACTGAAACTTCATAGCCGCTGCCGCATTTCTTTACGGAGACAGCATCATCAAAATCGTGGGAGTCATTGCCATCAATAGTGACAATGGTTTCTTCACGGAGATCAGTTCTTTCAAGATAGTCTTCCTGCTTAAGTTCAGTAGGAATACTCTTAGCCTGAGCTAAAACTTCCTCAGGGAAGTCAATTGGGGCATCATTGGAAGTGATGATCATGGAAATATCGCTGCCAACCTTATCAGCTTTGACTAAAATACGGCTGACGGCAACAGTGTAAACATTGTTGCTATAGCTCTGAATCTGGCCAATAACCAGATCACCCTGATTGATGGTATCCTTGATGGATTCATCAACTGAGGATATAAGAACAGTCTTTCCGCACTGATTGAGGTAATCAACCAAAAGCTGCTGCTTTCCGGAAGCAGTCAATGAATAACGGCCTTTGAAGGATTCGACTGGCTTAAGATAGTCAATTCCATGGTAAAAGCCCTGGGCTTCCTTGACGTAAATCAAATCGCCAAGCAAAAGACCATCGGCTTCGGCGCCGGAAATTTTTATTTCATCGCCGTCCGGAATCGGACGAAGGACAACAAAGTTTCTTTTCTTGAGAGATACTTTAGCAAGCTTGATGCCTTGTTCAGCAATCAAATAATACGAATCATCATGAATTCCGATGATTCCCTGGAACTTCAAATGCTCCAATAAATTTTCCATCTCAGTCTTTTGCTGAGTGGTAACAGCCTCTAATTTGTGGGCTAAGGCCTTCTGGTTTAAAAATTGGCCTTGTAATAATTTCGTAATGTCTTTTTCTGTCATGTTTTCCTTAAAAAATTAAAGGGGGCTGTTTTTGATGCCCCCGTTATCCTCATCTTTGAGATTTATAAATAGTTTGCTAATAATGCTGTAACGAAGAAGGCAATGGCTAGGACGGTTGTGATAATCGTCATGATTTTGTCAGCGCCACGCTCCTTAGTACGGGTGAAAATGTTCATTTTACTACCACCCATAACGGCGGCAGATGCACCCTCTGACTTTCCCGATTGGAGAAGGCAGACGATAATCAGGATGAACGATAGAACTAAAAGCACAATCTGAGCTGCTGAAGTGCCACCTGCTAAAAAATTTATATTGATCATTCTTACCTCGCAAGACTATAACTTATATAGTATAAAGTCTCATTAAACATTTTACAAGAAGTTTAGCCTTAAGATTGTCCTTCATTTCTGTCAAAAATACAAGAAAAATCTTCAAAATCTGCTTTTATATTTTTGGAAAGTGCTTCAAAACCACTAAACAAGGTCCATATTCTCTTTCCTATTTAATATAAAAAAGCGGTTCCTGATTAGGAATCGCCAAAAGAAACTTATTTTCCGGAAACACAGACTTTTCCGACTAAAAGAGAAGGAGTGAAAGCTGAACCACGAAGCTGGGAATCATTTCCGACAGCAATGATGTTGTTGAAGAAATCCTTAAGATTTCCGGCAATCAGAATCATGCTGACAGCTTTGACAATCTTTCCATCCTCAATCAGATATCCCTGAGTAGGAAGAGAAAAATTCAGAGTCTGAGAATCAATTCCGGAGTTGAGTCCGGAGATATCAGTAATATATAATCCGTCCTTCATCTTGCCAAACAGCTGATCAAGAGAAAGCTTTCCGGGTTTGACCGTGATGGTGCAGGGAGCACCATTTCCGTCACCGACAGAACAGCCATTGGTTTCTCTTCCATCCACCTTGGCAGTTTCCACTGAATAGAAATAGTCTTTCAGAACTCCTTTACTGATGATATCAAAATCCTGTGTCGGAGCACCATCAGAATCATAGGAAGAGGAAGAGAGGGCGGCAGTATGTGGAGTATGACGGACTGTCAGTTTGGGAGAACTGATAAGCTGATTTAGTTTTCCTTCAAAGACTGATAAATGTTTCTGAACAGTCTTAGCATTGAGCTGTGAAAGATAGAAGCTGATCAATGATGACACTGAAGAAGGATTGAAGACTACTTTGTATTTATGGCTGGGAACTGGGCCGGACTTAAAGAAATCAACACTGGCCTTAACAGCACTCTTAATAGCCTCATGGGATTTTTCACGTAAATCGGCCAAGCTTTCAAAGCTGAAGAAAAATTCTCCGCCGCTTCTCGGTTCATTGTCTTCACTTTTAGAGACAACTGAAACATAGCCGGAAAAATTATTGGATTTTTCCGAAGTTTTGACTCCATAGCTATTAGCTTTAAAGGTTTTGGACTCGATCATTGAAAGAGAAACTTCAACCGTATCAATTCTTTTGTCAGAAGCTTTGGTTTCCTTAGCTATTTCAAGAGCAACCGCCTTTAATTCACTGAGATTGCTTTCTTTGTAATCTTTGGAAAGAATATTAGCTTTCTTATATTTGTTGCCACCCTTATAATAATTTTCTACAAAATCTTCTTTTCCAAATTTTGCATTTCTTGCAATTGAAGAAGCAACAAGTTCCGGAGTTGAAGAATCTATGAAGTCAGTACTGAAAGATCCTTTCTTGCCATTGAGAATGGCTTTGCATCCGATAGCGCTGGATGAACCAATCTGCTGATCCTCAATTTCATCATTATAGACTGAAACACTAGTCTCAGTAGTCAAGCCATAAGAAAGCTGGAAAGGTTCAAGTCCGTACTTCTTAGCTGCCTCAAAATATTTATTTAAATTCAGAGCCATATTAATCATTTCCTCCCTGTCCGCCGACTAAGATTTTTGATATCAGCAAAGTTGGCTGACCGACTTCGACACAGCAGCTTCCAGAGGAAGCTCCACACATTCCCGGAGCTCTGGATAAATCATTTCCAACCATGGTAATCTTTGTCAGAACTTCATATCCATAGCCAATCAATGAGACCGGCTTAATCATCTTGTCAATCTTCCCATCCTTAATCAGATAGGCAATATCGCTGGTGAAGGTAAACTGATCAGTCGAAGGATCAACCTGTCCGCCAGTAAAGCCTTTGCAATAGATTCCATTCTTGACTGAGGCAATGATTTCCTCAGGAGTCGAAGTACCATTATCAATATAAGTATTGGTCATTCTGGTAGTAGGAAGATAGCGATATCCCTCTCTTCTGCAGGATCCAGTCGTAATATCAGTTCCGGAAATTCTTCGGGAAGTATATCGGTCAAGCATGTAATTTGTCAGTACACCATTCTTAATCAGAACATTCTTAGTCGGAAGTGAACCTTCATCATCGATGTTCTCGGTTCCCCAACCATTTTCAATTGTTCCGTCATCAACAGCAGTCACAACCTCAGAAGCAACCATTTCACCGACCTTACCAGTGAAAGGACTGGTCTTATGGGAGATGGCACTGCCTTCAAGGGGATGTCCGCAAGCTTCATGGAAAAGAACGCCACCAAAATAATTGCCTAAAACAACCGGCATTTCACCGGAAGGGCCATCTTCAGCCGTCAGAAGTTCGACAGCTTCTTTAGCTAAAGAAGTCATCATTTCCGGATAATTGGTTCTTTCCAAAAGCTCAAGTCCGCAGGAAAAGCCTGGAGCCTGATAAGATTGCTGGAACTGTTTTCCGTCAGAGGAAATAACCGCACCGACAATTCTGGTTCTGACACGTCTATCACTAGCCATGACACCATCGGAATTGAAGATTTCCACATATTCATCTTCCTCAAAAAGGGAGGTGGTGACATTAGTGACTAATGGTGAATAGGCATAAGCAGCCTTTTCTCCTTCTTCAAGATAAGAAAGCTTCTTTTCAGTTGACCATTGATTATGGTCAAGAGCAATCTTATTCAGATTCTTCATCTTCGGCTTCTTTAAGTCAGTGACTTCCTTCTTCTGAGAAGAAGAAAAGCCGACAGCCAAGCTTTCAGCCAGCTTCAGCAAGCCTTTACGGGAAATATCCGATGAATACCCATAGGAACATTCAGTTCCTTTCAATAAACGGATTCCGACACCGCAAGAACGGGAATCAGAAACATTGAAAACCTTATGATATCTTCTGGAATAGGAGTGGCTTAAGGAATCCTGATAGTAGATTTCCGAATAATCAGCACCGGTCTTTAATCCGGCATTCAGCACTTCAAGTGCAGTTTTCTTTGAAATTTTCATAATTAACCTCGATTAATAGCTTTCTTTTCTTCAATAAAATTCTTATGGACAACAGCATGACTCTTCCTAAAAGCATTGATAACTTCTCTTATTGAACCGAACATAGCTTTTCTGATTGTAGGATCCTTCCTGGCTGTCTGAACAAATTTGTTCAGAAAGGCAACCGGATTATCGAAGATTACCTGGGCATCCCTGATTCCGGTGTCAATCAATGTCATTCCAATAGCCTGACTGACAGCTTTCTTCTTTTCGTCGGTATCAAGAGTGACTAAGGCTAACTCATTAAGAGCCATAGTGACAACACATGACATTTCCGTCTGAGAAGCTGCTTTTCGTATCTGACCGTCATCAATAATCCAATTCTGAAGAAAGTGACTGGAGATGAAATCTTTAGGAGTGGCGGTTTTCAGAACATAGCTATTAGGTTCAGCATAGAGCAGACCTCCGACAATATCATCTTCAGGAACCATCTTCACTATCCGCTCCTTGATTCTTTCATGTCCGGGAGATTCAAAGACATCTTTCAGTGAGCCAACTCCATCAAGAGAATAGACATTCAGAAGATAAGGATTTTCTTTTTCTGAAAGAGAACTGGATGCCACAACTGCTAGATTCCCGCCCTTAGAATGACCGGCTAAACGGAATTTAGTTTTCGGATGTTTCTTCATGGCCTTAAGCAATGAACTCTTAGCAAAGTTATGACAGGTCAGATTGGAAGATACCATCAGATTGAAATTCTCAACCCAGCCATTAATGGTGAAATCTGTTCCCCTATAAACAATAAGAAACGTATCATCCGGCAAAATAAGAGTCATGGAGCAGAACTGAACATCATCAGCAAAAACATAAGAAATATCCTCTACCAGAATCTGACTATAGCGCAAAGAAAGCATCAGCTTCATAGCCAAAGCCAAATCCGGAGTTATCGAATAGTCTTTAGTCCGGACATCAAAGGAGGAGACCCATTTCTCACAGAGAGAACCTAAAAGTTCCGGTCTGAACTTATCATTGACCGGAACCAGTTTTTCAAACGGAAAGTAGGAAATAGCAGAAAAAACAATGCTATCAGCATCAAGAAAAGGAACCTCATTCAGTGAGAAAATTGAATATTGTGCAACAAAATCCAGATAATTTCCAAAAGAACGTGATTCACTCATTTTCTTGAATGATTTACATTTTTCTCTTTAAAGTCGGGAAAATAAGAACATCACGAATACTATCTCTTTCAAGAAGCATCATGACAGTTCTGTCAATTCCGTAGCCGATGCCACCAGCCGGAGGCATACCATATTCAAGAGCTTCGCAGAAATCTGTATCAACTTCACAGGCTTCTTCGTTGCCGTTCTTCTTTTCTTCGACCTGCTCTTCAAATCTGGCTCTCTGATCAATTGGGTCATTAAGTTCGGTGAAGGCATTGCACATTTCCTTAGTGGAAATATAAAGCTCAAATCTCTGAGTGAAGCGGGAATCAGAAGGATCTTTCTTAGCTAAAGGTGAAATATCGACTGGATGCTGTAAAACAAAGGTCGGCTGAATCAGCTTTTCCTCAACATACTTTTCAAAGAAGGCATTAAGAACATGTCCCCAGGCATAATGCTTTTCAACAGGAACATTGTATTTCTTAGCTAATTCCAGAGCTTCTTCCAAAGTCTTGACTTCATAGAAATCAACACCGCAGTTTTCCTTAATCAGCTCAGTCATGGTAGCCTTACGGAAAGGCTTAGCCAGATCAATTTCATTTCCTAACCAAGTAAGAGTGGTCTTACCGACAATGCTGGTAGCCAAATAACGGTAAAGCTCTTCGGTCATTTCTTCCATATCACCTAAATCACCATAAGCCATATAGGCTTCAAGAGTTGTGAATTCAGGATTATGAGTGGTATCGATTCCTTCATTTCTGAACATTCTTCCCATTTCATAGACTCTTTCCATACCACCGACTAAAAGCTTCTTTAAAGAAAGTTCGGTAGCAATACGAAGATAGAAGTCCTGATCAAGGGCATTGAAATGAGTGACAAAAGGCTTGGCATTGGCTCCGCCTAAGATTGGCTGAAGAATAGAGGTTTCAAATTCAACAAATCCCTTTTCATCAAAGAACTGCTGAATACCACGGACAATTCTCGGTCTCATCATGGCAACATAACGGGAATCTTCATTGACAATCAAGTCAACATATCTCTTTCTTCTTCTGTCTTCCGGATCAGATAATCCATGGAATTTATCAGGAAGAGGACGGAGAGCCTTAACTAAGTGAGTGTATCTAGTGGCACGGATGGTGACTTCTCCAGTCTTGGTCTTCATCATAAGTCCTTCAATACCGCAGATATCACCTAAATCTGCCATCTTGAAGAGAGCATAGTTTTCTTCACCGACAACATCCTGACGGATATAAATCTGAATCTTTCCGGTACGGTCCTGAAGTGTGAAGAATGAGGCCTTGCCCATTTTTCTTAAAAGAACGATACGTCCAGCGATAGTAACACTGGCATCTTCCTTGACTTCTTCAGCCTGAAGATAGTCAAAATCTTTCTTCAGATCAGCGGCTTTGGCTGATACCTCATATTTCTGTCCGAAAGGATCAACACCTAAAGCTTTGTACTGTTCAAGCTTTTCTCTTCTGTGCTGTTCCTGATCGTTGAGCTGCTGTTGATAGTTTTCATTTTCAGCAACTGGCTTTTGATTCTTGTTTTCTTCCATTTAATTTTCCTCCAAGAAGGTACATACAAACATAAATATTATAATTAAATATAATAAAAATACTAGCTTAAGCGGTTATTTAACTATATTTTCCGCATCAGTTCCGGCTAAGAAATCCTGAAGATAGTCATCATAATTGATTATCAGCCTAGTAGGCTTACCTAATTTCATATTGGTTTTGGAATTGAGAACCGAACTGATTTCACTCTTGCCAGCCTCATTATTTTTTTCATCCGGAACAACCAAATCAAAAATCAGGCGGTCACAGCAGGAATCCTTAACTAATCGGAATTCATGGAAGGAGAACTCACCCGGCATTTCTTTGAGTCCTTCCTGAATCATGGATTTGTATTTTTCGGTATCCGGATCATCATAGCTGACTGGATCAAGATGAACAGTCAAACAGATAGCTAACTCTTCATTCACTTCTTTTTCAATGGCATCACTGACTTCATGAGCCTCAACTAAAGGAAGCTTAGAATCAACTTCAATATGAATGACGGCATAGGAGATTTTTCCGTAAGTATGAATAAAAAGATCATGCATGCCTAAGACCAGCTTATATTTTTTGACAATGCTGACAATTCCATCAATTACATCTTTATCAGGCTTTTGTCCAATAAGAATATCAATACTTTCACGGAGAATGCCAATACCGGAAGTAATAACTAAGATGGCAACTGCAATTGTGAAGAAACAATCGACTGAAAATCCGGTAAACCAAGTAATAACAACACCAACAATAACAAGAATTGTTGAGATAACATCATTACGGCTGTCTTTGCTTAAAGCCAACAGCTGAAGCGAATCAATTCTCTTTCCTAAAGAATGATAAAGAAGTGACTGAAGCAGTTTGATTCCAACTGCCATAGCCAAAATAACGATAGTAACAATAAGCTTTGTATAGTCTTTATTTCCTTCCGCAGTCAAAAAAGAAGAATCAATGACGGGATGACCAGAAGAAGAAACCGACTGAATAAAGGCAACCAGATCAAGAATACCCTGATAACCCATAACAAATCCCAAACCGATAATGACACAGGAAATAATCAAAGCTGCAATATCTTCAATACGCTGATGGCCGAAAGGATGTTCTCTGTCAGGTTTCTTGCCTGCCAGTTTGAATCCAAAAAGAGAAATAGTATTATTGCCAAAATCCGAAAGGTTGTTGACGGAGTCAGCAATAATTGAGAACATTCCTAAAATAATACCGATGATGATTTTTGAAAGAAAAAGAAACAGATTAGTGAACAATCCAAAAAAAGAACCTAGCAAGCCATAGTTCTTTCTGACAGTTTCGTTTTTTGTATTTTTGTAATCTTTAACAAATATTTTTAATAAAAGGTCGGTCATAAAAATTCTCCGGTTCAAGCATTATAATTCTTTTTTAAAGAATATTGATGAGTTTTCTCTCTTAAAGTTTATAATATCTTTGCTATGAAAACAAATAAATACCGAAATATCGCTCAGCAGATGTCACAAGAACTTCTGCTAAATATCAATAAAGTCATCAAAGACCTGTCTTTTCTTCTTTCCTACAAGAGTGAATTCTTAGGAAAAGATGCCTTAAGCGAAGATGAGAGAATCAATGATGAGGCTTCTCAGAGAGTCTTCTCTTCCCATGCCGCCATTTATCCGCTTCTGCTCTCAGTAACTGAGCCATCAGTCATCGAAGAAGTCTTAATCAATTCCGAGATAGCCACTGAGCCTCTGATTGAAGAAATCCTGACTCTGTATGAATTCCGAAAAGAAAGTCTTAATCCCTCCATGCCATTATTTGATATTCATGGAATGGATAAAGATTCCTTCACTGATTCCGTCGAAATCTTCATGCAGAGAATTCTCTTCTGCTTCCGACTTCATTACTGGATCAATGATATTCAGGATGGAATTCAGGAATATGGTGAGGAATGCTATCTTGTCTCTGATCAAGAAGATGAAGCTGACTTAGAAAAAGAAAAAGAAGGACTGTTCCTTGCTCCTGAGGAGATGGATGTTCCATCCTGTGCCAAAGAACTGATAAACTATCTTTCCCAAATCAATGATGAAGATGATGAAGATGAATATGATGACAAAGTAGCCTTATTAAGCCTGATTAATGAAATTGCAAAAAAATAACCGGAGGTAAATGCGATGTATTACAGTAATTATGATCTTGAAGTCTCAACTATCGAAGAAGCCAAAAAGAAACTGACTAACAGTTATGCCTGTTTTATGGATTCAGTAGCCAAATTCGTCACTATCGCTGATTTTTATGAAAATCCTGAAAACGAAGGCAAAATGCTCACCCATGAGTTCCGTGACAATTATTTAAAGAACTATGCCAAATTAAAGGAAAGCTCAGTCGATGACATCGGATATATGATGGCTGATCATGCTGCATTATATATCGAATACATTGAAGACATCAAAGAAAATCTAACTGCCTACAATGAAATCATCAAAGGTCAGGATGAAACTCTTTCTGAATATGACAGAATCTGTGATCTTCTTGCCATCAAGGATGAATTCACTGATTTAGGACGTGATCTGAACAAGGCTAACCGCATTATCGGCAATGACAGAAGACTTGATACTCATAAGAATGATCCTGAATACGATATTCAGGCTCAGCTCCTCTGTTTCGAGAATCCTGAACTGGAAGCCATCAAAAAGGAAGCCAGAGAAGCCAAAGCCAAATTAAAGGCTGAGGAAGAAGCCGAATATCAGAGAAGATACGCTCAGGATAATGAATACGATGACGAAGCTGAAGAAACAACTGAAGAAGAAAAAGCTGAGACTGAAGAAGAAAAAGCTCCTATCGAAGAAGAAGTTCCTTCTCAGGAAGAAGACGTTAAGGCTGAAGAAACAACTCCAGTTACTGAAGATTAAGTCTCTAGAGATGTAAGAGCAATAAAGGAATAAACATAATATGACAATTGATGAATTAAAAAAGTCTGTCGAAATTCTTAAATCTGAAGGCTGGACCGAGGGAGAAGTCCTTGGTTCGTTCTACGCCATGTTTCAGGACGGCAAAGTCAACCTGAATGAATTCGAAGCTATGTGTGCTGTCATCGGCTACGAACTTACCGATGAATTTAAAAAGATGAGTCCCGAAGATCAAAGAACCAAGGGATACTATGAAAATGATGAGGAAGAGACTAAAACCGAAGTCACCGAAAAAGAAGATTAGAGCAGTAACTAGATAATCAGTATTCTTTCATACTTTCAAGAATGACTCTTGAAAGATGTAATCCGCTAATAACATCCTTCCTAATAGGGAGGATGTTTTTCTTCATCTGTAAATACTCAGAAACACTAACCTTAGAAAGCAGGGGAGCAATATCATTCAAAGAATTGACAGCTATACCAATTCTATTATCAATTACAAAATCGGCAATTGAACTTCCACTCCAGACAATGACTGGTTTCCCTGTTGCCATATATAATCCAAACTTATGAGAAGTATTGATTTTTAAATACTTTCCGAAATTTCCGGTACATCCTGAAGATCCGTTTCCATCCCAGACCAGACCGAATTTTCCATCCAGGACTTTTACTAATTCCTGAGGATTGAATTCTCCCTTGAATGATCCTTTATATGTTTCTTTCATTCCTTTTCCATAAAGATTTAATCCGCTGGAAATAAGTTCGGAAGGAATTTGAGAAATAAAACTCGACTTTGCCAAATTTCCAGCAAAACAAATCAAAGCCTGATTATTGTTATTTTCAATATCCTCAGTCAGATAATCCCAATACCGGTAATTGACCTTTCTGATTTTATTGCTGACTCTTAAATCCTGACTTAAGGCTTCATCCATTTCACTTGAAGCTGAAATCAGGCAGTAAGCCATATCAAGACAGGCTGAATCAACCATATTCAGAAGCATGTTCTGAAATCTCACGCCATCCAAATCATGAATAAAGAAAATGACTTTCACCCCTTTGGTTCTGGCATAAGAGACAATCTTAGAATAGCCTGCAAATTTTATAGCAAAAGGAAAATCCATAAACAGGAAATCCGAATCATGACAGCGTTTATCTAGGGCATCAATGACGATATCAATGTAATCACCCAATACTTTGGTATTCGAAGCAAAATATTTGACTTTGCGGTCATCAAGATCAATCTTCTTGTCTAACAGAGGCTGAAAACCAAGATTCTGATAGATTTTATGCAGATCATCCCTTGATTTGTTGAGAGCATTGAATCCGGTACCGGAAATATGAAAATCCGGAATATAGAAAACTGCCATTTATTTCACTCCGTTATTTTCCAGATAGAAATACTTGATATTCTCTTCAGGCTTCTTTAAAGCTGGATAAAGTTTAAGATAGACTTTCTTATAAAGCTTATCATAGATAGCTGAATTATTCGGGTCAGGAAGAATTCTAGTCGGTTCCTTCACCATATTCTTTACAGCTTCTTCCGGAGTCTTATAAGTGCCATTAGCCAGATATCCTGACATAGCAGCTCCTAAAGAGGAACACTGACTGGAAGCAGATTTCCTGACCTCGATTCCGAAAACGTCGGCAATGATATGAAGAATAACTTCTGATCCGCTGCCACCGCCGGAAACAACAATATAATCAGGCTTCTTATGTGTCTTTTTCATAATAGCATCCAAAGCCTCACGGAGAGCAAAAGCAATACCTTCAAGGATTGCCCGATAGATATGATATTTAGTATGAATAGCACTGAATCCGACTATTGAGCCTTTGGAATTAGGTCTTGATAATCCCGGACCCCAATAAGGCTGAAGAACCAAGCCATCACTTCCTGGCTTGATATCAAGAATCTTTGAATCCAGGTATTGTTCGATGGTCATCTTAGCTAGCTTTGCTTCTTTACGTTCGGCACTAGCAAATTCACGGATAAACCATCTGATCATCCATAATCCATGATAAATCTGGACTTCCAGATTATAAGCACCCTTGTATGGTGCCTGATAAGATGGAAGGAAGGCTTCTGGCTCAGAATACTTTTGATCAACAACATCAATAGTGCAGGCTGTTCCTAAAGAAATAGAGGCAACTGACTTATCCACACAGCCATTTCCAAAAGTTTCACAAGCCTTATCACTAGCTGAGGCATAAACCGGCAAACCTTCCGGAATTCCGGAAAGAGCAGAGAACTCTGATGAAACCTTGCCAATCACATCACCAACTCGAACTAAAGGAATTAAAGCAGAATACGGAATTCCGAAGACATCATATTTAGGATGTCCTTTAAAGAACCATTTGCTATGAGCAAAATCAATCGGATAATGTCCGACACAGTCAGCCGAGGAAACAGTAAGGTTTCCGGTGATGCAGTAATTGAAATAGGCGCCGAAGGTACAATAATGTTTCATTCTTGCCCAATTGTCAGGCTCATTCTCCATCAGCCACCAGGTTGGTGTTCTCTCTGCATTGAACTTAACGGTATCCAACATTCCGATAACCGAGAATAAGGCTTTCTCATACCACTTGAAATTACGATTATGAAGCAGAGTCACTCGCTGATCCAACCAAAGAATTGCATTTCTGATTGGCTTATTGTTTTCATCCAGAATAACAGATGAATCACGGAAATCAACAACAACCATTCCTGATATTGTACTGAAAACAGTAGGATTTTCTTCCTTGATTGACTTAGTAGTCAGACAAAGTTCTTCCATATAATAGTCAATATTTTGTTCAGCATAGCCCTCACGAGGTGAGAAAAAAGGTTCCTCATATTGAACTTGCTTGAATACCAGAGTATTGCCAGAAGGATCAATAATCGACGTTCTGAGTGACTGGGTTCCTATGTCAACTACCAATAGATTCTTTTCCATAAATAATTCCTCCGAAAAGAGAAGACCATAAATTATTATCATTATAAGACAATTTTGCCATAATGATAATACCTTCTTTCGGAAACAGGAGAAAAATACGGAAAAACATTTTTAAAAATCTTTAAGTGTTTGTTATCTACACACAACGTAAATCTCCTCAAAAATCTATATTTTTATAAAAATAAAAATAGCTGCCCAGCCTCAGTTGACTGAGGCCTGACAGCTTAATAATTTAGGCTTTCTTATATCTTTCTTTAAGATTATGACAAATCTGCTTTAGATAAACATTGTAGAAAATAACAAAATTAATAATAATATAAACGACAGTCAAACAAATAGCGGGAATCAACTCTGTTTCTACACCATAATATCCATCAGGGGAAGGAACATATTTGCAAGTAAAGTACGAGCAAAGAGTGAAGGCACCGGCAAATAGAAGATTAACACCAATGAAAATGATAGGCATAAGCCAAGATTTAAATGGCTTATAACGAATCTGCGTATAGATAATCATTCCTAACGAAACTACAGCCATAATCATGAAGAAAAGTATAATATATGACCAAATCTTGGCCGGAAATTCATCAACAAACCAATAGCCCATTGGAATCTGTTGAGCAAACACCCCAAAAATCAAGATATTTGTAACCAAAAGCTCATAACTGAGAACGACCCATGAAAGCTGCTGGGCGGAACATCTTTCAAATAATCCTTCATTTAGAAATTGACGTCCATATTCTTTATTAAAAATATTTTTCATATTAATGTATATACCCCCTTACATGAAAACCATGTCCATTGAAGTCCCATCTTGAGTCCTTTATTCTGAGAACCAGCAAGAATAATGTTTGCCAATATTGTTATTAAAATTGCAGCAAAGAATATTACAATAATTCCAACAATCCATCCGGCAGCACCAATTGAAAACAATGACAAAAATCCCCCACTCAACTTGGATAAAAAATAAGACACATTTGGCAGACTAGCAACACTCAAAATTTGCCCTGCAGAATCAGCTACATCAAGAGCTCTTTGATAGAACCAAATACAATCTTTTGCGGAAACATTCAGTCCCCAGAAGCTACCTGATGATTGAGTGTTGGAAACAGAATAAGTTTGAACTGATTGACTAGTTCCCGAAACACCTGGATTCGGAGTCACAATACCTGGATTTGGGGTAATTACTCCTGGATTCAATGTCGCAGTTTCATCTATTTCTTTTATTCCAGATGAAAAACCCGGATTTTGAATTGTAACAGCAAACAGATCACTCATTAAAGAATCATTTTTTGACAAAGGTGATTCATTATCACAATCAAATATAGGATCAGCAATTCCAAGATCCGTTGCAAAATTCATTGCCAACTGAACACTTCCCTGCTCTTCTTTAACAAAATAAGTCAATAATTTTTCTTGGTAATCATTTATTGCCGCAACAGAATCCAACTGATAAGGCAAACTTTCAGTTTTTAAAAAACTGCTAGAAAAAGCTCGTTATGTTTCCTGCTGTGAGCTAACAATCTAATTAGCCACAGAAGCAGTACCAGAGGCCTGAAAAGTCGTTGCAAGACTTAAGGCTACGCAAATAAACTCAAGCATAATTTTTGTCCTTTCTTTAACCAATCAATCTAGATTTTTGATTTGGTGTAATGATAAACAATATTATGTTCATATTCAACTTTTTTAAGAGACGATTTTAAGGAAATTTGACAAAAAATTTAAATTTAATTTAAGAAATAGAGGTTTTTAACTGTTTTTTTTTTTTTATTGTAAGTAAACAACAAAATACACTTTTGTAACCGCTTTCAAGTAATAATTAAATTTTCTTTGTTTCTTTTCTTTAGCGATATTTATAAATACTACGTACTTTTATTAAAATTAAATACGATTTTTCATTGATTTTACAACCTTATGTAGTAAAATATTCTTTGGCTAATTGTGAACTACACCCCGGTAAGGTTACAGTTTGCTCAAGATACAAGAAAGGATATTTGACAAATGCAACGTCAAACAACAATTTACAAGAAGTCTGATGTAACCAAAAAATGGTTCGTCGTCGATGCTTCTGATAAGCCCCTTGGTCGATTAGCCTCCGAGATCGCAATCATCCTTATGGGAAAAAACAAGCCGGAGTATACTCCGAACTTCGATTGCGGTGACTTCGTTATCGTCGTCAATTGTTCGAAGGTTTGGTTGACTGGTAATAAGCTTACCCAGAAGATGTACTATGACAACAAGTCTGGTACTTACGGTGGTCTTAGAACTAGACAGGCAAAAGTGATGAAGGAGAAGTATTCTACTGAAATGGTCAGAAGAGCTGTATGGGGTATGCTTCCCAAGGGTTCCTTAGGAAAGCAGATGGTCAGAAAACTCTATGTCTATGAAGGCGCTGAACATGAAAAGCAGGATAAAAAGCCGATCGAAGTCGAGCTGACTGCTAAGAGGGAGAAGTAATCATGGCAAACACTAAAACTGACAAACTGATTTACTCAGCTGTTGGAAGAAGAAAATCTTCTGTTGCCAGAGTCTTCGTTACTCCTGGTACAGGTGAAATCATCATCAACGGCAAAAAGATCGATGAGTATTTACCTCACAAGACTTTAGTTCTTGATGCTACCCAGCCTTTACAGGTTACTAGCACTGAAGGAAAGTATGATGTGAAGGCCAATATCGTCGGTGGTGGTTATTCCGGTCAGGCCGGAGCCTTAAGATTAGGTATCGCAAGATCCTTAGTCAAAGCCAACCCTGATTTCCGCGCTGCTCTCAGAGCTGCTGGTCTCTTAACTGTAGATTCCAGAGTTGTCGAGAGAAAGAAGTACGGTTTCAGAAAAGCTAGAAAATCTGGTCAGTTCTCCAAGCGTTAATCCGCTTGTTGGACAAAAAGTCTACTTCAAATCA
>Ga0172378_10000376_pt1 | contig 38705 bp, 32 predicted proteins | sample GrowelOW332metaG_FD_119755 | JGI IMG/M metagenome (GOLD analysis project Ga0172378, IMG submission 119755) | Groundwater microbial communities from an aquifer near a municipal landfill in Southern Ontario, Canada - Pumphouse #3_1 metaG | ecosystem: Environmental > Aquatic > Deep subsurface >...
GCAAAGGTAATAGCAGCAAGTAAAGAGCAGCCATTCTTAACTTGCAGTGCCTGTGGAGTTGTTATTACAGAGAAAGTAGCGAAGTATTCTGAGGGTAAGTATGGTCAGGTTCTTTGTATGGGATGCCAAAAGAAAATAAAAGAAATAGCATGATGTTTAGATGCTTGGCGCAAAATATAAGCTTGGAATGATTTGATGTGGCATTTTCTATAAACCACAAATTATAACAAAAAGGAGTTGCTTTTCAGCAACTCCTAAATTTTTTTTGGAGCGGGCAAGGGGAATCGGACCCCCCTCTGTTGCTTGGGAAGCAACCGTTCTACCAATGAACTATGCCCGCAATCGATATGGAATTTTGCCATTTACCTATGATAAGGTGCGAATAAGGTGCAACATCATCAAAAGCAAGATTTTTAAAAATCCTGTATCCAGCATGGTTACTGGATGCGTGGAATCACTGTCAAAATTAGAACATAAGCTTGGGAAGCCGATGCTCTACCATTGAGCTATGCCCGCGATAATAAATAGTATAGCACACTTTTCCGTTGAAGGGAATGATTTTTTTTTAAATATAGTGATAGTCTGCTGGATGATCGCTATGTTAAAACAGAAGCATTCAGCAGATTCCTTCTATAAATATGTGCGTTATATACGTAGAAAGTCAAAATGACGGTTTTTCAGCAAAATATTCACGATCAAGAATGCCAAGAATGACAAGGTTTTCGTAGATACCGTCAGTAAGAATTGTTTCACGAATAAGCCCTTCGCGGATAAGACCTTCAGATTCGTAGACGTGAAGAGCTCGTGCATTGTGGTCTTTGCAATCAAGCCAGGCCCGATGGAATTTAAGGTCATCGAAGGCCCAGGATTTAAGCATTTTGAGAGTTTCGTGTCCATAACCTTTTCCTTTGACGTTAAGGATGATTCGTGTCCATTCGATTTCCTTTGATGGATTATCGAGTCCGGCAATCATAAGAAACCCTACTTTTTCATGCGTGTCATCATTTGTTTCGATAATGAGGTGGATTGCACCCGGAGTATCTAGTGTCATCATGTGGATTTCGCGTGTATAAGGAATAACATATTTTGCGTTTTCCGGGAGGTATTCGACTTTCATGATATAGTCCACATCTGCTGCTGTTGCCTGACGAAAGCGAAGCCGCTTGCTTGTTTTAATAATTTTTTCCATGTAATTTACCTGCCTTTCTGATTTACTGTACTAGGTTAGGCAAAAACAGAGTAAATTCCTGCTAATAAAAAAGATGATTCTATAGTATAATTAAGTACACTGAGGTTTTGTTTTAGGAGGGATTCTTTTGTTGGATTATTTATATATGAATGGAACTACTGTTTTTCAGGGGCTTTTTATTCCAATTTGTATTATTGTTTTGTCATTTTCCATTGGTGTATTCGTGAACAATTTTATCGATCGGAAGTCAAGACAAAAGTTTGAGAATGATACAGAATCAGTGCAATATGTTTTTGTGCATGCGTTGCGTGGAGTGCCTGTTTTTTGGTGTTTAGGTGTTGGTCTTTACTGGACAATTAATTCACTGGGCATGTCACCAGCACTAGCAAAGATATTATCGTACATTCTTTTTACGGTTATTGTTTTGACACTGACCCGTGTTGTTGCCCGTACACTTTCAGGTATGATTGCGATTTATACACAAAAAGGCAATGATAGTATGCCGACAACTTCATTGCTTACCAATATTGTTAATATTATTATTTATATGATAGGTGTCCTTATTGTTCTGCAGGATTATGGTGTATCGATTGCACCGATTGTTACAGCTCTTGGAATTGGTGGTATGGCTGTGGCACTTGGTTTGCAGGAAACACTGACGAATGTTTTTGCTGGATTGCATCTTATTCTTTCCCGGCAGCTGCGACCAGGTGACTATATTTGCCTGAGCACGGGGGAAGAGGGATTTGTTAAGGATATTACCTGGCGTTTTGCAACAATCCTTTCATTATCTAACAATATTATTGTTGTGCCAAACCAAAAGATTGCTTCTACGATTCTCACAAACTATAGTATGCCCTGTCAGGAGATATCGGTTTTTATTGCAGTTGGTGTAAGCTATGATAGTGATCTTGATAAAGTTGAGCGTGTTACTTTGGATGTTGCGCATGAAGTTATGAAACGTATCAATCATAAGATTGGTAAAAAGCCGGCTGTGCGATTCAATGCATTTGCGGATTCTAGTATTAATTTTAATGTAATTCTTCACTCGAGTGAGTTTGAAAATCGATTTATGTTAAAGCATGAATTTATAAAAGCGCTTACTAAAAAGTATCGTGAAGAAAGCATTAATATTCCATATCCGATTCGTACGGTGTTTAACGAAAAATAAAACAGGTGATAATTCTATATCTAGTGGTGTACTTATCCACAAGAAACTATATAGTTATCCACTTAATTCTGTGTATAAAAGAACTTTATACAAAATGATGTGTTTTATGGAGAAGGCTGTTTTCTCGAGATGTTAGCTGTTTTAGCGTACAGATGAAAGTTTTTGCATCTGCAAGAAATTTATATTTGATGCATGTTTATTAATTTGTGTTGTGGATAAAAAACTATATGTAGTATTTACCATTGACACTATATCGCATATATTGTATAATTCATTTCAGCATCAAAAAAGTTTTTTATAGAAAAGAGATTGTGTAAATGATACAGAACATCAAAAAGCGTACGGGTGATGTTGTTGCCTTTAACGCACTGAAAATAACGGATGCCATCCGCAAGGCAAATCTTGAATCTACCGATGAGACGTTTTCGAAGCATCGTTTAGAGGTTATTACAAAGAATATTATAGAGAAGGTTCCGGAAAAAACAGTTCCGACGGTGGAGCATGTTCAGGATCTTGTTGAAAAAGTTCTTATCAAGAGTAATTATGCTAGTACGGCTAAGGCCTATATCTTATATCGTGCCGAACATGCGAAGATTCGTCAGGCACAGGGTGATCTCATGGACATTTATAATGAGCTTACATTTAAGAATGCCAAAGATGCTGATATAAAGCGGGAAAATGCGAATATTGATGCCGATACGGCGATGGGAACTATGTTGAAATATGGTTCGGAAGGCTCTAAATATTTTATTGATAACTATATTTTGCCAAAGGACATCGCAGCAGCACATCTTAATGGGGATATTCATATTCATGATAAAGATTTTTATATGCTGACAGAAACTTGTTGTCAGATTGATCTTATAAAATTATTTAAGGATGGTTTCTCGACAGGACATGGTTATTTGCGTGAGCCCAATGATATTCGTTCCTATGCAGCACTTGCCTGTATTGCAATTCAGGCAAATCAGAATGAAATGCATGGCGGACAGGCTGTACCAAACTTTGATTATTCAATGGCTCCGGGCGTTGCGAAAACCTTCCGCAAGCAGTACTTTTTTGAGCTGGCGCAGTATCTTTCGATTACGTTACAAATGAAGCTCATTGATGCACAGCTGCTTGTTAAAGAAATTAGAAAAAACATTACCACAGATATCACAATGAGAAATACAAAGGATTTCCGCAAGGCTCTTATTGAATTTTTGCCGGAACATCAGCGACAGCAGCTTTATCAGCCGATTTCAGCAGATGTTGCGGCTCGCGCACATGACTATGCAGTTGAGGCAGGTCTTGATAACACAGATAAGGCGACATATCAGGCGATGGAAGCTTTTGTCCACAACCTTAACACGATGAATTCGCGTGCAGGTGCGCAGGTGCCGTTTAGTTCAATTAATTATGGTACGGATATTTCTCCGGAAGCGCGTATGGTTATGTGTAATCTGCTCAAGGCGACCATGGCTGGTCTTGGCAATGGTGAAACACCAATTTTTCCAGTACAGATTTTCAAGGTTAAAGAGGGTGTTAATTATAACGCAGGTGATCCGAATTATGATGTTTTTCAGTTGGCTATTAAAACATCGGCGAAGCGTCTTTTTCCTAATTTTAGCTTTATTGATGCACCATATAATTTCAAGTATTATAAAAAAGACGATTATAACTCTGAGGTTGCCTATATGGGCTGCCGTACGCGTGTAATGGGAAATGTCTATGATCCGACGCGTGAAGTTACTTGTGGACGAGGGAATTTGAGCTTTACGAGCGTAAACTTGCCACGTATTGCGATCGAAGCAAAAGGCGATATCGATAAGTTTTATGAAGGTCTTGATGAAATTACAGAGCTTGTTATTCGTCAGCTTTTACATCGTTTTAAGATTCAGTGTTCTAAACTGGGACGCAACTATCCATTCCTTATGGGACAGGGTGTATGGCTTGATTCGGAAAAACTTGGACCAGATGATAGTGTAGCTGAAGTATTGAAGCATGGCACACTTTCGATGGGCTTTATTGGTCTTGCTGAATGTCTCAAGTCGCTTATTGGTAAGCATCATGGGGAGTCTGCTAAGGCACAGAAACTTGGACTTGAAATTATTGGGCATATGCGTAAGCGGATGGATGATGAGTCGGCACGTACACATCTCAATTTTACGCTGCTAGCCACTCCGGCAGAAGGTCTTAGTGGTCGTTTTGTTAAAATTGATCAGAAGCTTTATGGTAAGATTCCAGGTGTAACGGATCGGGAATACTATACAAATTCTTTCCATGTACCAGTGTATTATCCAATCAAGGCGTTTAAAAAGATTCAGCTTGAAGGACCGTATCATGAACTTACGAATGCGGGTCATATCAGCTATGTTGAAATGGACGGTGATCCAACGAAGAATCTTAAGGCTTTTGAAGCAGTTATTCGTTGCATGCATGACAGTGGTATTGGCTATGGCTCAGTAAATCATCCGGTTGATCGTGATCCAATCTGTGGTTATAACGGGATTATTGATAATGTATGCCCAAAATGCGGCCGCAGCGAAAAAGAACATGTGCGTCATATTGTCGTTCCTCGAATGAGTTGTTGTGACGCTTAAAAAATAAAAATCATAGATAAAGAAAGAAGCGATTATAATGTTAGTAAATGGAATTGAAGTTACAGTAAATGGTATCGAAAATATTTCTAAACAGGAAATGATGGGGTATATCAATTATATTGAAAATGAAACAGATGAGAATCTTGCAAGTTTGCAGATTTCTACAGCGGATGAGGGGAATGTTTCGCTTGATTACAAGCTGCGTCCGGCTAAGTTTGAACGTATCCGCCGTATTACGGGTTATCTTGTTGGCACAACGGATCGTTGGAACAATGCAAAGCGTGCGGAAGAACATGACCGCGTAAAACATGGCCTCAATTAAGATTTCTGGTACGGTTGATGATTCTGTTGTTGATGGTGAAGGATATCGTTTTACGATATTTACGCAGGGGTGTCCACACGGTTGTGAAGGGTGCCATAATCCGCAGACGCATGATTTTAATGGTGGAAAAGTTGCTGATACGGATGCTATTTTCAAGGAAATATGTGAAAATCCATTACTGAGTGGTGTGACTTTTAGTGGCGGCGAGCCTTTTTGCCAGCCAATACCACTTACTGTACTTGGACGGAAAATCCATGAAAAAGGATTCAACATATGGACTTTTACCGGTTATACGCTTGAAGAACTGCAGGATATGGAGAATCCGGCTATTGAGGCACTCCTTGCGGAGATTGATGTTCTTGTCGATGGCAGATTCATTCTGGGGGAACGAGATCTCACGTTATCTTTTTGCGGCAGTCGGAATCAGCGCATTATCGATATGAACGCCACGCGAATCGCTGGTCATATCGTACTAAAAGTGCTGGGGTAGTAAGAAGAATTTACAAAAACGACAATAAGAAGTAAGCAGCGGTGCGTACCAATTGAAGTGATGCGACCGGTTAGTATAAGAAAACAATGAGTGCAATGTAATGAATGCTGTAGTTTTGAGAGATCAAAGCTGCAGCATTTGTTTTTTTAAATAAAATGTAAAGTGGGTGTATGCACACGTATTATTTTTAGTAAGTTTTGTCCTAAAAGCAGGAATCCTCTTTTTGTGTGTGGAAAATAAAAATGGAATGACAAATAAATTTTGATGGAGATTTTTATGAAGGATTTACAAGCGGTCGATGAGACTCGTTATTTGACAGCGGATAATTGCCAGCGCTATCGGCGTATTATGCGCTGCTTTTTTCGTGAAACAGAAAAGCTGAGATTTCAGCTTTATCAAGAGGATATTGTTCTTCTTGTAAAAGAATATCCGGGGTTTGAAATATATACACCAGAGCAGGCACAGCAGGATCTGGCGGCACTTGTTCAGTGGAAGAACCTTATTCCGACACAGGATCCAAAACGTGTAAAAACAATTAAGGATTACAAGAGCAAAAAATTCCGTTACTCGATGTCAGAGAATGCTGTTGAGATTGAGCGCATGACGGTGAAGCTGGAAACATTGTTCATGGAAAGCGGGACCTTGTCAGCGAATTTGTCTGTGCGTATTTATGAGATTTTGGCAGAGGCAGAGAATATGGAACACTGTGATTTGGGAGATGTTAATGAGTGGTGGCGAAATTTGCAGGCCGATTTTAAGCGGTTGAACCAGAACTATCAGGATTATTTAAGAGAGTTTTATTCTGGACAACAAGAAAAAGTGCTCAAGTCAGTTGCATTTATGATTCGCAAGGATTTGTTTATAACATATTTAAATGATTTTGTTCGTGAACTGCAGTTGAATGCAGCAAAAATTGAATCGTTGTTAAAGCATATTGCACCATTTATGGAGAAGAGCATTCTGGAACTTGTTGTAAAAAGTGAGTTGAATATACCGCGTCCAGCGGCAGAAAAGGAAGATTTTTTGGAGCGCTCAATTCGGGAAAACATTATGGGTCAGTGGCAGACACTATGTCACTGGTTTATCTCAACACCGGAAACGATAAGTGAGAGCGAGCGTATACTGGAAATTACAAATGAAATTATTCGGCAGATTATCCAGAATGCGGCACTCATCGTACAGTTGCAAAACTGGGGAGTAAGTCGTAAGGATGATTATCAGAAATTTATAGAACTTTTCTTGCATTGCCAGGATATGAAAGAAGCAGCAAAGTTATCAGCGCATGTTTTTGGTATTCAGCGAATCAAGCATTTTAAAGTAAATGCTTTGCGTTCGACAGACTGCATTACAGAGAGTACATACGATGAAGAAGCAATGCGATTTCTTGTTCGTCCGCGGACACGTCATTATCAGCCTCATGCGGACAGAACAGGATTTTTAGCGAAGACAGAAGATAAAGCTGCTCAGCGGAGCATTTATTTACGGCGAATTGAACAGGAACGGCAGACTGTAGAAAAGTATATTAGAAAAGGCAGACTGGATGTTGCAAAGATGGAAGGGTGTATTCCAGCCTCATTACGCCAGACTTTGCTGCGATGGATATCGGCGGTGAATATAACGGGAATTAATCATGTGGGAGAAGCAAAAAATGGTCGTACAGAGTATGGAAAGGCATATCAACTTATAAAAGAAACGGGTGTGTGCGTCTTGCACTGTGAGGATGGAGATCTGACCATGCCCTGCTATGTTTTTGTTTTTGAGGAGTGATCATATGAAAGAAGCAAGAGAGCTTGTTATGCGGTACTGGATTAATCGGGCAACGGACAGGGAACTTTATTTTCGCGTAAAGCGGGAATTACCGCTGTTTCGCAAGTTTTTTACGGAACAATTGGGGTGGCGTCTTATTGTCAATGAACGCATAATCAAGCTGGAAAAGGTCCCCGCTCAGGCAGAGTCATTTATGGGAATACAGGAGTTCAGCGATATACGAGATTATTGTATCCTATGTGCACTTTTGATTTTTCTTGAAGATCGAGAGGATGATGAGCAGTTTTTATTGTCAGAACTCGTTGATATGATAAGTTTGCAGCTAAAAGAGCATATGGAAGTAGATTGGACGGAGTTCAATCAAAGAAAGTCTTTGATTCGTGCACTACAATATGCAGAGTCCGTCGGGTTACTCGTCGCAAATGATGGCTCAAGCAGCAAATTATCAGGAGTTATAGATGAAGAAGTTCTTTATGAAAACACAGGGTTGTCACGGTATTTTGCAACAAGTTTTAATCGTGATATTTCTAAGTTTACGGAGTATCATGATTTTGAAATGGAAAATGTGACGGAGATTGAAGAAGACAGAGGACATTATCGTATCAACCGTGTTTATCGCAAGCTTGTCACATCACCGGCGATGTACTGGCCGGCAGCAGATGCTCCGGATGCAATTTATCTCAAAAACCAGCGGCAGTGGGTGGCAAAGAATCTTGTAACGTATCTTGGCGGGAATTTACAGATTCATCAGGGAGGAGCATTTTTTGTTCAGGATGAAGATGATACGTATGGTATTGTGCATCCAAATGAGACAATGCTGTCAGGCATTGTTTTGTTTTTGTGTGCTAAAATTCGTCAATTGGCTGTTGAAGGTCATTTGCAGCGTGATTTTAATGACTGTATTTTTATGGAACAAAGTGAGTTCATGTCATATTTGCAAGCCTGTAAGGAAGCAGGGGAAAAAGGCTGGAGTAAGGAATATCGGGAAATGGGGCTGGAAAAAATGACAGAGCATACACTGAACTACATGGAGTATTGGCTCATGCTGCGCCGGGACGGCAATCAAATTGTTTTATATCCAGCAGTTGGAAAATTTACAGGTGCGTATCCGAAAGATTTTAAGAATAAGGTGGTAAACGAAGATGAATAATCGCTGGAAAATGAACCGAATCGGCTTTGTGAATTTTTGGCTGTATGATGAAGAAATATTTGACTTTGCTGAGGGTAAGCTGCTTTTGCGTGGAGCAAATGCATCGGGTAAATCGATTACGACACAAAGCTTTATTCCATTTATTCTCGATGGCGATAAAAGTCCTGAACGCCTTGATCCATTTGGCTCAAAAGATCGTCGTATGGAATATTATTTTCTGGGTGATGGGGAGAAAGATGATGTAACAGGGTACCTCTTTCTGGAATTTAAAAAGCAAGGAACGGAGCAATACAGGACAATTGGTATTGGACAACGGGCTCAGCGTGGTAAGTCAATGGCTTTTTGGGGCTTTGCTTTGATTGACGGGCGGCGTATTGGGTATGATTTCAAGTTATACAAGGAAGCTGGCAGTAAAAAATTGCCGCTTTCACGTATTGAGCTGACAAATCTCATTGATGATAAAAAGTGTGTGCAGACAACACAGCGTGAATATATGGAGATGGTAAATCATTATATCTTTGGTTTTCAACGACTTGATCAGTATGATCAATTTATCAGGCTAATGATCAAGGTGCGGGCACCAAAGTTATCAAGGGATTTTAAACCGTCACAGATTTGTGGGATACTTAACGAATCTCTGCAGATTTTGTCTGATGATGATCTGCGGACAATGGTTGAAGCAATGGAAAAAATTGAAGATATACAAACGAAACTGGATGGCTTAAAGGCTGCATTCAAGGATGCAGGCAGGATAAAGACGGAATATGATCGTTATAACCAGTTTATACTGGGCAGAAAAGCGCAGGCGTATCTTCAGGCAAAAAAGCAGCTGGATGAGTTGCAGGCAGACTTAGACTTGGCACAGCAGCAGTGTGCAGAAAAACAAGAACGATTGCAAAATGATGAAAAAGTGCAGGAACTGCGAAAAGAACGTAGGATGACTTTGCAGCATGAACGTGAAGTTATGGATGCAGCTGATCTTGATAAAGCAGTACAGCAGCTACAGATCAGTAAAGAAAATTCCGAAAAGTTGAAAACCGAGGTTGGCGAAATCGAGCGGCAAATCAAGATATATGAGGATGCAATCCGTCAATATGATCGTATTGAATGCGAGCTGAATAAAGACATGGAAAATGTTGTTTTTCAGACGGGGAAAATACAGGATGGATTGAAAGACATTAATGCGGTTCTGCAGTTGGCACAGACAGAAAGTCTTGTAACAGAGGATTTAGCAGCAATCAATGAAGGCATATTCAGGCAGATTCATTCAGCACTACAGCGTTGCTGCAAGTCGATTGATGAAGGAATTGCAGCCATGCAGGCGCTAAAGGAAATTCGTCAAAAATGGGATCAGGCGGAAGAGGCAGCCAGCAAAGCTCGTGGAGAAAAAAGAGAAAAGGAAGAACAGCAAAAAAAAGCATGGGTAATGGAAAATCAAGCGCGCGAAGCCCTGTTGGATGCTTTTTACGATATGGCGAAGACAAATAAAGAGTTTCGGCTTTCGGTGGAAGATGTACAGGCAATTGCCAAACGTGTGGAAAAGTACCAAGGTGCAGTTGAATCCGATGAAATAAAAAGAATTTTGGAACGCAGGTATACGGAATGTTATACACAATACGCTGAAGAAAAAGTGCAATCGGAGAGCAGGGAACAACTTGTCGAGCAAGAATATAAAGATTTACTGGCGGAGCTGAAGACACTACAGGAAACAAAGGAACTGCCACCGCAGCGCAGTGATAAAGTCGATAAAGCGAGAAAAATGCTGTTGGAAAATCATATTTCTTTTATTCCGTTTTATGCAGCGGTGGAATTTGCGGAAGGTTTATCAGTAAAAGCACGGGATCTTTTGGAAGAACAGCTGGAAGATGCAGGCGTGCTTGATGCGCTTGTTGTTGCACCGTCTGACTTGAACAGAGCTAGAAAGTTGTTGTGTGAAGCATCTGACAGGTTACTAAGCAGTGAAGGTGTAAGTCAGATGTTTGCTTTTGATAAACTTGTGGCAAGCGATGTTGATCCGAAGCTGCAGACGACGGTTACAGAGTTTTTTTATCATATTTCAGAAGAAGAAAACGCGGACATTTCACTTGTACTTCGTGCAGATGGGTACTTCCGCAATGGTGTTGTCAAAGGGCATAGTATGGTGACAAAATCTGCAGCTTTTATTGGGGTGAAAACGCGGGCCGAGCAGCGCCAGCGAAAAATTTCTGAAAAAGAAGCGGAATGCAGTCAGATGCAGGCAAAACTGGAAGTGTGCCGGCAGGAGCGTACGAAAGCAGAAAAGCGTTTGGAAGTGTTGATGGATGAACAAAAAAGGATACCAGCATTTTCTGATCTTGAGCAAGGTCTTGATCTCATGAAAGAAGCTGTGTTTGCTTTGGATAAAGCAACACAGATATTGACTGAAAAAGAAGCTGAACTGGAACTGATGGTTGTTCGCAAAAAACGCGGTGAGCAGGAGGTCATTGACAAATGCCGTAGTCTGCCTTTTGAGCGAAAGCTGGAAAGCTATAAAGAAGCAAAGATAGCAGCTAACGAATATCGCGATGAATTGTACAATTTGAGCAGTCGTCTGAATGAAGTCGGGATATTGAAAACGCGGTTGGGTAGTATTGGTGAACAGCGGGAAAACAAGGAAGAAACTCTCGATAGTGAAAGCCATCGTCGGCGCAAAGCGATGCTGGAGCTTGGCAAATGCAAGGCAGAAATAAAGCAGCGGGAAGAATTTTTGGCAAAGCCTGAAATACAGGAGATGGCAAAACGCTTGCAGACCATCCTGCAAGAGCTGCAAACAGTAGAGATGGCAATAAGTTCGACAGAAAAGAATGATATTCTCTTGCAAAGCGACATTAAGTATTTAGGCCAGGATATTGCCAGAGTAATGGAACAGACACAGCAGCAGGCAAAGCTTGCGGAGCAGACATTTGCTTATTATCGGGAAGAACTTGATTTGGAATTGTCTTTTCCGGTGGGTGATCGTTCAGCTGAAAGCTGCGTGAAGGAAGTCGCTGAAAAGACAAGAGATGCCGATCGGGAACGTTCTGTTGTTGAGCTCACAAGTAATCTGCTGAAAATTTATCAACAGCATAGCAGCAATCTATCATCGTATGGGATATCCGTAGAAAGTTGTTTTGCTGAAGCCCCCGAGCAGTTGCGCCGCCGTCAGTGTATTGTATCAACATGGCAGGGGAAAAAACTTTCTTTTCTTGAATTTTATGATGTATTGAAAGAAGCGATTGATAGTACAGCATTGCTGATTCAGGATAAAGACCGCAAGCTTTTTGAAGATATTCTTACAGATACATTGAGCCGTAAGTTAAATAATCGCATCATTGAAAGTCGTAACTGGATACGTGATATGTCGGCACTTATGGAGAAAATGGATACCTCAATGGGTTTGACTTTTTCGTTGGAATGGAAGCCGCAAAAATCGCTTTTGGAAGATGAAATCGATACATTGGAGCTGGAAAAGCTTCTGAACCGTGATCGCGATCTTTTGACAAAAGAAGATATTGAAAAGGTGTCTGTACATTTTCGCAGTAAAATTGCGGCGGCACGTCAGGCGGCGGAAGAAAATAACGTTATGGTCAACTATTCTGACTTGATACGGGATGCCTTAGACTATCGCAAATGGTTTGATCTTAAGCTGCTTTTTCGGCGTATCGGCAATCCTAAAAAAGAACTTACCAATAATTCGTTTAATACCTTCAGTGGTGGTGAAAAAGCAATGGCGATGTATGTGCCGCTTTTTGCAGCGGTTTCCTCGCAATACAAAAAAGCAGAAAAAGAAGATTGCCCTCGTATCATTGCACTGGATGAAGCTTTTGCCGGGGTTGATGAGAAAAACATAAATAGTATGTTTGGTCTTGTCGATACACTTGATTTTGACTATATTATGAACTCGCAGGCTCTTTGGGGCTGTTATGAAAGTGTACATGCTATAAAAATAGCAGAGCTCCTTCGGTCGGCGAATGGAAAAACCGTGACGGTAATCTATTATCATTGGAATGGAAAAGAGCGAATTCTGGATGAAGCATGATCAGTTAGCAGATTGCATAAAATACTTTAAGGGAAACAGTGCTTATAAACGTGTGTTTGATAAACTGCGTCATCAGTGGAAAAAATATGGACGAAATGCTGGTTGGATACAACTGCATGATGCAACAGAACCAGAACAAGCAGCACTGCGGGCCATACTGGGCAGAGATTTTTCCAGCGCAAATGTGCGTTTTCGCATGAGTGAGTTTCAGATGGCGCTGCAGGAAACGAAGTATGATGATGTAGAGATCCCAGAACTTATTGCCGGGTACTTTGGTGAGCTGCTTGTCACAAACAAGAAAAAGCAGATGGTTTTAGAAGAGCAAAAAGCAGTTTTTTTTGCTGTTATAAAAGAATATCTTGCATTGGAAAAAATTGATATGGAATCTTTAGCTGATTGGATAGACTATCTTACGGTTGAAAAAACAGCCGGTTATATACTGGTCATGTCGGTTTATAAAAAAAATAAAAAGCAGGCACAATGCCTGCTGGAGAATGTATGCCAAGCCGTGTTATGTTTGGAACAACATAAAGATGAGCGGTTGCGATTGGCAGTTCTGAGTGCAAAAATAACAGCAAATCCGCATTATTTTGATCGTGGACAGATTGCGGGGAGACTTCTTTTGTACGCACTCAGTTATGTGAATAAAACAGAGTATCCGAAAAATGCTGAACGTGTGTTGGAACTGTATTTTCTGTCGGGAATCCGGCCAGATGATATATCGAGTTTTACAACGGCTTACGGCATTCATCTCTATACAAAGAAGGGACTTCATCCAGCTTATGAAGGCTTTATCCGTGAGAATGAAATCTATATGGTAAACTTGTCAGGGCTGGAACATATTGTACAGGCGATAGCGCCGCAGGGCAGGGTGTTTATTGTTGAAAATCAAATGGTGTTCTCCGTACTTTGTGAAAAGGTGATGAGAAAAGACACGGCGCTGATTTGTACATCGGGGCAGATGAAGACAGCTTCTTTGATCTTGATTGATCTTCTTTGTCAAACGGGTTGTGAAATATACTATTCTGGTGATTTCGATCCCGAGGGCATACAGATTGCCGACCGTATTATAAAACGTCATTCAGGGCAGATCCATCCCTGGCATTTTACAATAGAAGATTATGCAGCTTGCCGTTCACAGGAAAAGTTATCAGTTGAACGTTTAAAAAAACTGGATAAAATTGAAAATCCTGGATTGCAGAAAATTGCTAAAGAAATTCGTTGCTATAAGCTGGCAGGTTATCAGGAAATGATCGTGGATAAATTGATTAAGGATATAGAAATGTAAATAAGGCTTGATTTATAGAAATATTACGAAAAAATGCAGGAAAACAAGTTTTTGAATTTGTATAAATAAAAATAGAAAACGTTTACGTAAAGTGTTGACAAATGATTTATAGCAGAGTAAAGTAGAACACATAAGAAGTACGGATAAAAAGGGAAACAATGAGATGAAAAAACCATGTTCATATTGTTTCCCTTTGTTTTCAGCAGTGATGTAAACGTTTACTTTTAATGGTAAAGTTGTTGCGTATGCTTTTAAAAAGAATACAATAAAATAATTGGAGGCGAAGACTATGGATATTTTACAGAAAATGCAGGCTGCATTTGAAAAACAATTCAGTAAGGAAAAGACAGAAGCTTTTTTCTCTCCGGGACGCGTAAATCTTATTGGCGAACATACGGATTATAACGGTGGGAATGTATTTCCGTGTGCAATTTCACTTGGAACCTATGCCCTTGTCGCAAAACGTGCTGATAAGAAGCTGCGGCTGTATTCAATGAATCTTGCAGATCGGGGAATTATTGAGACGGGTATAGAGGGTCTTGTTTATGATGAACGATATGATTGGGGCAATTATCCGATGGGGGTCATTCGCATGTTTGAGGATGCCGGTCATAAAGCGGATCATGGTTTTGATATTGTATTTTATGGCAATCTGCCAAACGGTGCAGGGCTTTCTTCATCAGCTTCACTTGAAGTATTGATGGCAGTCATTCTTGATGATTCATTTGGTTTTGGACTTGACCGAGTTGAAATTATCAAGCTTAGTCAGGCTGCAGAAAACAAATTTGTAGGGGTTAACTGTGGTATTATGGATCAGTTTGCTGTAGGGCTGGGAAAAGAAAACCATGCAATTTTGCTTGATTGCAATACATTGGTTTACAGATATAGTAAAATAGAACTTGACGGATGTAGTATTGTCATTTCAAATACCAACAAAAGACATAGCCTGGGTGCATCAAAATATAATGAACGCCGCAGTGAATGCGAGTCCGCGCTGCGCGCGCTGCAAAAAGTGAAGGCTATTAAATCATTGGGAGAGTTGAAAAATGAGGAGTTCGACGCGATAGCGGATGTTATAGCAAGTCCGACAGAACGTAAGCGGGCACGTCATGCGGTTTATGAAAACCAACGTACGCTGCAGGCGGTTGCAGCCCTGGAACGAAAGGACCTGACGGAGTTTGGCAGACTCATGAAGGCATCCCATGTTTCGCTGCGTGATGACTATGAGGTAACGGGTGAAGAACTTGACACACTTGCCATGCTTGCCTGGAAACAGAAGGGCGTTATCGGTTCTCGTATGACAGGTGCTGGTTTTGGCGGCTGCACCGTCAGTATTGTAAAAAATGACTGCATCGATGCCTTTGAGAAGAATATTGGAGCAGCGTATACAAAGAAAATCGGCTATGCACCAAGCTTTTATGCAGCGGATATCGCTGCGGGTGCACGAAAAATCAGATAAACAAATTGGAGGAAGAGGAATAATGGCAGTTTTAGTATGTGGCGGAGCAGGTTATATCGGTTCCCATGCGGTACATCAGCTTATTGAAAAGAAAGAAGAAGTTGTTATTGTCGATAATTTGCAGTCAGGTCATCGCAGTGCCCTTAACCCGACAGCAAAGTTTTATGAGGGAGATATTCGCGATGCGGCGATTCTCGATACGATTTTTACAGAAAACAAAATTGAAGCAGTCATTCATTTTGCGGCAAATTCGCTTGTAGGCGAAAGCATGGAAAAACCACTCAAATACTTTAATAATAACGTTTATGGTATGCAGGTTCTGCTCGAATCGATGGTTCGTCATCATGTTGATAAAATCGTGTTTTCTTCAACGGCGGCTGTATATGGTGAACCAAAGCGCGTGCCAATTATGGAAGATGATGAAACAAATCCGACGAATGCGTATGGTGAAACAAAGCGCACAATGGAAAAAATGATGAAGTGGGTCAGTAAGGCTAATGGTGTGCACTTTGTTTCGCTGCGTTACTTTAATGCAGCGGGAGCGCTTGATGACGGATCGATTGGTGAAGATCATAATCCGGAAACGCATTTGATTCCGCTCATTTTGCAGGTTCCACTTAAAAAACGTGACCACATCACGATTTTTGGTGATGACTATGCAACACCGGATGGTACATGTCTGCGTGATTATATTCATGTTATCGATTTGGCCGATGCACACCTCCTTGCGCTTGAGTACTTGCGCAAGGGCGGCGAAAGCAACATATTCAACCTTGGCAATGGTATGGGTTTCTCTGTTAAGGAAATGATTGAAGCTGCAAAAAAAGCAACGGGTAAAGATATTAAAGTAGAGCTTGGCAGCCGTCGTGCCGGCGATCCGGCACAGCTTATTGCCTCAAGTGATAAAGCACGCAAGATACTTGGCTGGAAGCCACGGTATACGGATGTAGAAGTTGTCATATCAACGGCCTGGAATTGGCACAAAAATCATCCGAATGGCTATAAAGAGTGATCGGGGGCAGCAAAATATCATGATAAATCATGAAATCAATCGTCTCGTTAATTTTGCCTTACAGCATAAGCTTATTGCAGTTGAGGATAAAATATATGTAACAAATCTTTTGCTGGATTGTCTGCACGTGGGAGAGTTCATGGAAGACGTTGTTGATGAAGACCTTTCCGTAGCAACACCGATACTGGAAAATATAATTGACTATGCTGTGGCAGAAAATCTTATCGAGGATACAGCAAACCAGCGTGACTTATTTGATACACGTATTATGAACTGTGTTATGCCGCGTCCGTCTGAGGTTATTGCACGTTTTGAGGAAAACTATAAGAAGTCACCCCAAATAGCAACGGATGATTACTACAAGCTCAGTATTGCTTCAAACTATATTCGAAAAACACGTATTGATAAGAATATTGTATGGCGGACAGCGACGGAGTACGGTGATCTGGATATTACGATCAATTTATCAAAACCGGAAAAAGACCCGCGGGATATTGCGGAGGCAAAGCTCAGCAAAACAGCATCTTATCCAAAATGTCTTCTCTGTAAGGAAAATGAAGGATTTGCCGGGACCATTCGTCATCCAGCACGTGAAACGCATCGTCTTATTCCACTCACGCTGAGCGGTAAGTCGTGGTTCTTGCAGTATTCACCCTATACGTATTACAACGAACATTGTATTATTCTGAACAGCGAGCATATCCCAATGAAAATTTCACGCAGAACTTTTGAAAATCTGATCGATTTTCTTGATCTATTCCCACATTATTTTGCGGGATCAAATGCTGATTTGCCAATTGTTGGGGGGTCCATTCTTTCGCATGATCATTATCAGGGAGGCCGCTACACATTTGCTATGGAAAAAGCATCGGTAGAAAAAGTCTATAATCTTCCAGACTATCCGACGGTTGTTGTCGGTCGTGTCAAATGGCCGATGTCAACGCTGCGGCTGAATTCTATTGATAAAAAAGCTCTTATTGATTTGGCAGATGAAATACGAATTGCCTGGCGAAGCTACTCGGATAAAACCGTGGATATTCTGGCTGAAACAGATGGTGAACCACACAATACGATTACGCCGATTGCTCGTATGCGTGATGGCAGGTATGAGCTGGATCTTGTGCTGCGTAACAACCGTACGACAGCAGAACATCCACTTGGACTTTTTCATCCGCATGCTGATGTTCACCATATAAAAAAAGAAAATATTGGTCTTATTGAGGTGCTGGGGCTGGCAATATTGCCAAAGCGTCTTAAGATAGAACTACAGGGAATTCGTACGGAACTTTTGGCTGAAACGGAAGATATTGCCGGAATTGAAGCGATTGCCAAGCATGCGGATTGGTATGGGCAGCTTCGTAAAGAATATTGTAACATTCAGGAAGATACGATTGATGCAATATTAAAAAAAGAGGTGGGCAAAAAGTTTTTGCAAGTACTTACCGATGCGGGTGTCTATAAGCGTACTCAAAAAGGAATGAAGGCTTTTGACGACTTTGTAAATCTGGTGGACGGCAGGAAGAGCAGGAGATAAAATGAAGGCGACGATCATTGACGTAGCAGGCGAGGCGGGCGTGTCCGTAGCAACGGTATCACGTGTTGTTAACGGAAATTATCCAGTCAGGGAAGAAACGCGCAAAAAGGTTCAGCTGGCAATTGACAGACTGCAGTATCTGCCGAATATCCAGGCGCGTGAACTTAATATGCAATGCTCGACAAGTATTGGCGTTGTTGTGCCAAGTCTTTATAACATGTTTTTTGCCGAGGTCATCAATGGTATCGAGGATCGTTTACAAAGCGAGTCGTATTCGCTTCTGCTTTGCTGTGCAAAAAACGACTCGGCGAAGGAAGAGAAATGCATCAATGAGCTTATGAGTCGTAATGTATCAGGCATTATTGTTATTAGTCCGAATACAGAAAATGTCGAGACGAAGTTTTATGATCGCATTGTGAAACAGCAGGCACTTGTATTCATTAATAGCTATGTGAAGATACCAAATATCTCATATGTATCAAATAATGAGGATATGGGTATGCGCATGGCAATTCGGCACCTGCTTGATTACGGTCATAAGAAGATTTTGTTTGTTCGTGGGGTCAATAGTGATTCCTACCGTATCAAGGAGACAGCTTACCGTGAAGTTATGCGGGAAAAGGAAATTTTTAACCCCGCATATATCATAAATATTGGCGAAGGGAATAGCACGCATACGGTCGATAACACGATGTACAAGCTCATGGATATGCTGTTGCACATCGATGTGACGGCGATGGTTTGCTGTAATGACCTCATGGCTGTTGGCGCAGTAAACGCCTGCAAGAAAATGGGCCGCAGTATACCGATGGATATGTCTATTATTGGCTATGATAATATTTCGCTGAGTCATTTTATTGAGCCAAAGCTTACGACAATGGATCAGAATATGTTTGCTCTTGGAAGTAATGCAGCGGAACTTCTTATTAAAAAAATAAAGACGGGGATAAGTAAACGTGTCGTTCTCGATAATGTCCTTGTTGAACGCGAGACAACAGGCCCTTGTCTGTTGTGCAAATAAAAACTCTATAAAAAGCAAAGCCACGCGGCATTGTCGCATGGCTTATTTTTATGAGCTTATTTACAAAAGTTTAAAGGAATAATTTTATAAAAAGCAGAAGTATATATAGAATAGTTTTTAAAATAATCAAATAATTTTAAAAGCACAATCGGTACATAACAGAATAAAGGAGGTATCGTTTTCATGGAAGATGGTATATTTGAAGAGTTAAAGCGCAAGGCAGGTGAGCGACGTAAAGGCGGGGATTATGCAGGGGCACTCATAGCATACCGGGATTTGTGGGCGGAGCCGCGTAGTCGGACAGATAAGTGGATTGGCTGGGGTTATGCGCAATGCCTAAATAAACAAAAGAACTACGCCGACAGTCTGATGCTATGCCGGCAAGTCTATCAGCTCGATAAGGAATTTGCGTTTAATAACAATTTGTATGGCTGGAATATTTACTATGAAATCATAAAACCTGATAAAGTGCTAGACGAGATGACATTTCAAAAAGCGATCGAAAGTGTTACACAGCTGACACGACAGGAAACATTTTCGCCTTATGGACGGACTGTCGTAAAGGCAATGGAGTATTACATACAGCGTAAGCAGTTTGAAGAGTCGCTGAAGTGGGCGAAAAAACTTGATGGACTGATACTGAATAGTCAGGGGCGGAGCTTCGCCGATGCAAAGGGCATAGAACGAACACTTGCCAGCGAGCAGGAAAATTATTATCGGCTTTATTCCAAGGCACTTTTTAAGGCGAAGTGCTATGAAGAATGTATTGCTGTAGTGGAGTTGGCACTGAAAACAATTCCGGTGTTTCATACAAATACAGATATCTGGCTCAAGCGCAATATGGCACTTGCTTATGCGCATGAGGGTAAAAATGAAAAGGCACTGACACTATTGAAAGAAATTATGCTTGTAAAAAAAGAATGGTATTTGCATAGTGATGCATCAGGAATTTTTCTTTATATGGGAGAAAAGAAAAAGGCACTTTATCATGCAGTAGTTGCAGCACTGGGTGCGAAAGAAAAGTTTTCACTTAATCTGGCGGAACGTCTGGCAATGCTTTTTACGGAAGAGGGCAAACCGGAGCTGGCGCGGCTGCAAATTGAATTTTATCTTGCACTTAAGAAGAAAAACAAACAGAAATTTGATGAACATGTGCGCGAAGCTGCGCAAAAATATCAGGTGAATGTGGAACAAATCGAAGAGTATCAGGTTCTGAAGGACAATATAGAAAAGATGTGGCAGAATACAAAAGATCGTATGAGGAAACTTCATCAGGGATGTATTGAAAAAATTATCGTTGAGAAGAATACAGGGCTTATCAAAATGGATACAGGTGAAGTAGTGTGTTTTCGATTGAAAAATGGTAAAGAGAATAGAAATATCAATCAGGGAAGCAATGTTAATTTTTATTTGGAAAGAAGTTTTGATGCTAAAAGAAATAAGGAAGTGCTTGTTGCAGTTGATATTGCAGCAGTTGATTCAGTGCCAAAAGAAAAACAAATATAAAATAATGGCGATATCATTGACGGAAAAAAGCAGATGATATCGTCATTGTTTTTTATAACTTTTTACGCTAAGGCTTATGCTGCAGCTGGGTACGATTCTAATGCAATACTTTATGTAAGAATATCGTGAAAAATTATCTTTTAGGAGGAATTTTGAATTGCGAAATTGAAAGTATATAGTATACATAGATACTATACGTATGCACCTTTACAAACGTAAGAAAATAAGCTTGAAGTAAAAAGACTGAAGGGGGATTTTTTGATGTGGGTTGCAACCATTGATGCAGGAACGACTGATACGCGGGTACATATTTGGCACGAGGGGAAGATGATCGAAGAGGCAAGTGCAAAAGTCGGGGTACGCAATACGGCAATCGATGGAAATAATCAAAAACTCGTTGAGGCGATACGAGATACACTGGGTATGGCTGTAGTGAAAAGTGGCCGGAAAGTTAGTGATATAAAGCTGGTATTGGCATCGGGGATGTTGACATCAGATGTCGGTCTTGTAGAGATTCCACATGTTGAGGCACCGGCCGATTGTGTAAAACTGGCAGCGGCTATGGAGAGCAAGGTGATTCCGGCGATCTGTCCGCAGCCGATATGGTTTGTACCAGGTATCAAAAATCTTGATGGAACATTATTACCGCAGGAACGCATGGAAGAAATGGATATTATGCGTGGGGAAGAAGTCGAAGTTTGTGGTTTGATGGAACGTATGGAAATTAATGGGCCAGCTGTACTGGTGCTTACGAGTTCGCATAATAAATTCGTTTTGATAGATGGTGTCGGGCAGATTCTGGGATGTATGACGACAATTGCTGGTGAACTTTTGCATGCATTGACGCATCATACGATTTTGGCAGATACCGTGGGACGTAGGTCTGTGACGAAGTTTAATAGGGACGCATTTTTGTTGGGTGTGAAATATTCCCGCCAGCTTGGTATTGGCCGGGCATCTTTTATGACACGCATCTTGAGTCAGTTTTCCGGTTATACAGAAGAGGAAGCGCAGAACTATATGCTGGGAATTATCCTTGCAGATGATTTGGCATCATTGAATAATAGTCAGCTTTTTATGGCATATAATGATGCAAAGGTTATTGTGGCTGGTAATGAAATTATGCAGCAGGGGTTTGCAACGTTATTTGAAGAAGAAGGCAGAATCGTAAGTATTGTTCCATGTGGGGTAAAGGATGGGTTGTCAGGTTATGGTGCGATTGCAGTAGCAAAAAAACGCGGACTATTATAAGGAAACGGTGAGTTGAAAAATACAGGATACAGTCCTACACGGAAGCATCGTTGAATTTTAAATATTAGAACAAAAGCGGGCGTAATTCACTAGAAATGAATGATTCCCGCTTTTGTTTTAGAAAAAATTAAAGATAGATTTAGAAAAAAGCATCAATACCCTGTTTTATAAATACGGCACAGTAGTCCGTGAGATCTTCTTCGTGAAGTTGTTTTGTATGAGTGAATTCATATGCCTTGTTCAGCATGGCATATTTTTTTTGCCCAAACTGGTGGAAAGGCAGGAGCTGAACACGTTGAATGCCGAGTTCTTTTAGTTTTGCTGCAAAACCGAGGGCATCGCTGAGAGAATTATTGATATCGGGAATGACGGGAATTCGCACGAGAACCTTCTTATTTGCAGCTAGCGCCATAGTAAGATTCTGCCAGATAAGGTCGGGATAGACTCCTGTTGTGGCATAATGTTTTTCTCTGTCATAGTGTTTGATATCAAAGAGAAAAAGATCGATCTCTGCCATAAAGCGGACAAATACTTCCGGCGGGGCAAAGCCTGTTGTTTCCGCTGCAACATGTATACCCTCTTCATGCAAATGATGAGCAAGTAAGATGGAAAACTCGGCCTGCATAAGAACTTCGCCACCAGAAAATGTCACACCACCGCCCGATTCTTCGTAGAAGGCCTTATCCTGAAGAAGCGCAGTGAAAACACTTTTTTGTGTATGCATTGTTCCTTGCAGCAGCAGTGCTCCTGCCGGACAAATCTCTGCACAGCCCAGGCAGAGCTGGCATTTGTTCTTATGATAGAGCGGATATCTTCCCCGAACAGGATGATCCTCCGCAGTGATTGCACCATTCGGGCATTCAGATACGCAGGCAAGGCAGTGAATACATTTGCCTTCATCCCAGGTTAACTCCGGCCTTGGATACTGCGATTCGGGATTTGAGCACCAAAGACAATGCAGCGGACAGCCCTTAAAAAATACGGTTGTCCGGATGCCAGGGCCGTCGTTCAGGCTAAACTTTTGTATATTAAAAATGCAGGCTTCGTTCCTGTTCATAGGGTCTGCCTCCTTGTAAATTGTAGTTTGATCTTTGCGTATAAGTTTATCACAATCAAAATCAGATGCAAATATTTTTAGTTTCGAACGAAATAGAATATTGACAAAAAAGTAGAAAAAGTTATAATTAATGTATAAACGAAATAATAAATAGTTTTAAATGAAAGTTAAATACGAATTAAACTATATAAAATAATTATATGATATAAGAAATAGCAGAGGAGGATTTTATTATGAAACATCACTTTGGCGAACTTACCGAAAGAATGCAGGAGTTTCGTACTGTGCTGCTGAAAACGAAGCCATATGTATGTGCGGAACGTGCAATTCTGACGACGGAGTCCTATAAGGAGCACCAGCATCAGCCACTGGCATTAAAGCGAGCGTATATGCTGAAAAATATCCTTGAGCATATGACGATTTTCATTGAGCCGCAGACAATTCTTGCTGGTAATCAGGCAAGCGGCAATCGTTCGGCACCAATTTTCCCGGAGTATGCGATGGATTGGGTCATTAACGAACTCGATGAATTTGAAAAACGTGATGGAGATATTTTTTATATTACGAAAAAGACAAAGAAAGATCTTCGCAGCATTGCCCCGTATTGGAAAAATAATACGATTTGTGAGCGTGGACTTGCACGTATGCCCGAAAGTACGCGACTCTATCATGAACTTGGCCTCATTGATGTCGAGGGAAAGATTACATCAGGTGATGCACATCTTGCAGTTGACTATGCACGTCTTTTGGCGCATGGCCTCAGAGATGTAAAAGAACGCGCAGAAAACAAACTGAAGACGCTCGATTTCACAGACTATCATAATCTTAAAAAATCATATTTTTATCGGGCAATTGTTATTGTTGTTGATGCTGTAAGTGCTTTTGCTTTGCGTTATGCAAATCTCGCTGATAAAATGGCAGCGGCAGAAAATGATGAGAAGCGAAAATTGGAACTCCGTGAGATGAGCCGTGTCCTCAGAAAAGTACCCTATGAAAAAGCCGATACGTTTCAGGAAGCTTTGCAGTCGGTGTGGCTTGTCCACCTTGTACTGCAGATTGAGTCCAATGGACATTCACTTTCTTATGGCCGCGCTGATCAGTTCTTTTATCCTTATTATGAAAAAGATTTAAAAGAAGGCCATATCACGGATGAAAGTGCTTGTGAAATGCTTACAAATCTTTGGCTAAAGACGTATACGATTAATAAGGTTCGTAATGGAGCACATACGAAGTTCAGTGCAGGCAGTCCTCTTTATCAAAATGTTACGATCGGCGGGCAGACAAAAGATAAAAAAGATGCCGTAAATTCGCTGTCGTATCTTATCCTTCGCTCCGTCGCCCAGACAAAGCTGCCACAGCCCAATCTTACGGTGCGCTATCATAAAGGACTTAAAGATGACTTCATGAAAGAATGTATTGAAGTCGTTCGTCTTGGCACCGGCATGCCGGCATTTAATAGCGATGAAATCATTATTCCATCTTTTATCGAAAAAGGCGTGGCCGAAGAAGACGCTTACAATTACAGTGCCATTGGCTGTGTTGAAGTTGCTGTGCCAGGCAAATGGGGTTATCGCTGCACGGGGATGAGCTTTCTCAATTTTCCGCGATCCTTTATGATTGCACTGAATGATGGCGTTGATGTCGAGACAAAGCAGCGTCTTTGCGAAGGTACAGGCCATTTTACAAAAATGACGTCGTTTGATCAGGTTATGGCTGCCTGGGATAAAATTGTGCGCGAGTTTTGCCGTCAATGTGTGACGATTGATGCTTGTTGTGATATGACACAGGAAGAAAGCACGATGGACGTTCTTTGTTCTGCCCTTACGGATGACTGCATTGAACGTGGTCTTTCGCTAAAAGAAGGCGGAGCCGTCTACGATTTTATCAGTGGGCTTCAGGTTGGCATCGCAAATCTTGGGGATGCAATGGCTGGTATCAAAAAGTGTGTTTTTGAAGATAAAGCCTTTACGCCGCAAGAACTTTGGGAGGCACTTCTTAACAACTATGAAGGCGAAAAGGGTAAAAAGATTCAGCAGATGCTTTTGGCTGCACCCAAATATGGTAATGATGATGACTACGTTGATTTGCTTATCCGTGAGGCGTATGAGGTTTATATTGATGAGCTCAGTCACTATCATAATACGCGCTATGGTCGTGGGCCGATCGGTGGTTGTTATTATGCGGGAACGTCTTCAATTTCAGCAAATGTTCCGCAGGGTGCCAGTACAATGGCAACACCGGATGGCAGAAATGCTCACGATCCACTTGCGGAAGGCTGCTCACCTTCGCATGGTATGGACAGGAAAGGGCCAACGGCCGTATTCAAGACAGTGGCAAAGCTTCCGACTTCGAAGATTACAGGTGGTGTGCTCCTAAACCAGAAAATGACACCGCAGCTGCTTGCAAAAGAAGAAAATCGCATAAAGCTTATTATGCTGATTCGTACATTTTTCAATCGTCTTAAAGGCTTTCATGTACAGTATAATGTTGTTGCGCGTGAAACACTTATCGATGCGCAGAAAAACCCGGATAAGCATGGTGATCTTATTGTTCGTGTTGCTGGTTACTCGGCTTTTTTCAACGTGCTTTCACGTCAGACGCAAAATGATATTATCGAGCGTACAGAACAGAGCCTGTGAAAAAATAAGATAACAAAACTCTACTGCAGATTGTGGTAGGGTTTTTGTTATTGTCGGGTAGTCATATTTTTAAATTACCTTACCGAATAAGCTATAGATATTTTTGTAATGTGTGGTAAAATATGTCTGTAAGGGGGGCGGTTTTATGGCAAATATAGTCATTGTGGGAGCCGGGCCGGCAGGGATATCCGCAGCACTTTATGCAGCGCGGGCGAGTATTCATACGACAGTAATTTATATGGGAAGTGGTGCCTTAAAAAAGGCAGAGAAAATAGAGAATTACTATGGCTTTTCACAGGGGATTTCAGGAGAGGCACTGGAAAGTGCTGGTATTAAGGGCGCAGAGACTGTTGGTGCAGTAATGGTTAAAGCGCAGGTCGTTGGATTTGGCTTTACGGACCAGCTTGTTGTAAATACGGATCAGGGAGACTATCCGGCGGACAGCATCATCATTGCAACGGGAGCGTCTCGTGTTACACCGCCGATTATGGGACTTGAAGTATATGAAGGTAAGGGTGTAAGCTATTGTGCAGTCTGTGATGCATTTTTTTATCGTAAAAAAAAGGTCGCGGTAGTCGGTGCTGGTGCTTATGCACTACATGAGGTAAAGGAACTGCTGCCCGTTGTGGGGAAGGTCGATTTACTGACAAATGGCGAGCCGCTTACGGTGGAGTTTCCCCCCGAGGTTTGTATTCATACGATGAAAATCAGTGCGATTATGGGCGGAGAACGTGTTGATGGTGTGCGCTTTGAGGATGGGACGCTGGTAGAACTTCAGGGGATATTTATTGCCTGCGGAATTGCTGGTAGTGCGGATCTTGCCAAAAAAATTGGTATATTCACTGAAAAAAATAAAATTATCATCGATTCCAATATGGCGACGAATGTACCTGGTGTATTTGCTGCTGGTGACTGTACCGGCGGCATGCTGCAAGTTTGTAAGGCCGTTTATGAAGGAGCTAAAGCCGGGACGGAAGCAATAAAATATGTACGAAAGAAAAAAAATACGTAGAGTAAAGAGGCTCCGGGTGACCGAAGCCTCTTTACTCTAGGTAAAAATAAAATCGAAGAAGTTTCTTGAGAAGAAAGTTTTTGTATAGCAGAATATAAATTACTTAAAAAACTTGTTTAGCACAGACAAAATAAGTAAGTGTATGATACAATGAATTATGATAAATATGCTGGGCGAATAAATGAAAATTGAATATAACTCCAAGCAAAAGCACATAAGGATTCTGACTGTGATGCTATGCCTGAATAATCTGTCGATTATTCGCGGGGGAATGTGGGAAACGGCATTGCCTTCCAGAATTGGGAAGCAGAAAAGTTTTGCAAACAATGATGTTTGCTCAGAGACTGTTTTCTATACACAATTGTGGAGAAAACAGTTTTTTTATTTAGGGGGAAATGAAATGGAAGTAATGGATACAATAGACGCAGTCGGGCATGTGCTTTGCCATGATATTACGCAGATTATCAGGGGCGTGACGAAAGAGGCGCGCTTTCATAAGGGTCATATTATTACAGCGGAGGATGTTTCTGTATTGCTTTCGCTGGGAAAGGATCATATCTATGTTTGGAAAAAGACGGCAGGTTTGCTGCATGAAAATGAAGCTGCCGAGCTCCTGCAAAAAATTTGTCAGAATGATCATATGTTGCCGACTATGGTCAAGGAAGGCAAAATCGAGCTCATGGCGGCCTGCGCTGGTGTACTGAAGGTTGATATTGAACGTCTGAATGCAATCAATGATATCGATGAAATCATCATTGCTACACGTCACAATAATACACCAGTGAAAGCGGGTGATAAGCTTGCCGGTATGCGTGTTATTCCTCTCGTTATTAAGGAAGAAAAGTTAAAGAAAGCACAAGATATTGCAGATGACAGGCCGCTTTTGCAGCTATTACCATATAAAAAGAATAAGATTGGTGTAGTTATAACAGGCAACGAAGTCTACAATAAAAGAATTGTTGATACATTTACACCGGTGATTCTGGGGAAACTAGAAAATTATGGTCTGACAATAAATGCACAGCGTGTTAGCGATGATGTACCACAGCATATCACTGCAAAGATCGGTGAATTGCTGGACGAAGGAATGGATATCATCATTTGTACTGGCGGTATGAGTGTTGATCCGGACGATAGAACACCAGCAGCCATTAAAGCAACGGGGGCGGAAATTGTAACCTATGGTGTGCCGGTGTTACCGGGTGCGATGTTTTTACTGGCCTACTATAAAGATGAAAAGCATAAAAATATTGTACCGATCATGGGACTTCCCGGGTGTGTCATGTATGCGCAGACAACGGTATTTGATCTTATTTTGCCGCGTATTATTGCGGGTGAGCGAATTAAAAAGCACGAGCTTACAGCACTTGGACATGGTGGACTCTGCTTGGACTGTGAGGTTTGCCGCTATCCGGACTGCAGTTTTGGCAAAGGGAATTGATCCGTGGTCAATCGTGCTTTGCTGCTAAGGATGGGACCGCAGACGATTCGATGGGTGTGACAGGCAGCATTATTGTTATCAATACTGGTAAACAGAGTGAAAACAGATATTGTGAAAGCACGGGTGTAGAATAATGGAAAATGGATTGACACATTTTGATGAAAAAGGCAATGCTGTTATGGTCGATGTCAGCGGGAAAAACATGACGAGCCGCGTGGCAGTTGCCAAGGGGAAAATTATTGTAAATAAAGAAGTATATGAGGCGATTGTCGCTGGGACAATAAAGAAAGGTGATGTGCTCGGTGTGGCACGTATTGCGGGTATCATGGCGGCAAAGCACACAAGTAATCTTATACCAATGTGCCATCCACTTATGATTACGAAATGTAGTGTGGATTTTAACATGCTGCCGGAAATATCAGCTGTAGAAGCCATTGCGATGGTAAAAGTCAACGGGCAGACCGGTGTTGAGATGGAAGCGCTGACCTCAGTAAGTACGGCACTTCTGACGATTTACGATATGTGCAAGGCGCTTGATAAGAGTATGGAACTACAGGATATTCATCTTGCTGAGAAATCTGGTGGTAAAAGTGGTATCTTTGTAAATCCGAAAGGATCGTGAGAAGCAATGCTGGATCAATATGGACGTAAAATAGACTATATACGAATAGCAGTAACGGATCGCTGCAATCTGCGCTGCAGGTATTGCATGCCGGAAGAAGGTATTGAACAGATCGGTTGTAAAGATATATTATCTTATGAGGAAATCCTGCGTCTTTGTCGTCTTTTTGTGCAGTTGGGTATTACGAAGATTAAGCTGACGGGTGGTGAACCGTTGGTACGCCTTGGATTTTGCAATCTTGTACGTGAAATCAAGCACCTTGATGGTATTGAGCAGGTGACAATTACGACAAACGGCGTCTTACTTGAGAAGATGGCCGAACCACTTATTGCGGCAGGCGTGAATGGCATTAATGTGAGCCTCGATACATTACAGGAAAATGCGTTTGCTGAGATTACGCGGCGCAATGAGTTGGCGAGCGTACTTGCAGGTATTAATCAACTGCTGCTTCTGAATTATACTAATATTAAGATTAACTGTGTAGCCATGGAAGAAATAAATGGTGATCAGATACTCGCATTAGCACAGCTGGCAAAGACAGAGGCCATTGCAGTTCGTTTTATTGAGCTCATGCCGATTGGCTTCGGGACGAAGTATACAAGCATACCAAGTGATGAGCTCATGAAGCGATTGCAGGCGGCATATGGAAAACTTGTGCCATGTAAAACAAAGGTTGGCAACGGGCCGGCACGTTATTTTACATTGCCGGGTTTCAAGGGAAAAATTGGCTTTATTGCTGCGCTGCAGCACAAGTTTTGTCAGGAATGCAATCGTGTGCGCCTTACAGCAAATGGATTTCTGAAGCTATGTCTGCAATACAATAATGGGATTGACTTGAAAAGTATTCTTCGCAGCAATGTAAGTGATGAAGCTCTGAAAAAAGTAATCGAAAAAAGTATTTATCAAAAGCCGCAGGAGCATCATTTTAGTGAAGCTGATCCGGATGGTACGCAGGATGGACGCAGAATGTTTCAGATTGGCGGTTGAGAAAGGGAGCAGAAAATATGGGGAAAGTTATAGCTGTATGTCGCAGTGATGCGCGTGGCACGAAAAAAGAAAATGTTGGGAAAGGATTTTTCAAAGCAAATCATGGCATGAGCGGTGATGCGCATGCGGGTGATTGGCATCGACAGGTAAGCTTGCTGTCGTTTGAAAAGGTTGAAGAGTTTCGTGCGAGGGGAGCAAATGTCGCTGATGGGGCTTTCGGTGAAAATTTACTCGTCGAAGGCATTGATTTTAAGACATTGCCAATTGGAACAAAGCTGAAGTGCAGTGAGGTCGAATTGGAAGTAACACAGATCGGGAAAAAATGTCACTCGAACTGCGAAATTTTCACTATGGTTGGTGATTGCATTATGCCGCGTGAAGGCATTTTTGCAAGAGTTATAAACGAAGGCGAGATCAAAGTCGGGGATAATCTTTATATCGTGGAGGAATAGATATATGTTTACAGCAGCAGTTATTACAGCGAGTGATAAAGGGTCCTGCGGAAAACGCGAGGATGTCAGCGGAAAGACGGTAGAGGCGCTGCTCAGGGCAGCGGGCTATGTGGTTTTCAGCCGGACTGTTTTGCCGGACGATATGGCACAGCTTTCAGCAAAGATGATTGAACTGACCAATGAAGATGTAGCACTTATATTGACGACGGGTGGTACCGGATTTTCACCGCGTGATTGTACACCAGAGGCTACACTTGCAATTGTTGAGCGGCAATGTCCTGGAATACCAGAGGCAATGCGATCGCTTAGCATGCAAATTACAAAACGGGCGATGCTGACACGTGCTGTTGCAGGTATTCGCAGACAGAGCCTTATTGTCAATCTGCCGGGCAGCCCGAAGGCCGTGACGGAGTGTCTTGAATTTATTTTACCAACACTCGACCATGGACTTAGAATATTGCGCGGTGAAACAAGTGAATGTGCAAGATAAAATTTAGGAGGTAACAACATGAAAAAAAGTGTATGCAGATGGACAGCAATCTTAACATTAGGTGTATCTTTAATCGCATTTACAGGCTGTGGCGGGCAGCAGACAAAAGAGACAGAAAAGAAAGATGCTTCGGTAAAAGAAAGTGCAGAGCTTTGCATTTCAGCGGCAGCAAGTCTTACCGATGTCATGAAAGAAATCGGTACGAAGTATGAAGCGGCACATCCTGGTATGAAGATTACTTATAATTTTGGCAGTTCGGGGGCATTACAGTCACAGATAGAGGAAGGTGCACCGGCTGATGTATTCATTTCAGCAGCACAGAAGCAGATGAATGCGTTGGAAAAGAAAGATTTAATCCTAAAGGATACGCGTAAGGATCTTTTGGAAAATGGTGTAGTTGTCATTGTGCCGAAAGACAGCAAATTGGAGCTTGCATCCATTGAAGAAATTGCAACTGACAAGGTGAAAAAAATCGCACTTGGCGAACCGAAGGGGGTGCCGGTCGGACAGTATGCAGAAGAAGTATTCAAGTCTGTAAATCTGCTTGACCAAGTAAAAGCCAAGGCGGTTTATGGTGCTGATGTACGTCAGGTTCTTGCCTGGGTTGAAAACGGTGAAGTCGACTGTGGCATTGTCTATGCAACAGATGCAGCAATTTCAAAAAATGTTAAGATACTCATGACGACACCAGCTTCCAGCCATAAACCGGTCATCTACCCGGCAGCAGTGATCAAGGCAACGAAGAATGAAAAAGATGCAAAAGATTTTGTGGACTTCCTTTCAACACCGGAAATTAAAGCACTTTTTGAAAAATATGGGTTTAAGGTAAAATAAGTCAAGTAAAGAAAAATGGAGGCAAAACATGGATCTATCGCCGTTGTTCATATCAATAAAAACAGCACTGCTGGCTACCACGATTACTTTTTTTCTGGGCCTTTACGCAGCCAGATATATTCGTGGACGGCAGCAATGGCAGGGATTTCTTGACGGAGTTCTTACGCTGCCGCTTGTTTTGCCGCCAACGGTTGTCGGATTTTTTTTGTTGCTTTTACTGGGAAAGAACAGTTATATTGGTCAGCTTTTGCAGCAGGTTGATATTCAGGTTGTGTTTTCTTGGGAAGCAACCGTCATTGCTGCGACTGTTGTTGCTTTTCCGCTTATGTATCGGACAGCGCGCGGTGCTTTTGAGCAGGTCGATAAGAATTATGTATATGCGGCGCGAACGCTGGGAATGAGTGAGGAAGGTATCTTTTGGAAAATTATTATTGCTCTTTCATGGCCGGGGATTGCGGCCGGAGCAATTCTGGCGTTTGCTCGGGCGCTAGGTGAGTTCGGTGCGACAATTATGCTTGCAGGTAATATTCCTGGGAAGACGCAGACGATGTCAACAGCGATTTACTCAGCGGTGCAATCGGGTGATCGTGATACGGCTTTTATCTGGGCATTTGTTATTATCCTACTGTCACTTGTCATAATGATCCTTATGAACTACTGGACGAATCGCCAGAAAAATTTAGTGGGGAGAAGGTCATTGAGATGAGTTTATTTGTTGATATAAGACTGAGACGACAGGATTTTTGCCTGAATGTGAAGTTTGAAACAGGTGAAAATGAGGTTCTTGGCGTGCTGGGAAGCTCAGGCTGTGGCAAAAGTATGACACTTAAATGTATTGCTGGTATTGAGATGCCGGATTGCGGCCGTATTGTGCTTAATGGTCGTGTGCTTTTCGACTCGGTGCAGAAAATCAATTTATCACCGCAAGCGCGTAATGTTGGGTATCTTTTTCAGAACTATGCGCTTTTCCCACATATGACGGTAGAGGAAAACATTGCGGCAGGTATTAAGACAAAGAATAAAAAAGTGTGTATTGATCGCTACATAAAAATGTTTTATCTAAAAAAGCTTGAGACTCGCTATCCGCGTGAACTTTCGGGTGGGCAGCAGCAGCGTGTGGCACTTGCCCGTATTTTTGCTTCGGAACCTGAGATACTCATGCTTGATGAGCCGTTCTCGGCCCTCGACAGCTACCTCAAGTGGCAGGTGGAAAATGAACTTGCTCGTGTTTTGCAGGATTATCAGAAAACTGTGCTTTTTGTTTCGCACAATCGTGATGAAGTTTATCGTTTTTGCGACAAGATTGCAGTGCTTGCACAAGGTCAAATTGAGTGCGTGAGCAGTAAGAACGACGTATTTCATGCACCGCAGAGTCTTGCAGCATCGAAGCTTACGGGATGTAAGAATCATTCGCGCATTCGTATTATCGATGGGGTAACGATTGAAGCAATTGAATGGGGTATCATCTTGCAGGTACCTTTACTAAAAGAGGCAGTAAAGGTACCTGAATATGTTGGCATTCGCTCACATGATATAAAAGTTGTCGATGATTCGCTGGCAGTAAACACATTTGCTTTTGAGGTTGTTCAGCGCGTTGAAGATATGTTTAGTTTTGTTCTTATGGTAAAATATACAGAGAATTCTAGTCCTTTGCGTGTTGAGTTTCCCAAGGAAAATTGGCAGGAATCCGGCTGTATTGGCGATGAAATTTACCTGAATTTTCCTGAGACGGGATTGTTTTTATTAGTAGGATAAAAAGATTTTTGAGATGAAGTGTTTTTTTGTTGAGAAAAAATTTTACAGGTAAGAAATTAAAAAAAGAAATACTTGCAATTTTCTTATTATAGAAGTAATCTATAATAAGAAAATGTAAAATATTATTTGTAGAGGAAAGTATAGAACTTACAGGCAAAGGAATGCAAGTATTCACAAAAAATCGCAGTTGTTTTTTGCGTCGGGGGTACTGCTGCAGTTTCTGCTATGGATATAGAGACAGTATAAAAGGGGAAACTATAGCAAACATCAAGGCTCCGAATGATCGGGGCCTTTTTATAATCCATAGAAAGTGAATTTCTAAATTGTTCTTGCATAAAAAATGAAAAGTGTTAAAATAAAACTATATAATAACTGTTATCAATTAATAAAGAGATACATACTATGGGAAATTAAAGGAGCAATTTTTATGAATAAATCTTTCCAAATGGAACCGGTTATTATTGTTTTGTTTGGAGCTTCTGGTGATTTATCAGCGCGTAAAGTAATTCCTGCTTTATATAATTTGCATCTGGACGGTTTATTACCGGAACAGTATGAAATTGTCGGTGTAGCCAGAAGTTCTCTGCAGGATGAAATGGTTCGGGAACGTTTTCATCAGGGTGTGGATCAATATTCAAGGCGTGGTTCTGCTAAAAAGGAAGAATGGGATTCTTTTGCAGAGCATATCCATTATATACAATCCAATTATGATGATCCAACCTTATATGAGCGACTGACGAAACTTGGCAATACTGATTGGGAAATACCACCTAATATCGTTTTTTATATGGCAACACCACCGAATCTATTTACAGTTGTGATTGATCAGCTGGGATGCTTTCCAGAGTTGAAGGGAGATATCCGTTACCGTATTGTCATTGAAAAACCATTTGGTCATGATTTGCGATCTGCTAAAGCCTTGAACCAGCGTTTATTGCAGGTTTTTGAAGAAAAACAAATTTATCGCATCGATCATTATTTAGGCAAAGAAACGGTGCAGAACATTTTGGCTTTTCGGTTTGGCAATGCAATGTGGGAACCGATTTGGAATCGAAATTTTATTGATCATGTCCAAATCACAGTATCGGAAAAAATTGGTATTGGCCGCCGCGGACGTTATTATGATTCAGCTGGTGCACTGCGGGATATGATACAAAATCACTTAATGCAGCTGTTGTGTCTCATTGCTATGGAAGCACCTACGGCATTTACAGCAGATCAGATTCGCAATAAAAAGGTAGATGTCATACATGCAATCCGCACGATAAATAAGGCGGATGTTCCTGCTGTTGCTGTTCGGGGTCAATATGGACAAGGTTGGATTGATGGTAAACAGGTGCCTGCTTATCGTAATGAAAAAGATGTAGACCGGAACTCTAATACAGAAACATTTGCTGCTTTGAAATTATTTGTCGATAACTGGCGTTGGCAGGGCGTTCCTTTTTACCTGCGGACAGGTAAGTGTATGCCGGGGCGTGTTTCAGAGATTTCATTGCAATTTCGGCCTGTTCCACACCATCCTTTTGCTCATTTAAATACGCAGGTTTTTCAGGCAAATCGCTTGGTACTGCAAATTGAACCAAATGAAGGCGTAGTTCTTCGTACACAGGCAAAGGAGCCTGGCATGGGCATGAAATTGAAGCCGGTTGATATGAGTTATTGTTATAAAGACGTGTTTCATCAGGCTTCTCCGGATGCTTATGAAACGTTGCTTGTTGATATTATGCGAAATGATCCGGGATTGTTTATGCGAGCGGATCAGGTCGAAGCGGCCTGGGGCGTAATTGACCCTGTCTTAGAAGTGTGGAGTGAAAATACGGATCTTAATTTCCCTAATTATCAAGCAGGACAATGGGGGCCGCCGGAAGCAGAGAGTTTAGTTGCACAAGATCGGCGCACCTGGCTTTTACCAATTTCTTTTGAACCAAAATAAGGGGGTCGTTTTATTGAATAAAATTTATCAAACGATGAATGAACTATGTATAGCTGGAGCCAACTTGTTTGTGGAAGAATCGCAAAAAGCAATTTTGGCAAAGGGACGTTTTTCGGTGGCGTTGTCCGGTGGGGCAACACCACGGCGTCTTTTTCAAGAGATTGCGAAAAAAGAATGGCATGAAAAATTAGAGTGGGATAAAATTTTTATTTTTTGGGGCGATGAACGTTTTGTTCCTGCTGAGGATGAGCAGAGTAATCAAAAAATGGCAAGAGAGAGCTTGCTGCAGTATGTACCAATACCTAAAAAAAATATTTTTCCAATTCCGTTTGCTGAAACTGTGGAACAATCAGCAGAGCAGTATGAAGAAACTTTAAAACAGTTCTTTGCGGAGGAGTGGCCCGAAATCGATCTGGTTTTATTGGGAATGGGCCTGGATGGACATACAGCATCTTTGTTTCCCGGATCGAATGCACTGAAAGAAGAGAAGCGATGGGTTGTTCCATCTAAAACAAGAGCGCTGGGGCCGGAACGGATCACGCTGACATTTCCTGTCTTAAATCACGCGGCGCTTGTATGTTTTGTGGTAACGGGAAAAGAAAAGTCGGAAATGGTAAAACGGATTTTGCAGCCTGCGGCGGATGAACTGATTTATCCGGCACAGGGGATTCAACCGCAAACAGGTCGCCTGATTTGGTTGCTTGACGAGTCGGCAGCACAATTCATTTCCTGAAACGTAAAGAAATAAGTTGTGCTGTTATGGGAAAAAAAAGATTCTTAATTTTTATAGCGAATTGTATTCGAGCTGGAAAAATTATGTTGGGCTTATATATATGAAAAAACCAAGTATATGGAGATTTTTCATATTTTATAATTGGGAAATAGTATCAATAAAGACAACCATGATTTTTAAAAATATAATAATAGAAAGTGGAGGGAAATTTACATGGATATTTTTGCTTATGCACTTCAAATGGAGCTCGATGGAGAAACTTATTATACGAAGCTGGCTAAAAATGCCGGATACAAAGATTTAGAAGTTGTTTTCTTAGACTTAGCAAAGGCCGAAAAAAGTCATTATGATATCATTAAAGCGGCGAGAGATGAAGGACACTATACGTTTACGCCAGAACCTGTACGCAATTTGCCCAATGTTTTTGCTTTTCCTGATGAACTTAAGGAAAAATCGCCCGAATGGCTGGCTCAATGGAAAAAGGAACAGGTTGATGTCTATCAGGCGGCTCTTATAAAGGAACAGCAAAGTGTTGAACTTTATAAGGATTTGAAAGTAAAAGTCGCTGTGGCGGAAGAAAAAGATATTTGTGATCGTTTGATTTTAGAGGAAACAAAACATGTTCATGTAATTGAGGATCTTATTGAAATGCTCAATCATGTGAATGATTGGGTTGAGGCCGCTGAATTCAACCCAAAAGATGATGCTTATTGAATGAATTGGTATAACAATCCATAAAACTTTATTTTAAAGAAGCGGCTTCAGACAAGATAAAATCTTGCTTGAAGCCGCTTCTTTTAGATTTTATGAGGTTTTTTAAGTGCATAGAACATTAAGAGAGTCCAACATATACCTTAATCGCAATATCATCACAGTTAAAATCAATGACAATCGCTTGTGGAACGGGAAGTGTAACTTGTCCTTGGCCCATCATAAGGGTCGGAGGAGAAATGTCCAATCCGTTGATTTCAAGTTTGCTGAATTGTGTACAAGCATTTGCGCAAACCATATTTCCCATTTCAGAGATAGCACTTTGGGCTATTTTATCAAACTCATTTACGGGCATACCCATCATCATTTTCGAAGCAAATCTTTTGGCTTCAGCAGAACTCATACCAATTAAAACCACACCTTTAATAGATCCAACCATGGCAATGTTAAGTAAAACCCCATTATAAGAAAACGTTGAACCAACGAGAGAGACCTTGTCTTTTTCTACCTGTTGAAATCCTATTTGTGGCAGTATTTCTGTAAATGCTGCCAGAAATGGATTAATTAGAGTTACATCCATAACGTTGACCCCTTTTTAAAACCAATACCTAAGAAAATTTCTCCATACTCTGTTTCGGCTAAGGCTTTTTGTATTTTAACACTGGGACTTACAAGTTCCGCTGAATTTCCATGAAACAGACTTGGAGGTGATACACGAAGTCCAAGAGCTTTTTCTTTTTTATTTAACATAGAACAGGCAATTCCACCAATAATATTAGCAAGCTCTGAAACCATAGCGAGTACTTCTTCCGGATTTTTAGCTGGCCGATATAAAATCGTTTCGGCAATCTTTTCGGCAACCGGAAAGGATACATCTAAAACCATCGTTCCGCTATATTGACCGATAACACCAAGAACTGCAGTGATGCCTTTCGATAAATAGGGATCTTCGATTTCAGTATTTTCAAGAAAAGTTACGTTTGTTTTTGCCATTCGCGTGATGTTTTGCGATAAAGCCTCTTTGAACGTATCCAGACCTCGCGCTAACAATTCCTGAAAAAGAGTATCCGGTGATAGCACTTTATGGATAATCGCAAATAAAGTGTCCGCTTCTACCGGCTTTTGTACATAGCCACAAATACCAATGCGTTTTGCCTCAAGTTCGGTTTCGTCATCTTTCATGGAACTGGATAAAATGATTTTAGCTTTAGCGTCTTGTCGCAAAAGAGCCCGGCTTATTTCAAAGCCATCGGCATCAGGCATGGCAATATCCATCGTGACAATATCGGGTTTGACTTTAGTATAGGTTTCAAGCGCCATTTCCAGGGAATCTGCTTCGCCAACGACTTCATAGCCGCCATCCGTCAGCGTTTCAGCAATAAGTGTTCGCGAAAATGGAGAATCGTCAACAATCATAATTTTAATCGCCATATAGTTCACTCCTTTAAAAGTTTCAATAAGTAATATTATTTATTACAAACAGTATTCAACAAAGAAACAGCAAACCCTTTCGGCAGGAAAAAATTGATTCATTATAAAATTAATTGAGCTAATATAGAAAGCTATAAAGGATTTGCTTTAAATTATAGTCTGTGCTGTGCATAGGCTCATGGCTGTTTTTTTATGTGCAGAGTTTGGTTATAAAAAATCTTTTTCAGTTTTTGTCACTTTTTTCAATGCCAAAGCGAAAGAACAATAGGTTGTAATTATAGTATCATAATATATAATAAACACATCAATAGATCGTAAAATATGCAATTGACAAAGGAGATTTATGATGAAAAAATATGTATTACTCAGGCAGAAACAAAAATTGAGTTATTAGGTATGCTAGAAGATGCAAAAAAATGTTGGATTGAAACTGCTTTGGAGGATGGGATGGATATTCCTGAACCAGCTCGTGATGATGATTTTAGTGGTAAATTTAATCTCAGATTGCCTAAAAGTTTGCATAAAAATTTAGCCATGAGTGCAAAGCGTGAAGGCGTGAGTTTGAATCAAATGGCAATGTGCCTTATCGCAAGTGGACTCCATATTTCAGTAACTAAATAATATAAAGTGGATCGTTTGGAAATAGACGGTCTTTTCTTATGACTTTTGTCCTTGTCATATCTTAATGCTTAGCAGTATAATAGAGTAAACAGCATGGAGGTGGCAATTATGGCAATGTCAAAAAGAAATAAAATAATCATGTACGGTGTGATTTTTCTTTTGTTTATAGGTATAGCTACTGTCGGAATGACTTCGTGTATGATCAAGGA
>Ga0172378_10000377_pt1 | contig 38626 bp, 32 predicted proteins | sample GrowelOW332metaG_FD_119755 | JGI IMG/M metagenome (GOLD analysis project Ga0172378, IMG submission 119755) | Groundwater microbial communities from an aquifer near a municipal landfill in Southern Ontario, Canada - Pumphouse #3_1 metaG | ecosystem: Environmental > Aquatic > Deep subsurface >...
AATAACCAGTCTTTCGCCCATTTTCTTTGTTACAGTCAAAAACTTATTCTCCGACAAAGCGAGGACCGAGACGTCGAGGTAAGCGCTATACTCTGATATCAACCACAGAGCTGTGGTAAATTTCCTCATGTCCCTCGACATATGAACGAAATACAAAATGTTTCAAGGTACCCACAAACGATATCCACACCAACGGCAATCGGGTTGCCGCTGGTAATGGTCCGTTATTTTCGCGTTTGACACAAAAGAATATCACAAGAGAGAATCACGCCGGGAAAGAAATTTCGGTGGATATAAAAGGAGAAAGACGCAGAGCAACATGATGGAGAACCCTGAGAGGACAGCCCCCCGGGCAAAAACTTTATCGCCGAAAAAACTGGAGAAGAGCAGGCGCATGGGCCTCGGGCAGTGCAGAGCCGGAAAACCGACTCTACACCACACGGTTAGTTCCAGACAACCTCTTTTTCAAGCCAGCGGCACTGCTCATCGCTGTACTTTTCCCGATGTTCATCAAAGGTTGCAAACGGCTCGTCTTTCTGCCTGTTCAAGGCACAGACAAACTCCCTGCCATCCTTTACCCTTACGAGGATAAATACTTCATACGATCCGGTCATAATCAGCGCCCCCCTTTTTCCTTTATTCGATCTGAAACTTGAATGACGGTGACAAAAATCACCACCGTGATATAAAATCAGCCCGAACAACATCTGCAAAACAGAACGCTTTACTTACAACGTTCTCGTGCATACTATTACTAATTGTTTCTCTAAAAGTCAAAGGTGATTTTTCCATGTATTCACGGGAAAACGTCCAAAACGCGCTCGGATTATAATAAGTTTAAAGCCAAAGGATAACAGTATTTTTAATAATTCTCTACGAGGAAAAAAGTGAACGTAAATGATAATGAACAACGGCTGCAGAGCATTGAAGAAAAAATCTCATGGCAGGAAGAAACCATTGAGCAGTTAAGCGAGGTCCTGCTGGATCAGCAGCGGCAAATTGACAGACTGATAGAGGAACAGGGAAAACTGCTCAGTCTGGCGGAGGTTGCCGGAGAGAAAGTACCGAATGAAAAACCTCCACACTACTAAAAAAGCAGTGGCAAAACTCGGCGGGACTCTCCATAGAGCAGCTCTATTCCCACCGCATCACTCCACGGCTTCAAGTTTTGCATATTTTACCAGCAGAAGGACCTCCCCCTCTTCGGGAAATTCTACGGTGATTCGTCCCGAAGAACGATCATTAATGGCCACGATCACCCCCGCTCCCCAGGAGGGATGAAAGACCTCCAGTCCCTCCCGCAGCTCATTTATGGTAAGCGGCCGACGGGGGCGCGGGGACACCTTCTCCTCAGGTTCCACTCTGCGCTCCTCCAACAGTATACCCTCTTCAGCATGCACCGCAGCAAGGTAGCGGCGGACAATGGTAAGATCCTCCCCGCGAATCGCATTCCCTGCAGCTTCACCCGAATCTATCCGCAGGCCCAGCTCTACCGAAACACCCGCGTTTTCTTCGTAAAGAAAACGGCTCGCCCGCACCTTATTTGTCGGGGGCTTGAGACTCCCTCTCACCATTGCCTTTTTCAGTTGCGCGTCCGGCGGATGGATGCAGACCAGCTTTTCAATCGCCCGGGTAATGGCCACATAGAAGAGCCGCCGCTCATCCTCCATGCTCTCCTCCCCGCTCTCTCCTTTACAGAAGGGAAAACTTCCCTCCTCCAGCCCCGGCAGGATAACCAGCGGCCACTCAAGTCCCTTGGCACGATGGATCGAGGTGAGTAACAGGCTCTCCCCGCTCTCTGCACCGCCCCGAAGACGAAACTCCTCAATGCGGTCAAGCAGCCCATTGATCGACAGATCGTCGCTGCGGGCAAAATCAATCAACGCTTCACACGTTTTCACCCGGTTCTCTGCAGTCACCGTACGCACGGAGATACTGTGATAAAAATCGTAGAGATCCAGTTTGTCCACCAGTCTGCGAAGCAGCGGCACAGCGCGAGATTCCCCGTCCTGTTGCAACAGCCAGCGCCAGACGGCTGCAATATCCTCAATCCGCCGGAGAATAAAGGGTGGCAGCCTTCTCTGCACCCCGCCGGTAAAACAGGCGACAGCCTCCCCGGGTGAACTTTGCAACAGCGGCAACATGCTGTTCAAGACCCCCTCCAGCTCCTCTTTCTTTATCCCCGGATGGGGCTGGTTGAGCATGGCACGCAGGGTCGCCTCCAGACTCTCCGGGACAAGGTCGGCAAAACGCGAGGCGGCAAGGCGCAGATAGCCGAGCAGGGCGACAATCTCTTCGCAGCCGAAGAGATCCGCCCCGCCCTCCAGCCGGTAGGGGATACCCTCGCTGAGCAGAGCCAGCTCCACCGGCACGCTTTGCGCATAGAGACGCAGAAGCACCGCAGCCTCGGCAAGATGGCGCCCCTGCTTCTGCCAGTCACGCAGTACGGTGTTTACCGGATGGGTACCCGGCTGTTCCTCAAGGGAAAGAATCCTGGTGGGACCGTTGCTCTCATGGGAGATGCAAAGCTTTTCATCACGACGCAGGTTGTTGGCGATGAGATGGTTGGCTGCCAGCGACAGCGCGTGGCCGTAGCGAAAGGTGAAGGACAGGCTGTAGTCGTGAGGGGAGGGAAAATCCAGAGCGAAATTTTTGATGATGTACTCGGGCCGTGCCCCCCGCCACTCATAGATACACTGGTCCACATCGCCCACCACCATCACCTCGGCCCGACTGCCAGCGATAATCTTCAGGAGCTGCTGCTGGCTCTCGTTGATGTCCTGATACTCATCAACAATGATGTGCGCCACCCGATTCTCCACCCAGGCCACCAGTTTATCATCGGCGGAGAGGGCCTGAAGCGGTTCATAGATAAGGTCGGAGTAAAAACGCAGGCGTGCCCGCCGGCGCTGCTTTTCAAACAGCTCAAAGGCCTCAATAAAAAAAGATAATTTTGTACCGAGATGCAGCGACTGCAGTACCACCGCCGGCCCCTCGGCAGCCCCCTTGACAAGATCAATAAAGGCAAGGAACTCCTCCATCTGCTCCTTCGGCAGAGACATCCCTTCTCCCTCAACCCTGCGAAAGGCCTCACCTGCGGCTGCCCGTGCGAGGCGTTCAAGGAGGAACGCCTTTGTCTCCAGTCGATACCTCGGCAGCACCCCCTTGCGGACAAAAGAGTTGACCAGCCGGAAACCGAGGGAGTGAAAAGTGCGAATCTGCGGCAGGGCGGTAAAACAGGTCAGCCGTGCCCGCATCGACTGCTCAAAGGCTTCACGGGCGGAACGGTTAAACATCAGCACGAGGATATCGTCAGCTGGCACACCCTGCTCAAGCAGAACTCCGACGCGGGCAATCATGGTGGTCGTCTTGCCGGAACCGGCCACAGCCGAAACCCGGGCATGACCGCCCCGGTGAGCAATGATCTGCTGTTGTTCTCTGGTAAATTTGATAGCTGCATTCATGGCAAATGAAGAAGAGTCCGTTTCAAGTTTTCCACAATACACCACCGGAGGCCTCTGACAAAGACAAGATCTTTCTTGCAAAAAAGAACCGGTTTCCGCAAAATACCCCTGCTTCTCATCGGTGGCTGCGCTGGCTCTGGTTTCCCGCCCTCTGCGCCTGCACCAGCTCCGCACTGCTGATGCGCTTCTCCATCGACCAGCCGCAGGAGGTCTCGCTTTCCTCGTTGAAACCGACTTCGCAGGAGAAACCACCACCCTTCGTTCTGGAACAGGTGGCAAACAACCGCAGCGCCCTCGCCGTCACCGGCTGGGTACACAAGCCGAAACAGAAACTTCCCGATTCCCCCCCAACATGGACCGCATCGAAGTGCTGCTGCACAATGGCATCCGCACCCTTCGCCTGCCCACCCTCATGCAGCAACGAAAAAAGTTGCTTCTTCAACACAAGCCCAGGGATCCCAACAGCGGCTTCCGCAGCAGAGCCCTGAACTGTCTCATGACACCAGGCGGGTACTCCATTCCCCTGCGCACCCGCCACGATGGTAACGTCCAGCTCACAGATACCCATGAAACTCTTATTATCGCGTGAAAGTCTCACTCCGTTAAGCCTCCCCTTCGCGGCGATATTCTTCCTCTGGACGGACTGGTTCAATTATCAGCTCGCCCTCTCCTTCGGCGACTCCGTTAACTCCTTCTGCAAATATACCGCCAACCTGCAGTTCCTCCTTAAGCGCTATAACACCTGGTCATCCCGCTTTTTCATTGGGGACCTTTAATAATCAGACTTTCGCCCATCTTCTTCGTTACAGTCAAAAATTTATCCTGCACCTCGAACATGAACGAAATACAAGATGTTTCGAGGTCTCTTGAAGACGAAAAAGCAGACGCCCCTCCTGTTACATCGCAAGAGGTGGACAAATTATCTTTTTTTCGGCGGCAGCACATCGGTGGCTGAACCGTCAACAATCTCCGCAGCAAAGGCAAAGGTCTCAGCGAGAGTAGGATGGGCGTGAACAGTGACACTGATATCCCGCGCTGTTGCTCCCTTTTCGAGAGCCAGTACCGCCTCATGGATGAGCTCTCCAGCGCCTGCACCGCAGATCGCCGCACCGACGATATGCCCCTCTTCATCAAAAAGCACCTTGGTCACTCCGGCGGAAGCCCCCATACTCAAAGCCCGCCCGCTGGCTCCCCATGGAAATTTACCGCGGGTAACAGCAATGCCCTGCTCCTTCGCCTCCTTCTCAGTCAGGCCCATCCACGCAACCTCCGGTGACGTATAGGCCACCGAGGGAATGGTTTTAGGATGAAAGACGACGTTATGGCCAGCGATGTTCTCCGCCGCCACCTTCCCCTCGTGGGTTGCCTTGTGCGCCAGCATGGGATTACCGACCACATCCCCGACAGCGTAGACCCCGGCAACACTGGTCTCCATCTTTGTATTGACCGTGATAAAACCACGCTCATCAATAGCAACACCGATCTTCTCAAAACCCATCCCTGTGGACGAGGGACAGCGACCAACCGCCACCAGTACGGCATCAAATTCTGCCTGCTCCGGAGCCTTTTTACCCTCAAATTCAACAACAATCCCCCCCGCAACAACCTCCATCCTCTTCATCTTCGTACCAGTGTACATGGCGTAACGCTTCTTCAGCTTCATCGCCAGCGGGTTGACCATATCCTTGTCCGCAGGCGGGATAATCTGCCCCTGCATTTCCACAATGGTGATCTCCGAACCGAGGGCGTAGTAGACTTGCGCCATCTCCAGCCCGATAATACCGCCGCCGATGATCAGCAGGCGCTTCGGCACCTCCCGAAGTTCCAGTGCATCGGTGGAGTCCCAGATACGTTTATCCTCCGGCAGGCCGGAGATGCGAAAGGGAGCCGAGCCCGTGGCAATAATCAAATTTTTCCACGCCACGTCCTCCTTTCCAGCGGCGGCGGTTACCCGCAGTTGTCCCACCTCCACCACCTCGCCTCTGCCGACAAGGCGGGATATGCCCCGCTTCTCGCAGAGGGTGGCAAGACCGTCCGTAAGTTGCTTCACCACCTGTTCTTTTTTAGCCAGCAGCGCCGCGATATCAAGCTCTGGTCGGGCGTAGCGCACGCCCCACTCAGAGGCCTCCTCCACCTCCTCCATCACCACAGCCGCGTGCAGCAGGGTTTTTGAGGGGATGCACCCCACATTAAGGCAGGTTCCACCAAGTCGTTCTCCACGCTCCACAAGGCAGACCGAAAGCCCCAGATCGGCCGCTCGAAATGCCGCAGTATAGCCACCCGGGCCACCGCCAAGGACAGCCACATCATAGATTTTACTCATCCTGTTCTCCTGTAAAAAAAATAGACATTTTGAAGTTTTTAACCAGTAACTTCTCAAAAAGTTATGGGAAAAGACAAAAAGGGAGAAAGGAGGCAGGAAAAAACAGGGCAACAAAACCCGATGACATCCGTTGTGGGATGAGACTGTTTCAAGGTGTTCTTGTGAAAAACGGAACAACGAAAAAAGGCATTTTATATATACACGTTGTCCCGTGTTTAGTGTGTTTCGCTGGCCATCCAGTCTTTATCTTTCCACCTTTTGCCTTCCTTCGTGTTCCTTCGCGGGGAAAAAAGGCCTTACCGTTTTTTCCCTTTCTCCTGTCTTCTGCTCCCCTTTTTCCGTCCTTCCCGTTTTGTTTTCCACGAGTTTTTGAAAAGTTCCTCCAACCAGGTTAAAATTTTTCCTGATGCACAGCACCCCACAACAATTTTTCCCGCGGTTGACCGCTTTTTTCCTCCGCAGGCCAGCCAAAGGCGAGCAGGCAAAGCACCTCCAGCTCTGCAGGAACATCCAGCTCCCGGCGCACATAATCTGCTGCATCCATCTGCTCATTATGCTCTCGACCTCGAATCTGCACCCAGCAGGAGGCCAAACCGAGATCTGTCGCCAGATACTGAGCACTGATGGCCGCTGCGGAACAATCTTCAATCCAGGTATCAGTCTGCTCTGCATCGCCGACCACAGCCACCGCCAGTGCCGCATCTTTAAGCAGGGCAGAACCGTGGGGCTTTGCCTGCGAGAGTCGTTCCAGCATCTCCCGATCCTGAATAAAGATAAACTGCCAGCTCCGTTTGCTCTTGCCCGACGGAGCGCGGAGCAATGATTCAGCGAGGAGTTCAACATGCTCCCTGCTCAGGGGTTTTTCTTGGTATTTTCGGATAGAACGTCTTTTACGCATCAACTCAACAAACATGTTGGCCTCCTTGAAAAGGGTGGAAAGAGATTTTTTCCCAGCAAACCTCCAGAGAAAAGTAGCGCAGAGAATATGAACAATAAAGAAAATATGGGCGTCAGCACTCTTCTCTCCTTTTGTGCCTTCTGGGGACTGGGACTCATCTGGGGAAGCAACTTTATTTATATGAAGATGGCTGCCGAACTGATCTCTCCACTGCAAATTGTTTTTCTGCGAGTCCTCGCCGGTTTTCTCCCAGTGCTGCTTTATGCCCTCTGGCGCAGAGAATTGAGTCTGAAGCACCTCCGTTACTGGTACCATTTTCTGGTCATGTCTCTGCTGGCCACCGTAGTTTACTATTTTGGTTTCGCGCAGGGAACATCCCTGTTGCTTTCCGGGCTGGCCGGAGCCTTGAGTGGGGCTATACCTCTTTTTGTCTTTCTCTTCGCGGTTCTCTTTCTCCCGGAAGAGAGAGGCAGTCTGTTGAAAATTATCGGGGTCGTCATCGGCTGCCTCGGCGTCGTTCTCCTCGCCCACCCGACTCAGGCCGATCTTGCCGCAGGCAATGTGGCCGGGGTACTCTCCATGGTGGGAGGCTCCCTGAGTGTAGGAGCATCGTTTGTCTATGCCAAAAAGTATATCATCCCGCTGAAAATTCCAGCTTCCGCTCTCACCACCTGGCAACTCGGCTTCGGTCTGTTGATTCTACTCGTCATCAGTGATTACAGTGGTCTGTCGCGACTGACAGAAAGCCCCCGGGCCCTCTGGGGCCTGGTAATAGGACTCGGCCTGCTGGGAACCGGTGCCGCCTATATTTTTTACTACTATCTACTGGAGACACTGGGGGCAGTGCGAGCATCCTCAGTGACCTACATTCCCCCTGTCGTCGCTCTGGCAATTGGTGCCACACTGAGCGAAGCCATAGGGATAATGGATTATCTGGCAACCGGACTGATCTTTCTCGGGGTCTTTCTCCTGAAAAAAAAATAATCCTGCTCACAGCGAACTTCTGTTTAATACTCAACCTTTTGAAAATAGTGGAAAGAGCATCTCTTCCAGTGTAACGTCTACCTCGAACCTTGCAGAATCGCCCATCTTCTTCGTTACAGTTGAAAATTTATCCTCCACAAAGCGAGGAACGAGACGTCGAGGTAAGCGCTGGATTCCGATATCATCCATGGCTGTAATAAATTTTCTCCTGTGCCTCGAATATGAACGATATACAAGCTGTTTCAAGGTACCCTGTTGAGACGTCTTTCCTCTTAAGGATTCTGTCATGCCATTGCCAACCCTGCTCTCCTGCCTCGCCGCAGTTACCGCGCTGACCCTCGCACCGGGGCTGGATACCGTACTGGTCATTCGCAACAGCGGCCGCGGAGGTGCACGTGATGGCTCCGCCACCTCGCTCGGGATCTGCCTTGGGCTGTTTGTCCACGCCACCCTCTCCGCACTCGGACTCTCAGTGCTTCTCCTGCACACCGCCTGGGCCTGGAGTCTACTTAAATTCGCAGGGGCAGGCTGGCTTATCTTTCTCGGCATGAGCAGTCTGCGCGATGCCCGCCAGAGCGGCACGGCCTCCTTTACCAGCAACAAAAGTGAAGAGTTCTCTCTCAAACAGAGTCTGCGCGAAGGACTGTTGTGCAATACTCTCAACCCGAAGGCCATTATCTTCTATCTCGCCTTTCTGCCGCAATTTATTGACCCGAAAGGGTCGATATTACTGCAATCACTGCTGGTTGCCTTTCTCCACTTTTGTGTGGCCATGCTCTACCTCGTGACCGTATCCTTTACTGTGGAACGGGCTCGCAGTTTTCTCGCCAGAGAGCGGGTGCACAAGGCCTTCCATGCCTTCTCCGGCGCCGTACTGCTCTTCTTCGGCGTCCAGCTTCTGATGAAGGATTAAGATGAAAAGACAAGGAACGATAACCTCTCATTACGGCGTCGCCGTGGATGTCCGCTTTGCAGACGGTGAGGTGGAGATGGTACGGGTGAAGCGCAAGTCCGGCCATGTGGTGGGCGATGCCGTAGAGGTGGAGGGAGAGATCCTCTCCCGTTTGCCCCGCCGCACTGAGATTCTCCGCATGGACGCCCGCCACGGCCTGCACACGGTGGGGGCCAACCTCGACCTGCTCTGCATCGTCGCCACCTGCGAGCCTCTGCCACCGCCAGGCTTCATCGCCCGGGCTATCGTTGCCGCCCGCAGCGCAAAGCTGGAACCGGTACTCATTCTCAATAAGTCCGACCTGCCATGCTTTGCCGAATACGCAGCCCTCTGCAGGAAAAACTACTCCGACTCTGTGCCCATCTTTGAACTCTGCGCTGAACGCCGCGAAGGACTTGAAATCTTCGCAGCCTACCTCAATGCCAACCACCGCGGTATCTTCGTCGGCCCCACCGGAGTGGGTAAAAGTTCCATCCTCAACGGTCTCGTGCCCGATATTGATCTTGCCACCGGTGAGATCAGCGAGAGCCGCAAGCGCGGCCGGCACACCACCACCGTCAGCACCCTGCACACCCTGCCCGGCGGCGGTGAGCTGATTGATTCCCCCGGCTTCAACGACTTTGGCCTCGTGGACATCGGGGTAGACGCCCTCGCTCACTTCTTCCCCGGCTTTGAGGCTGCACTGGAGAAACCCTGCCACTTCCGCGACTGCCGCCACCGCGAAGAGCCGGGATGTTCCATCTGCGAAGCACGCGCGGCAGGCACCGTGGGGACAGAACGCTATGCCATGTATCTGCAGCTTCTTGCCGAGGTGGAAGGTACAGAGGTCAATTCTCACTGGCGTGAACAGCGTAAACGGCGCAAAAAATAAGGGCCTCACCCCGCCGCCAGGAAGGAACTGCAGGGGACAGCAAAGAACCAGTCTTTCGTCTATCTTCTTCGTTACAGTCAAAAAGGGGAAGCACTATACTCCAGGTAAGCGTTAGACTCCGTGATCAAACATGGCTGCGGTAGATTCCCTCCTGTTTCTCGAATAGAAACTCCCCTGATGATAAAGAAAGACCTCACTCTGCTCCCAACGCATCAGAGAATGCGGTGGGAGAAAGGAATGCTGAAAGCAGTATGGTGAGAGATTGTCCTCATTTTTACCCAATCGAGGAATGTCGTGCACGCAAAAACAAACGGCCGCCCCGTTAACCCGGTGCGGCCGTCTCTCTCTTACAGGTCCCTTGAATATGAACGAAATACAAAATTATTCAAGGGACCCTTATCCCTGTTAAACTGCAGTCGTTTACTGGCCGCCGGTCAAGCGCGGGTTACGTGCCGCAGCCGTTTCATCAAGACGCCGGACCTTATAGCGCTGTGGAGAGTTGTGCAACAAATCCGGGTCAGTTTTTGCTTCCTCGGCGATCGCCTTCATCACCTCAATAAACTCGTCGAGATCTTCAAGGGACTCCGTCTCCGTCGGCTCAATCATAATTGCGCCGTGGACGATGAGCGGGAAATAAATCGTCGGCGGGTGGTAGCCGCAATCCATCAGCCTTTTGGCAATATCAAGCGTGGAAACTTTATATTCTGTTTGAAACTTGTCTGAGAAAACCACTTCATGCATGCAGACAGCATCCTGGGCAAGGTAGTAATACCCCCGCAATTTTTCTTTGATGTAGTTAGCGTTGAGCACTGCAAGTTCGCTTGCCCTGCGCAAATACTCCTCCCCCATACTGAGGACATAGGAATAAGCCTTGATCAATACCCCGAAGTTGCCGTGAAAGGAGTGCACCCGGCCGAGGGAATCGGGCAGGTCGGTCCTGCGGTGGTACATTTTACCGTCAAAGGTGATATGCGGAGAGGGGAGAAATTTCTCCAGTTCCTTCACAACACAAACCGGCCCGGCCCCCGGACCGCCGCCGCCGTGGGGTGTGGAGAGAGTTTTGTGGACGTTCCAGTGCATCACATCCACTCCACATTTCTTCATATCAGTAATGCCCATCATGGCGTTCATATTGGCACCGTCGCCATATACGAGGCCACCTTTTTCATGTACGATATCAGCAATCTCGCGGATATTTGATTCGAACAGACCAAGGGTGTTGGGGTTGGTAATCATAATCCCCGCAGTCTCATCGTCCATCAGCTCCCGCACCTCATCCGCATTGAGCAGGCCGTTCTCATTGACCGCAATCTTCACCGGTTTGAAACCGCAAAGAGCGGCAGAGGCGGGGTTGGTTCCGTGGGCTGTGTCCGGCATAAGGATTTTACTTTTTTTATTGCCTTTGCTCTTGTGGTACGCGGCAAAGAGAAACATGCCGGTCAGCTCTCCATGCGCTCCAGCAGCAGGCTGAAGGGTCGCAGCATCAAGGCCGGAGATAGTACAGAGGGCCTGTTGCATTTCGTAGATCAATCGCAAAGTCCCCTGACAGAGTTCGTCTGGCAGCATCGGGTGCGCCTCGGCAAACCCGGGCATGGCAGCGATCTGCTCGTTGATCTTCGGATTGTACTTCATAGTACAGGAGCCGAGCGGATACATGCCTGTGTCCACCCCGAAGTTCCACAGGGAAAGATGGGTGTAGTGCCGCACCACATCCACTTCGGAAAGATCAGGGAAGTTGGGCCCTTCACCAAGCAGGCTGTCGTCAATCTGTGCTGGCGGCACGTCGCTTTCCGGAATACTCATGCCACAACGCCCCTTTGCCCCGCGCTCCCAGAGCAGAGGCTCCTCCATGATAAGTCCGCTTCTACCGGGTCCAATCTGATTTCCAGGGATCATGCCTTTACCTCCTCAATAACGCTGTCAAGCACCTTCCGGCTGGCAGTCTCCGTGGCACAGAAGAGCCATTTATTGGAACTGTTCTCATAAAATTGACCGAGATTCAAGCCAGCCACGATTTTCTTTTCCAGCAACCGCTTCTGTATTGCCGCAAAGTCACAGTCAAACTCCATAACAAACTCGTTATACGTTGGTCCGCTATACGTGAGACGACCGCCAGCGGCAAGCAGCCCGGCTTTAAGATACTCCGCCTTGTCGTAGTTCTGTCTCGCCAGGGTGCGCAGTCCTGTCCCACCCATTGAGGCCATATACATGGCAGCAATGAGCGTCATAATTCCCTGATTGGAGCAGATGTTGGAGGTAGCCTTCTCGCGACGAATATGCTGCTCGCGGGTGGCGAGGGTGAGGACGTAGCCAGTCTTACCGTCCACATCCTGCGTTTTCCCCACCAGCCGCCCGGGGAGATTCCGGACATATGCCTGCTTACAGCCAAACATGCCGAGCCCGGGACCGCCAAACTCCCGCGACATGCCGAAACTCTGTCCGTCCCCGCAGACGATATCGGCATCACAGGAACCGGGACGCTTCAACAAACCGTACGCCATCGCCTCGGTGAAAACGACGAGAGAGAGAGCCTTTTTATCGTGGGCCGTCGCAGAGACAGCAGACAGGTCCTCTACCACCCCGAAAAAATTTGGGCTCTGTACCGCAACCGCAGCCAGTCCCTCGATATCACCCGCTGCGGAGAGGTCGGTGCGTCCATCAGCCAGCACCGGCAACTCAATCACCTCAAAATCGGTGGGAGCAAAGTAGGTGCGAACAACCTCTCGATAGTGTGGATGAATGGCACTGGAAATGGCGACCTTTGTCTCCTTCTTCTTTATTCGCAGGCTCATCAGCAATGCCTCGGCAAGACCAGAAGCGCCGTCGTACATGGAGGCATTGGCCACTTCAACGCCAAGCAGACGGGCGGTGAGTGTCTGATATTCAAAAAGACCCTGCAGGGTTCCCTGGGCCATCTCCGACTGGTAGGGCGTATAGGCTGTGAGGAACTCGGAGCGACTCATCAGAGCGGGAATGGAACAGGGGATATGGTGATGGTAGCGACCGGCACCGATCAGCACATGGTACGACGGCCCGACGGCCATCTGCGCCTGAATCTCATTCATATAGTCAATAAGTTCCCACTCACTTTTCGGCGCGGGCAGATCCAGAGGCGCGTCGTGACGGCAGGAGGCGGGAACAGCGGCAAAGAGTTCATCAAAGCCCTTCAGACCAATTGCCTGAAACATCCGACTGATGTCATCTTCGGTATGGGGAAGGTAACGCATGTATTATTCTCCCTGTTGGGATTATGGGAACATCAAATAACCACTCTTTCGCTCATTTTCTTCGTTACAGTCAAAATTTTATCCTCCGACAAAGCGAGGAACGAGACGTCGAGGTAAGCGCCAGACTTCAGGTAAGCGCTGGACTCCGTGATCAAAGTTATGCCTGCGGTAAATTCCCTTCTGTGCCTCGAATATGAACGAAATACAAGCTGTTTCACGGTCCCTTATGATAAAGAAAGACCTCCCCTCTTCCCACCGCATCAGAGAATGCGGTGGAAAAAAGGAGACCCGTCGGAACAACGAACTGAAGAGGTATTGTCGAACGCAACCGAGCCTTACTCCGAGTCTGAATCGGAATCGGAGTCGGAGTCGGAGTCAGACTCAGATTCAAACTCCACCAGTTTCAGGTAGGCGGTTTTATCCATCAGGTTTTCAAGCTCTGACACGTCAGAGGGTTTCACCTTGACGATCCAGGCTTCGTAGGGCTCCCTATTGACCATCTCCGGTTCATCTTCCAGGGCTTCGTTGATGGCGAGGATTTCACCACCTACCGGCAAAAAGATCTCAGAAACAGCTTTCACAGACTCAAGGGTCCCAAACTCCTCTCCCTCCTCGAAGCTGTCTCCTTCGGAAGGCATCTCGACAAAAACAATGTCACCGAGCTGATCCTGGGCATAATCGGTAATGCCAACGAAGACAACGCCCTCCTCCATTTTTGCCCATTCGTGATCTTTGGTGTATTTCACGTCATCCGGAAAATTCAGTTCATCAATCTTCTTCATGTTTATATCCTCCTGTGCTGGATTCGCAATATTCCGCGCAGTGCGGCCTTCAAAGCATTTTTTTAAGTGCCCGCCGGGCGGTACGGTCGGGCCTGATATCCTGTCGAATTTCAACCTTTATTTTGCGCTTGCCGTCGGTGAGCCAGACAAGCTCTCCCGGAGTAAGCGCCTTTGTCAACTTCACGAAGCCGCAGGAGAGTCCTCTCGGGACAAAGTCCGCCGGACGGCCCTCCTCTTCAGGCGTAGCAAGGCTGACAATGGTTCCATCGTCGAGACGACCGACAGCCATGTCGGTAGCGCAGGTGAGAATAATGCCGAGGCGATTCCCTTCGCTGTCGCAGACAAAGGACTTCTCGCTGACAACCATCTTGCGCGGGTCAAACCCGGCAAAAGCAAGGGTATATTCTTCCGGAACATACGCTTCAAGCGCTTCACTGCCAATAAATTTTGCACTGAAATGTCCCTCAGCATCTCTTTCCGGCAGGGCAAACAGCCAGGGATTTTCAGCAAACGCCCAGGGACCGATGTCCTGGTGGGAGAGCGGCAAGGCTGCTCCGGCCCGCAGAGAGTCACGGGCGGCCAGGCCGCAGGCGAGAATTCCCCTGTCAGCACCCGCTTCAAGGAACATCCGCCAGACATCCAGGGTCTTCTCCGCTTCAAGAAAAATCTCAAACCCAAACTCCCCGGTGTACCCCGTGCGGGAAAGTAAAATAGCCGTTCCGTCTTTCAAGCGCACAGGTTCAACACCCTCAACCCCATCAACAAACCAGCCTTTAAATGAAAAATAGGGCATATCAGCGAAAACTTTCTCTGGATTTTCCAGAATTCCCGCGAGGATTTTCCCTGAGTCGGGTCCCTGAATATCAATTTTACCAAGCGTATCGGTAAGATCACATACGGCAACTTCACCGCGGCCCTCTCCCACAGGGTTAGCAGTCAGGGCCTTTGCACGATGATCTTCAAGCTGCTTCGCAATCACCCTGCCCATACCGCTGTTGACAACCACAAAATAGAGGTGATCGAGAACTTCATACACCAGCCCGTCGTCAATCACACAGCCTTTATTATTAAGGAAAACACCGTAAACAGCCCGTCCGGCAACCAGCGGATTCTTTTTCGGACCGAGACATTGCTCAAGGTCCTTGGAAAAACAGTGCTGCAAAAGAGCCCGTGCCCCAGCTCCGGTAACGATAATCCCAACCATATGACTGGTGTCGAAAAGACCGGCATTGTTGATCACCGCGAGGTGCTCCTGTTTCGCTCCGGCGGGATACCAGAGGGGCATTTCATACTCTCCGAAAGGCGCCATATTCGCGCCCTGCTCCACATGCCATCCATGCAGGGGTGTTGTCTTCATTCTTTTCTCCTCGAGAACATGGCAGTCGCAGCAGGCTGCGAGACTGAACCGGTTTGCACACAGAGAACAGCTCGAAAATCCAGTATCTCAATATATTACTCTATTTATAAAGTACCAGAAGAAGTCTCCACCCTCTGGAACCCCATTGCAGAATTACCGATGGCAGATATCTCTGTCAATATATATTTTGTTATTTTACGGAATCATCATTTTAACACTCCATTTTCCTTACATTGCGCAATTTCTTTCTCTTAAAAAAGAAAAGTTCACAGATCTGCTCATAAAAGAGTGGCTCCCAGCCTGCCATTTATTCAAAATGATGATATGATTAAGCAGCATATTTGATAAACGTGAATCGTAATTTTTTTTATCATTCTTTGTTGTATTCATATAATTTTTTATGACAATTTCTATTTACGGCTATTTTCTCACATAAAAGTTGTGAATTCCGTATTTAAAGCAACCGTTTTTTTACTATCCCACAAATCCCTCCTCCGAGGTGACAAAAAAAAATAATACCTTTTCCTTGTCGCCGTCGTTCGAAGAGAGCTGAATCCATCCAAAATTTACAAAAATGTTCCCCGGCAGCAGCTCTCGTGAGACCGTTTTATTTGACGTTCATAAAGGTATCGTTTACCTTCCAGCGTAAAGATTCACCTGCTAACCGGTGCAGACAAAAAATGCACAAAAACAGCGGGATTCCTGAAATAAAGGGCTCAAGTAATGGGGCCATTCAAGACTTCCGTACGATGTTACTCATGAAGGAGATAAAACAATGAAAGTAGGAATACTTAAAGAAATTAAAGTGTTGGAAAAGTGTTGGAAAACCGGGTCGCCATGGTCCCCAACGGTGTCATCAGCATGGTCGCCCACGGCCAGGAGGTTTATGTTGAAGCCAGTGCCGGTGTCGGCGCCGGGTATTCCGATGAAGATTACCTCGCCGCCGGAGGAAAAATTCTGCCCACCGCTGCCGAAGTATTCAAAACCTGTGACATGGTAATGCATGTTAAAGAGCCGCAACCCTCTGAGTATTCCATGATCCGCGAGGGACAAATTGTCTTTACCTACCTTCATCTCGCAGCCGACAAACCGCAGACCGATGCCCTCATCAAAGCTAAATCTGTCAATATCGCCTACGAAACCATTGAGAAAGCAGATGGTTCCCTGCCCCTGCTCATACCGATGTCTGAAGTTGCCGGCCGCATGACAGCCCAACAGGGTGCGAAATATCTTGAAATGTCCCATGGTGGCATGGGCATACTGCTCGGCGGCGTAACTGGTGTTGCTCCGGCAACAGTAGTTGTCATCGGTGGCGGCGTTGTCGGCGCAAATGCTGCAAAAGTAGCGTGCGGTCTCGGCGCAGACGTATTCATCTTTGATATGAACCTGAAACGGCTCTCCTATCTGGAAGATGTGATGCCTGCCAACTGCCACCCCCTCATGGCAAATGCCGGGATTGTTGCAGAGTATGTGGCAAAGGCAGACGTCGTCATCGGCGCAGTGCTGGTACACGGTGCCAAAACTCCGAAACTGGTCACAAAAGAGATGATCAAAACCATGAAGCAGGGTTCAGTCGTTGTCGACGTGGCCATTGACCAGGGCGGCTGCATTGAGACCTCCCATGCCACCACCCACTCTGACCCGGTATTCCTTGTTGACGGAGTTGTTCATTACTGTGTTGCCAATATGCCAGGTGCTGTTGCCCGGACTTCAACCCTCGCCCTGACCAACGCAACCCTCCCTTACGCCCTTGAGATTGCCAGCAAAGGCTGGAAGAAAGCAATGAAGGAGAACAATGAGATCAAGCTCGGTGCCAATGTCATCGACGGCAAGGTCTGCTTCAAGGGCGTTTCAGACGCCTTTGATATGGAATATGTATCAGTTGAGAAATTCCTGTAAACAGCCTTAATTGTAATTCTTTTCGGGGAGGGACGGCGTCCGCGCCGTCCCTCCCCGGTTCTTCTTCGCCCCACCCTCTCTGCCCCATTATATTCCTGCAGCCGTCCTGAAAAAAAAGTTAGCTTTTCATAACAAAAATGGAAGTTTTCACAGTGACGTCCCATTTTTTTCATGCTATAGTTTCCTAAATTGTCAGGCTTCTACATTCGGAAGGGCTCTTTTTTCAAGTTCTCTTCCTGCTGCTTTTTCGCATTCCTGGTCGTACAGAACAGATTGTCTCAAAATGGTACCTTGAAAAAGCTTGTATTTCGTTCATATTCAAGGCACAGGAGGAAATTCATCACAGGTAGAACTTTGATATTGGAGTCTGGCGCTTACCTCCGAGGATAAATTTTTGACTGTAACGAAGAAGATAAATGAAAAACTGGTTATTCGATGTTCCAAAAAGGAGATAGCTGCTCCTGCACTTGAACAATGGTCTCGATGACAAACCACAGGTCACCGCTACCACCATCTGAGAAACTGGAGATTCCATGGAAACATTTTCAAACATTATCAGTACCATTGACAGCTGGGTCTGGGGCCCTCCCCTGCTCGTTCTTCTTGTCGGCACGGGGATATGGCTCACCATATGCCTGCGCGGCATTCAGTTCACCCAACTCTGGCATGCCCTCTATCTCGGCTTCATCAAACGGAAAGAAGATGGCGATGAACGGGGGGACATTACTCACTTTCAGGCCCTGATGACCGCTCTTTCAGCCACCGTCGGGACCGGAAATATTGCCGGAGTGGCAACAGCTATCGCCATTGGTGGTCCAGGAGCTATGGTGTGGATGTGGCTCACCGGTATCGTCGGCATGGCTACCAAATATGCAGAAGCTGTGCTCGCAGTGAAATTCCGTGTTACGGATGAGAATGGAGAGATGGCTGGCGGACCAATGTATTATATTTCCCGCGGTCTCAACATGCCCTGGCTGGGGACTCTTTTTGCCGTTTTTGCCGCCTGCGCAGCCTTTGGTATCGGCAATATGACGCAATCAAATTCGATTGCCGACGCAGTACAAGCCACCTTTCATGTTCCTGTATGGATTACCGGTATTACCCTCATGGTTTTCTCTGCCATTGTTATTCTCGGCGGAATTAAAAGTATTGCACGGGTTACTTCAGTACTGGTTCCGATCATGATCGTTTTTTACGTACTCGCTTCCCTTTACATTATTGGGATAAATTACACGGAAGTCCCGGCAGCTCTGGGGTTCATCTTCAAAGATGCCTTTACCCCGACGGCGGCCACCGGTGGCTTCGCCGGTGCCTCAATAATGATGGCTGTTCGTTTTGGTGTGGCTCGCGGAGTCTTCTCCAACGAGTCCGGTCTTGGTTCTGCTCCTATCGCAGCAGCGGCAGCTCAAACCAAACACCCCGTTACCCAGGCGCTGGTCTCCATGACCCAGACCTTCATTGACACCCTCATCGTTTGTACCATGACCGGATTAATTATTGTTCTCACCGGATCATGGAAACTGGTAAAAGAAGTGCAGGTTGTTGATGGCGTAGAAAAATTAATCGGCTTTTCTGGTGCTGAACTTACGACAAAAGCCTTCTCCCTCGGCATGCCCGGTGGTGATATTGTTGTCACCATTGGTCTCATTCTCTTCGCCTATTCCACCATTCTTGGCTGGAGCTATTATGGCGAAAAAGCAATGGAGTACCTCTTTGGCACCAAATTATTGATGCCCTACCGCATTCTCTTTGTTGCTTTAATCTTCGTAGGAGCCATTGCGAAGCTGGAGCTGGTATGGAATATCTCGGATATCCTCAACGGACTGATGGCCCTGCCTAACCTGATCGGCCTGCTGTTCTTGACACCGGTTGTTATTTCAGAAACGAAGAATTACTTCAAGTAAGCAGCCCTTCCGTTTCAAATTTGTACAATAACAGAGCCCGCAGCCGTTCATCGGCTGCGGGCTCTGTTATTGTACAGGGGGAAACCCCTTTTTCGACTTCTCCCCAGTTCCTTCCATCACGGAGCCTCTCATGTTCTCACCCACAGTCCACACCAGATTTATCGCCCTTCTCGGCAACCCCCTCGGTCACTCCATATCTCCCCCCATGCACAACCGGGTCTTTGAAAAACTGGGGATGGACTACTGTTACCTGCCAATTGAGGTAACAGCTGAAGATCTTGGTACCATCTTCGCCGCCATGAAGAAAATGAACTTTGCCGGATGCAACGTTACCATTCCCCACAAACTCGCTATCATGGCACATCTTGACGAGCTTGACGACCTGGCCGAAACCATCGGAGCTGTCAATACGGTGCGGTTTCAAAACGGGCGGAGCAAAGGCTTTAACACCGACGGTGAGGGCTTTATCCGTTCTCTGCAGGAAGAGAGCGGCATCACCCCGAAAGGACATCGTTTTCTTCTCTTTGGATGCGGCGGTGCAACCCGGGCCATCGCCATGACCCTTGCAGCACACGGCGCAGAGCGGGTGATGCTCTGCAACCGCACAGAGGCAAAAGCTGAGGCACTCGCTGAGGAAATCAATCGCAGGGTCCGCCCCTGTGCCGCGTCCATCGCCTGCAAGGGCAAGGCACAGCTCACCGCTGCGGGAGAAGCAGATATACTGGTCAATACCACCAGCATCGGCATGCACCCCAATGAAGATGTAATGCCTTTCCCCGAGGCGTGCATTGAGGCACGGCATATAGTTGCCGATATCGTCTATAACCCGTGGATGACAAAACTCTTGAGCACTGCTGAAGAGAGGGGGGCAAAGGCCGTACATGGCCTTGGCATGCTTGTGTGGCAGGGGGCGGCGGCCTTTAAAATTTTTACTGGTCGCGAAGCCGATGTAGCAGCAATGAAAGAGGAGGTTGCGAAACTGCGTAAAGGGTAAAACGGTATAAAAAGGGAGAAAGGAGGCAGGAAAAAGCAGGGCAACAAAATCCAATGACGTCCGCTGCAGGATGAGATACCTGTTGTGCTGAAGATGACCAATGTGGACATCTGTCTTACCTGCCTTTGAATTCGTCAATACAAAATTGAATTGATATTATAAGACAGGGTTCCTTGAATAATTTTGTATTTCGTTCATATTCGAGGCACAGGAGGGAATTTATCACAGCCATGATTGATCTCTCGACGTCTCGTTCCTCGCTTTGTCGGAGGATAACTTTTTTGCTTTTCCCTTTCTCCCGTCTTCCTTCTCCTGCCTTCCCGCTTTAATGAAACTCAATCTCTATTCTCAAATATTTTTGCCTTCCTTCGCGTTTCTTCGTGTTCTTCGCGGTAAAAAAATGTCTTATCGTCTTTCGCTTTCTCCCTTCTCCTGCCTCCCTGCTCGCTCCTCATAAAAACAAAAATGGCGGTGGAAATTAATTTCCACCGCCATTTCATATATACCATGGTCGGGAAGAGAGGATTTGAACCTCCGACCCCTGCGTCCCGAACGCAGTGCTCTACCAGACTGAGCCACTCCCCGACATTTGAGCTGAAAAATGAAAAATCACACTACACCTTCTCGACGAAAAGGGCAATATATTCTCGGCTCTTTTCTCGTTTTTCAACTCCGTTTCATTCAGTGTACGGTTGACAGGCGACGCTCAAACTGATCACGGGTAAAACGATAGTTCTGAGTACCATTGCACTCCACGGCGAAAGAACCGCAGACACTACCCTGCAGGGCGCTCTCGTGCAGGGACTTCCCTTCCATAAGACCGCTTACCAGACCAGCACGATATGCATCCCCCGCACCCGTGGGATCAAGCACCGTCTCCGGTTTACAGGGAGGAACCTCTATCAAACCGCCCTCCCGTTTAAAGAGCTCCGAACCCTCTTCACTGCGGGTCACGATGGTATTCTCCGCCAGCTTGACCATCTCCTCTTTTGTCAGCCCCGTCTTGTCTATGATCAGGTTGCACTCATACTTGTTGACAATAAGCAGTTTCGCCCTTGAAATCACTTTTATCAGCTGATCTTTCGGCAGTACCGGCAGGTTCTGGCCCGGATCAAAGATATACTCGATCCCCCGCTTGAGACACTCTGCGGGGTAGGTCAGCATATCATGAAGATTTCCAGGAGAAACCAGCACCAGAGCACTGTCAGTGCCGATGGCATCAAAATCAAGCCCGGAGCTCTGTTTCATGGCACCGGGGTTGAAGATGGTAAACTGGTTCTTGTTTTTATCGTTGGTGATGTAACATCCCGCCGTCAACTCCGACTCATCAATAACAATCATATCCCTGCTGATACCGTTGGCGTCAAGCCAGCCGGTGTAGCGAAAGTGGTCACGCCCAAGGGTAGCACTGAGGAGCGGATCCTCACCCATCAGTTTCAGTCCAAAGGCAATGTTACCCGCCGTACCGCCAAAATCTTCCGTCGCCCCGTCCACCATGAAGCTGACGCTGATCTGATCAAGCTGATCCGCCAGCAGGTGATTTTTGAAGAGGTCGGGAAAGTTCATGGTGCGGTCATAGGCCATGGAACCAGAGAGGATTATCTTTTTCATATCTGCAGATCCTTAGAATTTACACAGGAACGGCCTGTCCCTCACAGGACAGGCCGCGTGAAAAGCATGCGGGGAAATCAGCCCTTGAGGCCAAGAATTTTTTTCTTGATATCCTCTACCGCGAGCCCCTGCCAGGGAAGCTGTTCGGCAATGCCACCATGCCCGGGTCTTGAGGTCCCCATAGAAGCGTATTTCGGAGCCAGCCCGCGTTCCAGCAGCCAGGTCCCGTAACGCGAGGCAAGACCGGTTTTTGTATTCTGACTTTCAACCACGAGGGCAAAGGGACTGCTGCCCACTTTTTTCAGCATCTCCTCGTCAATCACATTCAGGGTCGGCTTGTTAATCAGGCCAATATCATGACCGTCGGCGCGAAGCTGCTCCACCGCATCGAGACAGCGATAGACCATTTCACCGTAACTCACCACATAACCATCCTTTCCTTCCCGAACGATCTCATCTTTGCCGGGCTCAAAGGTATAATCGTCGCTGTACAGCCGCTGGCCGTCGGCATCAAGCAGGGAAGGCGTCGCGGAGCGGGTGGAGAAGATGAAACGAAGTCCTTCATCGGTGAAGACCCGTTTGAGGATCGCCCGCAGCTGACTGGTATCCGCCGGGAAGTAGAGACGTGTTTTATCACCTTCTGCCAGCCCATTGTCAGTAAAGAAGTTATTGATTCCAAAGTGGCAGGTATTGTCCGCCATGTCATCAATCCCCGAATGGGAGAAGTGGGCAATGACATTGGCATCGTTGAGACGCGCCATGGTAATTTCAGAAATCACCATTTCGATAAAGGCAGCAAAGGTACCGAAAATTCCCAGCCGCCCCTTCTCCGAACCAAACCCTGCGGCAACGCTGAAGTTGTTACGCTCCATAATCCCGCCATGTACATAACACTGAGGAAAAGCCTTGCCGATATGGTGCAGGCCACAGGACCCCTCAAGATCTGAATCAACCACCAGTACCTTCTCTTCCGGTGTTTCCATCTTATCAAGAATTTCGCAGATCACCCGGCCGAAGTCGTCGCGAACCTTCGCCATCTCTTTGGTGCTGCCAAGATATGAGACTTTGGTCTTCTCCACCTTGACACTTTCCAACGCCTTGACCGCCGCATCGCAGCCTTTCGCCTTCAGGTATTTCACAGCGAGATCCACAGCAATAACATCATGCCCTTTGGGAGAGCCCTCAATACCCTCCACCTCCGGTGCCATCAGACGACGGCTGACCACCGCAGCAGGGCCGTCGGAGACCAGCGTCTGCTGAATCCTGCGATAGAGACCGGCGAGGTCTTCACCTTCCCCGGAGCTGACCGACAGCCCGTGGCCCTGAAGAGTCCTGGCCACGTCATAGCCGTGCATGTACTCGGTGGGATGGCCGGAGATCGTGACGTCGTTATCATCAATGAAGAGCTTGACTTTCAGCTGACGTGCCACCGCATAGCGGGCAGCCTCGGCGTCGTCACCCTCCATTTGCGAACCATCGCTGCCAAACATGACCACAGTCTTGCTCTTATCAGCCTCGGCAACCCCGTTGACGTAACTCCACATATGTCCAAGACGTCCGGATGAAAAGAAGACGCCGTTTTCTTCATCGCGTTCGGGATGACCATAGAATCCGTGATCAAACTCGCGATAATGCAGCAGCGATTCAGCCGGTTTGTACCCGTTGAGCACCGCCATGAGATACTGAATGGCAACGCGGTGTCCGGCCTCATCAAAATAGACAGGATGAATGGTATCGGAGCCCTTCATAAAGGCGTCCACAATGAGTATCTCTGGTACAATATCGTAGGCACCGCCGGTATGCCCGCCCAGGCCCTTCACGTTGGCAAGAGCAGTGAAGAAAATAACGGCATCACGAACGAGCTGGATATTTTCCTCAAGCGTCTTCCTGTTCGCGTCGGAAAGTTCAGACTGGTTCAGATCAAATTTCAGTGGGGTAAAGGCGGACAGATCTATGGGGAAATCCATTGCGTCTCCTTGTATAGAGTAAAAGTTGTTGAATTATGGTGAAAGTGATTATTTTTTTTTCGCTGCGGGAGACCGCGGCAGTATCATGTTCAGCACGAGACCGAGTATTCCCGCAAGGCCAATTTTCTCAATGGCAAAGGCGCCGGCAGTAAATTTCATACCGCCAATTCCACAGACGAGAATCACGGAAACGATAATAAGGTTTCGTGCAATAGACAAGTCCAGTTGCGCTTTGATCAGGGTATTTATCCCGACAACCGTGATCATCCCGAAGAGCAGAATCATAATTCCCCCCATCACCGGAGCAGGAATGGTGCCGAGCAGCGCCCCCACCTTGCCGATAAAACTGAGAAGAATTGCAGTAATAGCCGCCCATGTCATAATCGCCGGATTAAAAGCATGGGTGAGCGCCACGGCCCCGGTCACCTCCGAATAGGTGGTATTCGGAGGCCCGCCAAGCATGCAGGCGATAGAGGTAGCGATCCCGTCACCAAGCATTGTGTTCTGAATTCCCGGATCCTCCACATAGTTTTTTCCGGTTACCGAGCTGATGGCGAGGATATCACCAACATGCTCAATGGCCGGGGCAATGGCCACCGGCACAATAAAGAAAATGGCATCAAGGTTCCACTCGGGAAAAACGAACTGGGGTATTGCCAGCCAGGGACCGTTCTTCACGGTGGTAAAATCGATCAGTCGTGCCGACGTATAGTTGGCGAGATCTCCCGGTGTAAAACCCGCCTGCAGGGAGGCGGTGATTCCGGTAAAATCGAAGATCAGAGCCACAACATACCCGGCAACAATCCCACTGAAGATAGGTACCAGCCGAAACCAGCCTTTGCCAAGCAGGGCCACCAGCGCGGTGGTGGAGAGAGAGACAGCGGCAAGAATCATCGCCGTCCGCTCCGGCACCAGCCAGGCATCTCCGCCGCCGGTGCGTCCCATGGCCATATGAACGGCCGTCGGAGCAAGCACCAGGCCAATGACCATGATTACCGGCCCGGTCACCACCGGAGGCAGGTAGCGGTTGAGAAAACCAGCACCTGACCAGCGAATGAAAAAACTGAGTATCACATAAAAGAAACCGGCGGCCACCAGCCCGCAGAGCGTACCCCGTACACCCCACTGCTGCACACCAAACATGATCGGCGCAATAAAGGCGAAAGAAGAGGCGAGAAATATCGGCACCCTGCCGCGGGTAACAAGCTGAAAAACCAGGGTGCCGCAACCGGCGGTAAAAAGTGCCACGTTGGTATTTAACCCGGTGAGCAACGGAACCAGAACCAGTGCCCCAAAGGCGACAAAGAGCATCTGCCCGCCGAAGAATGCATCGCGCAGGCGAAATTTGTAGGTCGTTGATGTAAAGGAGTTGTCTGCCATGCCGTCTCCTTATCGGGTGCCGAAGATCTTATCACCGGCGTCACCGAGTCCCGGCAGAATGTAGCCGTGTTCGTTGAGCCGTTCGTCCACTGCCGCCACATAAATTTCCACATCGGGATGGGCCTCGGAGATACGTTTGATTCCCTCCGGGGCGGCGACAAGGAAGAGCCCTTTAATCTTTTTACAGCCCGCCGCTTTCAGGCTCTCAATGGTGGCGAGCAGCGTGCCGCCGGTGGCCAGCATGGGATCCAGAATCATCGCCATCCGCTCTCCAATCTCACTGGCATATTTGATGTAATACTCCACCGGCTGCAGGGTTTCCTCATTGCGGTAAAAACCAACCACACTCACCTTTGCCGAAGGAATCATGTCGAGAACACCGTCCATCATCCCGAGACCAGCACGGAGAATAGGCACGATGGTCACTTTTTTACCTTTGATCATCTCTACCTGCACATCTCCGGCCCAGCCCTGGATAGTCACCGTTTCAGTAGGCAGATCTTTGGTGGCCTCATAGGTGAGCAGGCGGGCCAGCTCCGAGGCGAGGTCACGAAAATCTTTGGTGGAGACATCATGCTGACGCATGAGGCCGAGTTTATGTTTGATCAGCGGGTGATTTACGACATGAACGGACATGGGATTCTCCCTCGAATAAAAGTTCGCAGACACATGCAGTATCTGCGGAAAGATGAGCGGTGTAAAGACTCAAGATAGAAACAGATTGCTCTATAACTTTTCGTAATTTCTCAAAAAATTATGGGAAAAGCAGGGCAGCACAACCCGATGACGTTCGTTGTGGGATGAGAATGTTTCAAGGTGCCCTCGTGAAAGACAGAACGACAAAAGATTTTTTACCAACGAAAAAATACTCTAAACATGCGAAAAAAAGCATTTTATATAGAGAAACTTTGGCGTGTTTCGCTGGTCATCCAGTCTTTGTTTTACCGCCTTTTGCTTTTCCCTCACTCCAGGACCTGCTTTCGGCGCAGCAGCGGAACCAGCTCCACCGCAAGGATGGAGCCAAAGATCAACACTGCACCACAAAACTGCACCGGCACCATCCGCTCGCCGAGAAAAATTGCTCCCCCCAGCGCTGCAAAAACGGACTCTGAACTCAGGAGAATCGCGGCGTCCGCAGCGGGAGACCAGCGCTGACCGACGACCTGCAGAGTAAAGGCAATTCCCACCGACATGATCCCCATCCAGGCGATACCCTTCCATGCCCCGCCAAAGGCCGCAATCGAAGGTTGTTCCACGATGCCGCCGACCAGCAGGCCGATTATGCCACAGACAAAGAACTGCACCAGCGCCAGCACCAGCGGGGCGCCGGTACGCTGTGCCACATGTCCAACCAGCAGGACATGCCCCGCCCAGAAGAAGGCGGAGGCAATAACCCACAGGTCACCAGAGGCAAAGCCGTCAAGTTGATGACCTCCGCTGAGCAACCACGTTCCGCAAAGACACCCCGCCGCGGCAGGCCAGATGAAGAGATGCACCCGCCGCCGAAAAAACAGCAGGCCGAGCAGGGGCACCATGGGAACATAGAGCCCGGTAAGGAAGCCGGAGTTGGTTACCGTGGTACGAAGGATGCCGTATTGCTGCAGACCAGCCGCAGTCATCAGTACCCAACCGGTGAGCATCATCCACAGCCAGTCACTCTGACGCAGCGGCTGCACTGCAGCCATTTTACGAAGCTGCCGCAGGGCAAGGGGGGCGACAACGAAGGCCCCGAGCAGGAAACGCGAGCCGGTGAAGGTGATACTCCCGAGCTCTCCGGTAGCGATTTGCTGCACCACGAAACTACTGCCCCAGATAAGGGCGGTGAGCAAAAGAACAGCATTAGCCTGTAGACGTGTCATGAAAAATCCGGATAGAATTGAAGTTGCGGAGAAATAACAGCGCTAATATACCCTCCACCCCATATTTTTCAACTCTCAAACAGGACAGCGGAGGACTCATCCTGCTTTACAAAGCAGGATGTGGCTATTAAAATCGGTGATCGATTCAATTTCCGAACCATCACCCGAACTTCAGAGGGAGCATTTTGCTCAAACTTTTCCTTGCCACTTACGCGGCGCTCTGGCACATTGCTCTGCCGTTTCTTCACCGCAAACCTCGCCTTGCCGACGGCTGGGAGGAGCGCACCCTCGCTCAAACAGCGGGTCGCGATTTCGATCTCTGGATCCAGTCAGCCTCCGGCGGTGAATCGCTGCTCAGCCAGATGGTGCTCACCACCCTCGCCGAACAGCTCGAGGGAAGCGACAGAAGACTTCGGATCCTCGCCACCTCCACCACCCGCGAGGGCATCAACACCCTGCGAAAGACGCCGACGGCGGAGAATATCGACCTCACAGTCGCCTTCTTCCCCTTCGACGCCCCGGCCATTATCACCCGCGCCTTCAACACCTTTCGCCCACGTCTTGCCGTCCTCGTCGAAACCGAACTCTGGCCCGCCTGGCTCATCACCGCCCGGTGCATGGAGGTGCCGGTCCTGCTTGTCAACGGTCGAATGTCCGACAAAAGCTGCCACTCCTACCGCCGCCTGCGCCGTTTCTTTACTGCCTTTGGTCCCGGCCGGGTGCTGGCAATGTCAGAAGAAGACGCAGCCCGTTTCCGCTCCATTCTGCCACCGGAACGGGTACAGATGGTCCCGAACCTCAAATTTGACCGCATGAAGTTCAGCAGCAGCACCCCGCCCTTCTCCTTCCAGTCGCCGAAGGACTCCCCCTTCATCGTCTTCGGCTCAGTACGTGCGGAAGAGGAGGAGCAGATCGCCCGCTGTCTCGACATCCTCTGCAAGGCCCGGCCCGATGCCACCATCGCCCTTTTTCCCAAACACCCAGCCCGCGCCTCAGCCCTCACTGAGATGCTTGCCAGCCGCAGGCTGCCCGCCCGGCTGCGCTCCTCCCTCAAAGAGACCTGCGTCCCCGGCACGATAATCGTCTGGGACAGCTTCGGCGACCTCGCCGCCGCCTGGTCCCGGGCCGATGCAGCCTTTGTCGGTGGTTCACTCTGCGGCTGGGGTGGTCATAATTTTCTTGAACCGCTGGCCTGCGGTGTGCGACCGGTAATCGGCCACAACTGGAAAAATTTCGCATGGATCGGCCGCGAAGTGATATCCTGTGGCCTCGTCAGTGAGGTAGAGGAAGAACAACAGCTCGCCCGGACACTGCTGGAGAGGCTTGCCAGCCCTGACAACCGCGACGAAGTCCGCCACCGCGCCGAAAATCTTTTCGCAGGGAAACGCGGCGGCACTGCCGTCACCTGCACCGAGATTCTCGCTGCGCTCAACGCCAAACCGTAAAAGGAGTCCCCATGAGTTCCCTGCCACCAAGCTACGCCATCATCCCCGCCCGCTACCAGTCCAGCCGATTTCCAGGCAAGCCGCTGGTAAACATCCTCGGCAAACCGATGTTCCAGTGGGTTTATGAACGGGCCATAAGCTGTCGCTCCCTCAACAGGGTGTGGCTTGCCACCGATGACGAGCGCATCTTCACTGCCGCCGAAGAACGCGGCGTGCCGGTAGTGATGACTGCCGCCAACCACCCGAGCGGTTCCGACCGCATCATGGAAGCGGCAACAAAGCTGAAGCTGGAAGATGAGGCAGTGGTTGTCAACATACAGGGGGACGAGCCGGCCCTGACCCCGGAAATGGTAGCCAGCCTCCTTGAGCCCTTCCGCGATTCGCAGGTAGAGGTCACCACCCTCGCACGGGTCATCGACGCCGAGCAGGCAGAAAACCCGGACCGGGTGAAAGTGGTGCGTGCGATGAACGGCGACGCACTCTACTTCTCCCGGGCCAGGATTCCCCACGTCCGCGACCCGAAAAAGAAAGCCGCCGACTACCTGCTGCACATAGGCCTCTACGCCTATCGGCTACCCGTCCTGCGCAGATTCACAACCCTGCCCCCCAGCCCGCTTGAGGAACTGGAGAAACTGGAGCAGCTCCGCCTCCTTGAGGCCGGGGTAAAGGTGCATGTGGTAATGACCGACTATCAGGGTTTTGGCGTAGATCGCCCCGACGACGTGGCAATGATCGCCGCACAAATGAAGGGGCTCTGACCGGCGCGACCTGCTCCTCCCCTGCAGGGACGTTCAGCAGGAAACAATTTCTTCAGTTCGATATCCCTGCGCATAAAGCAATGCCGTAAGATCGCCGTAGAGGATGGAGTTTTCAACCCGCCGCCGCAAGAATTCTTTGGGATGAAACCCGACCCCGAGCGCCGCCGCTCGCAGCATCTCAAGATCGTTGGCACCGTCACCGATGGCGAGGACATCCTCACGCTGGAGGCCATATTGCTGCTGATAATGTTGGAGACATTCCAGCTTGGCATCACGGCCGAGAATCGGTTCGCGCACCGCACCGGTAAGCCGTCCGTCCTTGATAATAAAGGTATTGCCGTGATGGTATTGCATCCCAAGCGCCTCTGCCACCGCTCCGGTAAAGCAGGTGAAGCCGCCTGAGACCAGTACCGTTACCGCCCCGTCAGCCACCATGGTAGCCACCAGTTCGTGCGCCCCGGCAACCCACGGCAGGTGCTGCAGATGCTCAGTGATCGCGCTCTCCGGCAATCCTTTAATCAGATCGATGCGGGTACGCAGCGCCTCGTGAAAGTCCAGCTCACCAGCCATGCTGCGAGCGGTGATGGCAGCAATTTTATCCTTCAGCCCAATGCTGGCTGAGAGCTCGTCAAGGGTCTCCTCAGCCACCAGGGTAGAGTCCATATCGCTGACCAGCAGCCTTTTGCGCCGGGGTGCATCACCATCCTGGAGAAAATGGTCAATCCGATGGGGAGCGAGCAGCACGGCGAGTGCCTCCCGGTCAAACTCCTTCCCTTCGGCGAGATACATTTCCACCGCCTTCTCCGGTGCCAGCCACTCTATCCGAATGCAGTCAGCAAGGGCCCGCACCTGCTGCAGCAGATCAGGCTGAATTGGCTGGTTAGATGCGACAAGAGTCAGTATCTTCATATTCGTCCTGTTCAAAGCAGTTTCATCCGTTTGAAAATAAGGAGCTGCACCACCACGAACCCGACGAGAAAAAGACAGAAAGAGAAAAAGCCCATCCCGCTCTCAGCGAAAGGAATCCCCCCGACATTGATACCGAAGAGCCCGGTGAAAAAACTCAGCGGCAGGAAGATAGTGGCTGCAATAGTGAGGGTATACATCCTGCCGTTCATCTGGTCGCCGTCAAGGTTCTGCAGATCTTCCTGTACCATCCGCACCCGCTCAGAGGAGAAGAGAAGGTCATCAAGGAAACGGTTATACTGGTCAATATTCTCCGTTATCAGGGTCTTGTCCCGTCTCTTCAACCACTTCGGAGGGGCACTCACAAGGTGATTCAGCGCCTCGCGCTGGGGAGTGAGGTAGCGTTTCAGGCGCAGGGCAAAACGGCGCAGGTCGGTGAGCTGGTTGCGGGTCTCCATGATATCGTCCGGTTCGATCTCCCCCTCAAGTTCCTCAAGACTGTCTTCAAGGTCATCCATGGTCAGTTCGGTATTATCGGCGAGATAGTTGACGAGACTGGAAAGGAACTGTGATGCCGTCCGCGGCCCCTTCCCCGCCAGGAGACTCTTCTCAATATCGTCGAAGGATTTGATGCTCTGATCCCGAGAGGTGAGAATCACCTTTTCTTCCACCCACATTTTGATAGCGATCATATCTTCCGGATCTTTGCTTTCGTTGTGGTTTACCGCCCGCAGCGACAAAAGAAGTCCCTCCTCGAACAGCAGACTGCGCGGTCTCGACTCGTCAAAGGAAAGGTGTTCCACCACCACCGAGTCAAATCGCGCCGAGTGGTTGAGCCACTCTTCTACCTCCTCCCTGAGAGCGTTGAAACGCAGCCATACCATCCCGTTGCGCTCCCTGAGTATTTTTTCCGCCTCGCCCATCTCTATCCTTTTTCCGCCACCATTGCCATCAAGCTGGACGGCAACAAACGTTTCCAGTGTCATTCTTTAATGTCCTCCTTTTTTACCTTAACCTCTACCGGAGAATCATTGCGAATATGAACATCGCTCTGCGGGAAGGGAATTTCAATATTATTTTCACGAAAAAGCCTGTCAATCTCGAAGTGCAAAAAACTCTGTACTTCGCGAATATCACCGATATTGCGCAGGTAACAATGAAGGTCGAAATTGAGAGAACTGTCACCGAACTCCGAAAAATAGACCCGCGGCCGCATGGCAGGCCACTCCTCCTTCTGAATGGCCAGTTTGCAGGCAGCCGCAGCCTCATAGAGAAGTTTCTCCACAAGACGGACATCGGAACCATAGGCCACTCCGACGAAAACCTTCACCCGGCCCCGTGAATCAAGAAACATCATGTTAGTCACCGAAGAAGAGATCAATTCAGAATTCGGCACAATGACATCGGAGTAATCAAATGTCTGGATGATCGTGGAGCGGATACTGATTTTTTTGACGGTACCCTCCGTATCCCCCGCCTTCACCCAGTCACCCTTTTTAATCGGCTGCTCAAACATCAGAATCAAACCGGAAATAAAGTTGCTCACTACATTCTGCAGGCCGAAACCGATACCAACCGACAACGCTCCGAGAACCATGCTCAGTCCGGTAAGTTTAAACCCGGCAATACTGAGCGTGACAAGAACCAGTGCACCAATTGCCAGGTACCCCGAAAGGGTAAGCACCGTGTCCCGTGAGTTATTGGAGATATTAGACCGCCGCAACCAGAATTTATCGAGAATACGACGCAGATAGTGGATCAGAGACCAGCCGATAAGCAGAGTCAACACCGCCACCATGAAACGTAACGGAGAGACAAGCAGGGTTCCGATATGAAAGCCTTCGGTAAAGAGCAACTGGAACTGACTGGACTCCTCGGCCGAACCATCCCAGATAGACGAAAGCAGCCAGGGGAAACTGAGGTAAAGCAACAGCTTCAAGCCGAACTTCACCAGTGCACCGCTGCTACCCTCAGAGCCCCCCACGGGGAGAACATTCTCCTTCTCGTCGTGAAATAATACATCAAGAACCCTGCTGGAGTATTTCAAGGTAACAGCAGAGAAGAGCTCAATGCAGTCATTGATGAAAAGCACAAAGGCGAAGAGTACCATCGTCTGCCACATCCCCCTGAACAGCCAGGTGACAAGGTTGCGGTACCCCAGGGCCTCCATGACAATCAACGCGAAGGAGCTCAGCAGTATGAGCTGCCACAGGATTCGGCAAATGATTGAGTCTGGATAGCTCTGCCGCAGGTGGCGGAGAGTCAACACAAGAAAGAGCAGTGAGAAGAAGAGCACAAGGAAACGCCACAATATCAAGATCTGTGCATCAAAAATAAATCCTGGGATGTCAGAAAAAGTAAGCACATCAAGCGCAGCAAAGAGGCCGAAGAAACCCCAGAAAAGTGCAATCTGGTCCGAGCTGATTTTGTCGCTTTCACCCGTTTTCGAAATCACCAGTCGATAGAGCACCGACCGGACACAGAGGGGCGACGCAGTCCAATAGAAGAGAAAGATACAGAGCCAGCAAACGGCAATGGAAACGAAAGTGGCAGAAGGATTGATGTAACTCACCACCACCGCGCCGGCAAAAGCTCCAACAAACAGATTGAAAAACAGACTCTTGCACAACATGAACTGGTCAAAGTAATAAAAGAGGTTGTCCTTCTCGACAAACTCCATAAGAAAGGAACGCACTTTCGTCAGACTTCGCAGCAGCGCGAGCAGAAAAACCAGCAGCGCCGGCAGCAGGTCAAAAAAATTGGGGGTCAGGAGATCCAGTTCCTGCGAGGTCACCCGCTTCGGCCAGGAAAAATACGTCTGCCACTTTTTCACATCAAAGTTTGACGCTACCTCCATGGCAACAGAGCCGGTGTTATCCCCCACATAGACAAGATTGCGACTGACCCGCTTCTTGCGCGCGGCCTCCAGGGACTTCAGCGCGTCCTCGCAGGAAAGCAGGAGCAGTTTATAATTGCCCACCTGCCGCTCCAGTATCAACTTCTTCTGGTGCAAATCAATATCCGCCCCGCCCCCCCCTTTTTTTTGTCGACTGTTCCCGGAAACGTCTGCAGGAGGTAATTGGGACACGGCTCCTCCACTTCCGGGAGAGATATCACCAAGCACGCTGACGAGCTGACTCAATTCACCCTCCAGCGCATCCAGTTCTGTCTGAGTAGAGGTCGCCAGATCCTGAATCTGCGTGCGCCTGTTCGTTATTTCTTCAAGGCCGGTATTGGCATTAAGCCCGGCCATGATCTTATCCACCTTCGCCTGCCTGCGTGCGAGCTCAACACCAACATTGGAAGGAGAAGCATCTTTTCCGGCAAAGACAGGGGCCGGAGAAAAAGAGGAGGTCAGCAATAAAATGAGGCCGAGAAGTATTCGAGTCATGACAAAAGAGGGGCAAAAGGAGTAAAAAGAACAGAGAGAAGAGGATCTTGGGGGATTATAGCCTGGTTTCCACTTCTGTCGAGAAAGAAAGGGGGGAGTGTTAAATAGAGCCGTTTCCACAGAAAAAAAACGAGCCCTCTAACTCTTTCCAAACACGATTCTGACAACACCTGTACAATTGAGGCGTATTCTCTCCTGCATGCCTGAAGGGAGCACAGGCAGCCCTCTTCAAGACATGAGGGTACCCATGAGACGATCCACCTTTCGAGCCCAGGCTGCCCCGGAGAAAAAAGAAAAATAAATTCTTCAAGGTTACCTCTGTTCAAAGAAACAACCCCAGTTTACAAGGAGAAAAAATGAAAGTCCGTAAATTTATTACAATTGCCGCAGTTTCCCTCGCGCTGACCGTCGTCGGGTCTTCCGCATTCGCCGAAAAAACAAAACTGGTGGGCTCGGGAGCAAGTTTTCCCTACCCCATCTACTCCACATGGTTCAACCAGTTCAGCAAAGCCAATTCAGGGATCCAGGTGAACTACCAGTCCAAGGGCTCTGGTGCGGGGATCCGCGACTTTCTCAACGGTGTGGTAGACTTCGCAGCCTCTGATGCCGCCATGAAGGAAGAGGAGATGGCAAAGGAGAAAGACGGGGTTCAGCTTCTCCCGATGACTGCGGGCGAAGTTGTTCTCGCCTATAACCTCAAAGGTGTGAAAGACCTCAAACTCTCCCGCAAAGCCTATACAGGAATATTCCTCGGCAAGGTGAAGACGTGGAATGATCCCCTCATCGCCGAAGCCAATCCCGGGATGAAACTCCCCGCCACCCCGATTACCGTAGTTGCCCGGGCGGACAGTTCTGGAACAACTTACGTTTTCACGAAACATCTCAGTGCAATCTCTCCCGAGTTTGCAGAAAAGGTCGGTGTTGCCAAACAACCGAGCTGGCCCACAGATATCAACATGATCAAATCACCCAAAAATGCTGGCGTAAATGCTTCCATCAAAAGGTCCACAGGAGCAATCGGCTATACGGAATACGGCTACGCCCGCATGGCCAAACTGAATATGGTTTCTCTTGAAAACAAAGAAGGAAACTACATTGCTCCCGGCCTCGCCAGCGGTCAGGCAGCACTTGCCAATGTTAAAATCCCCGAGAACATGATAGCCTGGGTCTCTGACCCTGCAGGAAAAGATTCTTATCCGATCGCCACCTACACCTGGATGATTTTTCACAAGAAATATGCCGACGCCGGTAAAGCAGCCATCCTGCGTCAAATGGTTAATTACTGTCTTGATAATGGCCAGTCCATTGCTGACCAGATGGGCTACATCCCACTCCCAGCCAATGTGATTGAGCAGGTAAAGGCAGCAGCAGAAAACATCAAATAAGAGAAAGAGGCTCCTGCTATAAAAAGGGCGCATGGCGACAGGCTGTGCGTCCTTTTCCTGCATTGCAGAAAAAAACGTCTTTCCCGGAACGCCAATCCAAACTGCATCCGGGACAAATATCAGGAAGAGAGAAAAAAACATGGCAGCAGAAAACGGGGAAGAAAGCATCTTGAACCACGCGGAAACCCTTGCCGCTCCACCCACTCCAGTGGACAAAATCTTCGATAAGTGCTTCCGCACCCTCACCTTTGTTTTCACCTGGGCGACGGTGCTCCTTCTTGCTTTCATAGTCTTCAGAATCGGCGGGCAGGCACTCCCCGCAATGAAAGAGTATGGCCCCGGGCTGCTCTTCTCCTCCGACTGGGACGTAAACAACAACCAGTTCGGCATCTGGCCACAGATATGGGGAACGCTCTACAGCTCCCTGCTCGCCCTGGTGCTCGGCGGCTTCTTCGGCATCACCATCGCCATCTTCCTCACTCAGGACTTTCTGCCCCACAAGCTTGAGATGGTTCTGAAAAATATTGTGGAACTGCTCGCGGCCATCCCCAGCGTCGTCTACGGTCTCTGGGGTATTTATGTCCTCATTCCCCTCCTGCAGCCGACAGCCGACAAACTCCACAGCTCCTTTGGCTGGTTTCCACTCTTTTCCACCAGCTTCAGCGGCTTCGGAATGTTTTCAGCCGCACTTGTCCTCTCCATCATGATTCTGCCCACCATCGCCGCTATCTCTCAGGACGCCCTGCGCGCCGTCCCCCGCAGGACAAAAGAGGCAGCCTTCGGTATGGGAGCCACCCGCTGGGAAGCAATCCTGCGGGTCATTCTTCCCACCGCATCCGGCGGAATCTCCGGGGCCCTCGTGCTCGGCCTCGGCCGCGCCCTCGGTGAAACCATGGCTCTTGCCATGCTGGTCGGCAATAGTGCCACCGTCTCACTCTCCCTCTTCTCCCCGGCAAGCACACTTGCATCCCTGCTCGCCCTCAACTTTCCTGAGGCAGATCTGAACCAGACGGGCGTGCTGATGTACGCGGCATGCACCCTGCTGCTCATCACCCTCGTAGTAAATATGCTCGGAACTCTCATCATCAACACAACCACAACAAAGGGGGGTGAGCGATGAACGAAACGAAAAACAACCTTCTGCAACTGCCCAATCTGGAACGTCACCCCTTTGAGCCGCGGGCACTGAAATCGATTCTATTGAGCACAATCACCGTCATCTGTGCCATACTGGCCTGTGTCCCGCTCTTCTCAGTGCTGGTCATGCTGATCTACCGGGGAGGCTCACGTATCAACCTTGAACTGTTTACTGCCCTGCCCCCCACGGCCTTTCAATTCGACGGCGGCGGGATCAGCAACGCTATTATCGGAACTCTCTTCATGGTCGGTATCGCTGCTCTGATCACAATCCCTTTTGGGGTGCTGGCAGCCATCTATCTCGCAGAATTCGGCCCGTACAGCAAAATTGCCACCATCGCCCGTTTCTCCGCCAAAACGATGTCGGGACTGCCGTCCATTATTGCCGGTGTTTTCGCCTATGCCATCATGGTTATTACCATGGGGAGCTACTCTGCCTGGGCAGGGGGGGTAGCACTGGCCGTACTCATGCTGCCCACTATCCTGCTGACCGCTGAAGAGACAATCAAGATGGTGCCCAAACGCATGAAAGAAGCGGCCTTCGGCATGGGCTGCACCCCCAGCCAGTCAATGACGAAGGTTGTCCTGCCGATGGCCCTGCCGGGTATCATTACCGGTGTCGTGCTGGCCGTTGCCCGTGCGGCAGGGGAAACTGCACCGCTGCTCTTCACCGCAATCTTCAGTGAATACGCACTGGAACCCAATGACCCAACCGCCTCCCTTGCGGTCCTCATCTACAACTACTCAAACTCAACCTCGGAGAACCAGCTTGAGCTGGCCTGGGCTGCCTCCCTCGTTCTTGTCGTACTGGTCTTCATCCTCAACATGGTCAGCCGCTGGATCGGCTCCCGCACTCGTAAATAAGGAAAGAAATGAACTCATTACTTCAGGATGACATCATCCTCGACTGCAGAGCAGAAAAAATATTTTACAGTGACTTCCTTGCAGTTCGTGACAGTCATGTGCCGATCAGAAAAAATCAGATCACCGGCTTCATCGGCCCCTCAGGCTGTGGCAAATCAACCGTCCTGCGCAGTATCAACCGTATGAATGATCTTATCCGCGGTTTCAAATTCTTCGGTTCCGTTCAATTTCACTCCATGGACATCTACGACAAAAAGGTGGATCCGGTTGCCGTGCGCCGTAACATCGGCATGGTCTTTCAACAGCCGAACCCCTTTGCCATGTCTATTTATGAAAATGTCGCCTTCGGCCTGCGCCTCAACCGCTTCAAAGGTAATATGGATGAGCAGGTAGAAAAGGCGTTGCGCGGCGGAGCTCTCTGGGATGAAGTAAAAGACAAGCTGAAAAAAAGCGGGTTGTCACTCTCCGGCGGCCAGCAGCAGCGTCTCTGTATCGCCCGCGCCATCGCCACCGGACCACAGGTTCTGTTGATGGATGAACCCTGCTCGGCACTCGACCCCATCGCCACCCGGCAGATTGAGGAGTTGATGCTGCAGTTAAAGGAACGCTTTACGGTCTGTATTGTTACCCACAACATGCAGCAGGCACAACGGGTAGCCGATCAGACTGCCTTCTTCAGCGTTGATATATCCGTAGGCGGACGTACTGGCTATCTCGTTGAGATGGGCGCCACGAAAGAGCTCTTCAGCAACCCGCAGGAACAACTCACCAAAGAGTATCTGCACGGAGATTTTTCCTGAGCACCCTTTTTTTCAAGAAGAATCATGAGTATAAAAAGAGATTTTTTTAAGAAACATCCCTTTCTGTCTTTTTTAAAGGTGACAATATGTTTTTCATCTCCGGGGAATCTGAGGAAGTTATGGCAAAATCATACAAAATGAACCTGGAGGAGATTGAAACATCTCTCAAACAGGTTCAGAAAAACTGGGAAAAGATTAACGCCAGTCTGATGATGCGGCGCGAGGTTCTTGATGACACTATTATTGGGAACATCCTGGAGGGCTACACCTATGTTGACAGACTCCTGCGCAAGGGTATCAATCCCCTCGACCGCTATGAACTGAATCATTACCTTGAGATGAACCATATAGTCCTCTGCGGCACCGATCCGGAGCGGCGTAAAGACTTTGCCGAACATATCAAATACACCACTGACCGTTTCTACAAAGCCGAGAAATTCAGCATCAGCCACATGCGCAAGTGGGCAGAAAATCATAAAAAAAGCCCAGCCTGGGTGCAGGCTGCAGGTGTCTATATCATGGGGGTAAGCCAGCCTCAGCTCTTTTTTGAAGGCAACCATCGAACCGGGTGCCTGATGATGGGTTACATTCTGGTGAAGAACGGCAAGCCGCCCTTCGTCCTCACGGTAGACAACGCCAAGGCCTACTTCGACCCCTCCACCGTCGCCAAGCAGACCAACAAGGACGTTTACGGCAAGCTCTACAAGCTCCCGAAGATAAAACGGAATTTCGCCGAGTTCCTCAAGGCAAACGCCAACAAAGAACTGGTCAGGAAGAAAAAGAAGTAATACCTGGCGGTGTCAGAAAAGCGACGCCCTGAATTCAGTGAGCCGGGCAGCGCACTGCGGGATATCCTCTGCGGAGAGTTCGAGGGCAAAGGTGCAGCTGCTCATACTGCGGGTACAGCGCGGGTCGTAATATTCCAGCAGAAGGATACGCACCAGGTCGCGAAGATTATGGTCCGCCAGCAGGGAACACATCTGATTGACCTTTTCACAGCCGAGACTCCTCGGCAATAACCGTAGAATTCTTTCCACCTCCACCTGCTGTTCGGGTGTATCCACCAGATAATCTTCCCAATTAATATCAATACTTTTTAAAGTATCTTTTCCCCACCAAAAGGAACTAAAATAATCCTTCTTTAACAACATTCCGTTATGAAAACAAATACTTGACGTGGCCCAACCCCAATCGGTGATTTAAAAAAATTCAAAATAGAGAAGTCTGAATCCAGTCTTGTATTTCTGACTTCTGACTTCTATTTTATTACGAATCATACCCCCGGAATTGGAATGGGGCGTGGGAATCGGGATCAACCTTACCGCCCTGAATACCGAAGGCTCCCTGATCAACTTATACCTCGTCAACGGCCTGTTCAGTGTTATCGGCACGATGTTTGTAAACGCCCTGAAGATGCTGATTGTGCCGCTCGTGCTGTTTTCCCTGGTTTGCGGTTTTTGTGGAATCG
>Ga0172378_10000378_pt1 | contig 38576 bp, 41 predicted proteins | sample GrowelOW332metaG_FD_119755 | JGI IMG/M metagenome (GOLD analysis project Ga0172378, IMG submission 119755) | Groundwater microbial communities from an aquifer near a municipal landfill in Southern Ontario, Canada - Pumphouse #3_1 metaG | ecosystem: Environmental > Aquatic > Deep subsurface >...
CCCGCTCATGAATACGGCCGCAAGGGCCTGCTGCCAGGTATATCCGAGAACGATGACCACCGTGTAGGTGAAGAATGCATTGATCCCCATGCCCGGAGCCTGAGCTATAGGATATTTGGCATAAAGGGCCATTATCAGCGTCGCCGTTGCGGCGGATATCACAGTTGCAGTGAATACGGCATTCCAATCCATCCCTGCATCCGTAAGCATCGTGGGGTTGACGACCAGTATGTAGGACATGGCAATGAAGGTGATTATACCTGCACGCACCTCTGTTCTGATCGATGAACCGCGTTCACGCACTCCGAAGAAAGAATCCAATTTTTCTGCGATGTTCATCTGGCTCAGCATTCGCGGCATATCGGTGGATGTATATTTTCTTTTGTTTCACTACCCTGTCGTACAGATACGGCCAGTCAAACCTGTACAAAAAGTTTTATCTGCCCGACGTATGCACTACGCAGAGGTTTATCATGGCCGATACGAACAAACTCGGAAAAAGAGTGAGCAAATACAGAGAACAACTGGGATTGACCCAAGAACAGTTGGCCGTCAATTCAGGACTGGAGCTCGTATTTGTTCAGGATGTAGAAAACGGCCTAGTATATCCTCCGATAAGCTCGATAATAAAATTCTCCCGTGCTCTCGGACAGAGGGTGGGAACGTTCATGGATGATCAGTTCCAGCCGGATCCGATAATAGTGGAGGCGAACGACCGGATAGAGGAGACAGCGTCGTCGCGTGGTGCCAAGGGGCATTATCATTACTTCCCATTGGGAAAGGGCAAGACGGACAGGCACATGGAACCCCTCTTCATAAAGATAGAGGAAGACGACGTCAAAGAGATCTCTTCGCACGAGGGGGAGGAGTTCATAATAGTAGTGTCAGGCAAAGTACTGATGAGGTATGGAAAAGAGGAGAAGGTTCTCACGGTCGGTGATTCGGTGTATTACAATTCGGTGGTGCCGCATTTCATCGGTGCCGTGGACGGTCCAGCCGAAATATATGCGGTGTTATACGTTCCCATCTGAGGTGTGATCATGCCATGTATCCCTAGGAAAGAATTCACCAGCGATGAAAGGCTCGGGGACCTTTTGGACAAATGCATCAGGGAGCATCCCGATAACGATGCGATAGTGTACGTGGACAGGGATTTGCGTCTTTCCTGGAAAGAGTTCGGCGTCGAGGTCGATCGTATAGCTAAGGGTCTCATGGCCATGGGGGTGAAGAGAGGGGAAAAAGTCGGTATCTGGGCCACCAACGTTCCCGACTGGATCGCACTGATGTTCGCCACAGCGAAGATAGGGGCCATACTTCTCACCATCAATACCAATTACCAGTTGGCTGAACTCGATTATATGCTGAAACAATCTGATATGGAAAATCTCTTCATCATAGACGGTGTCAGAAACGCAGATTATGTTGAGATGGTTTACACTCTCGTGCCGGAATTGAAAACACAGCCGAGAGAGAGCATCCACAGCGAAAAGTACACGCATCTCAGAAGAGTGTTCTTCCTTGGTCCGGAGAAACATCGCGGCATGTATTCCATGAACGAGGTGAAATCGATGGCGTGTCAGACCACCGATGGAGAATACAGAGAGCGACAGGGAACCGTGGATGTTCATGATGTGACCATGATGCAGTATACATCGGGAACGACAGGATTCCCGAAGGGTGTTATGCTCACGCACTACAATATCGCAAACGACGGTTACTGGACAGGTGCGAATATGAATTATGATTCCAACGACCGTCTATGTCTGACGGTACCGTTGTTCCATTGTTTCGGGTGCGTTCTTGCGGTCATGGCATCCATCAATCATTGCGTAACGATGGTCGTTTGCGAAGTATTTGATCCGATAAAGGTACTGACATCTCTGGAGACGGAGAGATGCACTTCGCTGTACGGCGTTCCAACGATGTTCATCTCGATCATGGAACATAAGCTGTTCAACAAGTTCGATCTGTCTTCGCTCAGGACCGGGATAATGGCTGGTTCTCCATGTCCTATCAAGACCATGCAGGAGGTTGTCGAGAAGATGAACATGAAGGAGATAACCATTGTTTACGGTCTCACTGAGGCATCGCCCGGAATGACACAGACCACATGGGATGAGCCGTCCCTGGAGAGGAAATGTTCTACCGTCGGAAAACATTTCCAGGGTATAGATACGCAGATCATCGATCCTGACACGGGGGAAATATGCCCGCCTGGCAAGGTCGGGGAGTTCTGTTGCCGCGGATACAACGTGATGAAGGGGTATTACAAGATGCCCGAGGAGACCGCAAAGGTGATCGACAGCAAAGGTTATCTTCATTCAGGAGACTTGGGAGTGATGGACGAAGAGGGGTATTTCTCCGTAACGGGTCGCATCAAGGACCTGATCATACGCGGTGGGGAGAACATCTATCCGAAAGAGGTGGAGGATTTCCTCTACAATGTACCAGGTGTCAGTGATGTTCAGGTGGTAGGCGTTCCAAGCAGTAAGTACGGAGAGCAGCCAGGGGCGTTCATAATCAGGAAGAAGGGGGCGGATATCACGGAGCAGGACATCCTCGATTACTGCAAAGGTAAGATCGCATGGTACAAGACGCCGAAGTACATTCATTTCCTGGATGAGTTTCCGCTTACCGCCAGCGGTAAGATAATGAAATTCAAACTCAGAGAGATGGCCCATCAGCTTTGGCCGGATGCATAAGGTGGAGATATGAAGGTAGTCGCATTCAACTGTAGTCCGCACAGGGACGGGAACACTGCACACATGATAAAGACGGTCCTCTCGGAATTGGAATCTGAAGGTATCGCAACCGAATTCATACAGATCGGAGGCAAGGAGATACACGGTTGCAAAGCATGTTCTGCGTGCAGAAAGAATCATGATCTGATGTGTAGTCAGAAGGATGATTGCATAAATGACTGTATAGAGAAGATGATCTCCGCTGACGGTGTGATCATAGGTTCTCCGACATATTTCGCAGATCTAACGCCGGAGGCGAAGGCGTTGATCGACAGAGCCGGTTACGTTCTGAGGAGTAACGGCAATCCGATGAGGAGAAAGGTCGGTACTCCAGTGGTTGCGGTAAGGCGTGCAGGTTCGATACATGTCATCGACAGTATCACGCATTTCTTCACGATCAACGATATGTTCGTTGTTCCGTCGTCTTATTGGAACATGAGTCTTGCACCTGCGCCCGGTGATTACGAAAATGATACGGAAGGCGTCGCAACGATGAAGAACCTGGGCCAGAATATGGCCTGGCTTTTGAAAAGGCTGGAGTGAAAATATGTCCGTTCCGAAGAAGAAGATACTGATCGTCGTCATGGATGGCCTTGGTGACAGGGGCTGCGAGAGTTTGGACTGGAAAACACCGCTACAGGCCACCGATACGCCGAATTTCGATTGGTTCACCAAGAACGGTGATGCGGGGAACATGGATACCATAGGGCCCGGTACAAGACCCGGAAGCGACACATCGCATCTGTCGATATTGGGTTACGACCCGTTCGAGGTCTACACAGGGCGCGGTCCGTTCGAGGCAGCAGGTATCGGGCTCGTAGGAAAGAAGGGCGATGTTGCATTCAGATGCAACTTTTCCACTGTAAATGACAAAATGGAGGTCACTGACAGACGTGCCGGGCGCATCAAGGCACCGGATACGACTGAGCTGGTCAAATCGTTGTCGGGCATAACCATCGACGGTATAGAGGTCATCGTGAAGGAAGGAACGGAACACAGGGCCGCGTTGCTGCTCAGAGGTCCGGGATTGAGTTCGAAGGTCACCGACGTGGATCCGCATGATTTGACGCAGATCAAAGTATGCGAAGGAGAAGACGCCGAGGCGCAATTCACTGCTGGTGTGGTCAATAAATTCGTCAGGCTTTCGTACGAGATAATGAAGAATCATCCTGTGAATCTAAGGAGAAGGGAGCAGGGTATGCATGAAGCGAACATACTTCTGCCCCGCGGTGCGGGTCTGTTCCCCAATATCATTCCATTTCCGGAAAAAAACGGTATGCGAGCGGCCTGTGTCGCGGGCGTCGGTATGATAAAAGGGATATGCAGCATATGTGGACTCGATGTCATCGATCTCCCCAAGGAATGTACCGGCGGGTTGGATTCGGATTTCAAGCTCAAGGCATCGATCGCACTCAGGACGTTGAGAGATTATGATTTCGTCCTCATGAACGTGAAGGCTCCGGATGTTTGCGGACATGACGGATCCGTTGAATCGAAATGCGATGTCGTGAGGAGACTGGACGAGATGGCAGGATATATCAGGAATAATTTTCCCGAGGGCCTAGTCATAGCGTTCACCGCGGATCACAGCACGCCCTGTTCCATAGGGGATCATACTGCGGATCCGGTCCCTCTGACGATCTATACGCCGGGTATGGTTATCGATGATGCCGAGAAGTTCAGCGAATCCGGATGTGCAAAGGGTTACGTCGGACGCATAAGGGGACATGAGCTTCTGGGTATCCTCATGGATCTTGCGAATCGTACAGAGAAATTCGGTGCCTGATCAAAATATCGTAAGGTCCGCAGAGAGGTTTCCGCCCCCATCTATCTGTATCACGGTGGAGAAGCACGAGGTCATATCCCCGCCTCCGCGTGACACGGACATCGTATTTTTTCCATATGTCAACGTGAAGGTGTACCCGTATATTTCTGGAACCATCGAGTCCATTGTGCCCTTTACATATTTCTCTGCGTTGCCGTGAAGACCTGAATTGAGATCTGCCGCAACAAGGTCTGCGATAGGGTATGTTTGACAGTCATCTGTAGGAAAGATGTCGGAAGCTTTCAATCTAATCGAGAAGAAATCGTCGTTGATCGTTTTTGCCAAAGGCTGCTCTGTCTCCTGGATCACGGTATATGAAAATATCCCGATAACAACCATAGACATTATCACCAAAAATATCAAAGTATCCATAACGGCGACCATTCCTTTACTGTCCCCGCTCAGATCCACACGACCACCTCGTAAGAAGCGGCAAGTCTTCTCCCGTCATCGGATTGGAGTATGAGTGTGCCGATTTTTGAGATGACGTTGTCTGTTTTCTCCTCGCCTGCGGCTGCTGAAAAGATGTCTTCGGATATCATACCAATGGTTTTTACAGTCAATCTGATGGATTTGTAATTTTTTGAATAGATCTGTTCCTGCAAATCACTTTGGATATCACCAACGATATTTTCATTTTTGATGCTGAGTTTGCTCAGATAATCCGTTTCGATATCAGCTGTTTCGGTCGTATCGGAGACCGAAATGTAACTGAGCAATCCGATGAAGGCGGTCAACGTGATGGTGATGACCATCACGGCGATCATAGCTCCCATAAATTCGCATTCGGCCTTTTTGTTCAGTCTCATGAACCAAGGACCTTCTGTGCGGTATTATAAGGATGGATTTACAGTTAGTCTTAGACGCCGCGCAGATAGTGACCCGTGTTAAGGGTGCCGCCGCACATCTGTCTTATCCTTTCAGTGTACGACTGATTTCTCTCTTTGAACGCCTTGCCGACCAGCGTCGCCAATTCGGTTGGGCGTTTCCTGAGATCTATGCCCAGTGAATCAACACCGTATTTCTCGAGATCGTCAACATAGTTGATGAGCATCAAATCCGACGAGTTCAGTATGTGGGCATAATCAAAACGGTCTCTGTATACAGGAAAAGAGTATCCCTTTTCGTCTTTTATGCAACCGTTCCCGAGGTGAGGATCCCTGGTGACCATAAGTTCTGTACGTCCGAAGACCATGTATTCGACCTTCCCCGGATATCTTGACACAACATCCCTCATCTCGGTCTTTGACAACTCTACCGAGAGCGTGGTCTGTTCCATGATATCGGGGAAAGCGGAATTGAAGAAATTCATCACATAACTTCCGTAGGTCCTACTACCTTTAGCTGCACGGTACTGTCCTGGATTATTGACCATCAGAGGTATGTTCCCGGTCGGTAAATGCTCTTTCGGAGAAAATCTGGGCATCATGTAGACAAGTTCGACGTCGGAGATGCTGCATATCTCCGAAGCCTCGGTCAATTCATCGGAATCAAAATAGATGCGGTCTGCGTATGGAAGGACTGCCTCCAGCAATTTGATGGATGAAACGTAGAAGGACAGTTTTGTCTTTGAATAATTTCTCTCCACTTTGGGTAGGTCGACAGTGACGGCACAATGTTTTTTTCTGCCTTCGAACCTAGGTGCCCTGCCCACCAGATTCTTGATCTTATCGAGACGGGGATCGTATGTTCTGTAGAGATCGTACATCCCATCGGAGATTCTGAACGGTGCGGTGACAGTATCGCCGTCGTTCAGAATTTTGAATCCTCCGATCTTTTCGTCATTTTTGAAAACAGAGACACCATCCTTAACGCCGAGATCCAGTCCCCGTGTCCTGAATTTCTGATTTTTGATTTCAACATTGCCGAGGAACATTCCGCGGTTATCCGGATAGGTGGACTGGACCAATGATTTCACACCGTCCATGTAACCATGGCAGAATCCTCTGTTGAATACCGTTTTTAAAAGTGAGGTATCATATTCCAGCTCCTCATTTGTAGGGTCTTTGTTCGCCAATGAATATGACCTCGAGGCAAGGTAAGCGTACGCTGTGCTTCTCATCCTCCCCTCTATCTTCACCGATGTGATGCCTATTCCTTTGAGTTTTTCAAGATAATCGATGCAATACATATCGGCGTTACTGAGAAGATATCCTTCCTTGCCGTTGGAGGTGTATTTTTTTCTGCATGGTTGAGCGCATTCGCCGCGATTACCGCTTCTTCCACCGACAATACTGGAGAACAGGCATCCTCCAGAAATGCAATAGCACATCGCACCTTGAACGAACACCTCGGTTTCCACAGGCGATCCTTTGACGACTTCTTTAAGCTCGTCAAATGTGAGCTCCCTTGACAGGACGGCTCTGGAAATGCCGTTGTCAGCGCACCATTTCAACCCCTCACTGGATTGGATTCCCATCTGTGTCGAGGCATGTTTGGATATCGGGATATGACTAATGGATCTCAGGAGTCCGAGGTCCTGGACGATCACAGCATCGGCGTGTATATCCTTGAGAAACTGTACGAAGGAAACAGCCTCTTGCATTTCGGAGTTCTTGATAATCGTGTTCACGGTTACATACACCTTGACTCCGTGTTCATGTGCATATGCGATCGCACCTTCCAATTCTGCATCCGAAAAATTATCAGCAAATGCTCTGGCACCGAAATTCCTACCCCCTAGATAAACGGCATCGCATCCGCCCTTTATCGCTGCTACAAGTCCATCCGGTGATCCAGCCGGTGCCAATACTTCCATGGTGCTTCATCCTTTCTTGCATTATTAACTATTCGTCCGAACGTTAACTGTAGCATTTTCAATTAATACTGACAAGACGGGATACAATTCCATATGAAACTGTCGAATATCCACAGGAAAAAAGAAGAAAATTCGGTTCTGAAGGACCATACCCTAAGGATCAACTGCAGACGATGTACATTTGAGCCAGATTATGGAAATATAAATTGTATGAAATGCATATGCCGAAGAATATTCGAATTGGGTCAGCCGGAAAGAATACTTCTATCTGCGGGTTTGGATACCGAGTATTCAGGTGATGCTGTCAGGATAATAAGCGAGATATCTTCTGTCTATGCCATCAACAGCGGTGATGACAAGAGGAAGGGAAAATGTGCAACATGCAGATTGTCGCCTGTCTTCCTGATAGATGAGGTATTCGCATCATTTCAGTCAGAGGATACAGATTTCGGTATTTGTAAGCTTGATAATGTAGTGACAGGGGACGAATCGTGCGACATATGCGTCAGCAGGACAAAGAAAATCCTCGAATCGGTGAGAGACAGACTTACCGAAACATCCAGGGATGCACTCAGGTCAGCATACAGGATAATGGGGGTCTGATGGTGCCCAAGATAATCTCGGCATCGGATGGAAAGGACAGATCGGGCGATGTCTTCGTATTTGACGAATTTCCTGTTGCAAAGTCAGAATATGCATCCGAAGCAGTTGTTCGATCAAGAAGATACGATGTTACCGAGGAGTCAGGTCTTTCCTCGTTGATGGGGAGCATGAAGAAGATCGGCAATAAGTGCGGGAGGAACAAACCGAAATATGCCGATTGTTGGCTCATAGGGAGTCATTATGAGATGGATGTCATAGAATCATATGAAACACCATACGGCAACGTCGTCATAGGAAATGCTGTTGACGGTGAGATCGAGTACAATCTGACCCCCAAGGAATACAGGTATAGTGCCAGAGTAAACGATCTTATCATCATGACGATCGAGCTTGTGAGGGATAGGTACAGGAAGTCCGGCGGAAGTATCGATCGAAATAGTGTAAATGCGGTTTCGAGAGGGTATTTCGAAAAGGAATTGGATAAAGCGGAACAATTCTCGGTATCGATACAAGATCTGTGTGATATCGTTTACAGATATACACTGGGACTCGGCATTTTCGAGATACTGTTGAACGATCCTAGGCTGGAGGACATATACATCGATGCGCCATGTGAGACCAATCGGGTTCATGTTACACTCAATCAGGTGAACGGATTCAATTCCCACATAAGATGCAGGACGAATCTGATGGTTGACAATCGTGAGATAAAGAACCTAATCACCAGATTGATGAGAGACACCGGACTTCCATACTGTGAATCCAATCCGATCATAGAAACGGACATGTACGGTGGAAGTGCCAGAGCCACAATCGTAGGGTATCCGTTGAGTCCCAACGGCGATTCGGTTGCGATAAGGAAACATTCGACGATGCCTTGGACGTTAACAAGATTGATCGGAAACGGTACTCTCGATCCAAGAACAGCAGGATTGCTTTCATTTCTCGTGGATAACAGGTCGACTTTTATGATATGCGGTGCAAGGGGTTCCGGAAAAAGTTCCGTACTCTCTGCGTTGATGTTCGAATTCCCAATGTCCCAAAGGATATTGACAATCGAAGATACGATCGAGCTGCCTGGAGAAAAGATGAGGGCAATGGGGTATAAGGTCCAAACCATGCTGATCGACGACAGGATGGAGGGGGATGCAACCAAGAGGGCCGATGAGGCATTGAGGGTCTCACTGAGAATGGGGGAATCCGCAATAATTCTCGGTGAGGTAAGGGGAGAAGAGGCCAAGACACTCTACCAAAGTATGAGAACCGGGCGTTCGGGCAGTTCAATAATGGGCACTATACACGGAGATTCAGCAAAATCGGTCTATGAACGTGTCATCCACGACATGCAGATCTCACCCGAGGCTTTTATGGCAACAGATTTTCTGATAACGATGGGAACCATCAGGGAAAGGGGAACCATGAGGCAGAGCAGAAAACTTCTGGAGATAGTTTCCACTTCGAACATCGCAGGAGAATTCATCGACATCTCATCCCAGGAGGGATTTTTCGCGTCTCCTGCGGTAAAAAGGATGATGAATTCAATTCGAATGGATGAAGATGAGGTGTTGGACGAGATTCAGCTTAGATCCGATATGAGATCGTTCTTGGCCGAGATGGCAGAGAGGCATGGTGATGGATTCTATGGCCCCGAATGGATAGCGTTGGCTAACGATCATCTATCCAAGCGCGTATCCGCAGGTGATGATAAGACCGAGATAATCGAAAGTTTCAGATCAAGATTCCAAAGATTCAACGGAGAGTGAGATGATGGAGATGAGACTGTGGTACATTATCGTTTCAATAACCATCTCTGTGGTATCTTTTGTATTAGTCCTCATGTTGATGGGCATGGACCTTGCCGTACAATTGGGATTCGTACTGGCTCTCATACCCGCGATCACATATCTCTGTCTTAGGGAAAAAAAGTTGTCATGTACGCCAGAGGTGCTGATGAATGAGGCTCCTACAGTCATAGGTATGGTGTCCACAGCTCTCGTCTCGAACGGTTCTTTCGATTATGCGATAAGGGACATTTCGGAGAATGGTCCAAAGAATATCTCGGTATTGTTCAAAAGAGTGGTTATGAATGCAGACTGTAGAGTCGTGTCGGATATAACTTCCGGCATCAGGGATTTCCTTTCATCATTGCCAAAGGAGGCCTCACCATTCAGAAGGGCGATGGATATAATGATCAACGCATTCGAATCATCGGACAAGGAGGAAAGAAAAGGGATGATGAGGGATGCAGAGAGTATCGTGCTTGCAGGCCTGAAACAGATTGGAGAGACATATAGTTCAAAACTGAGCAGTCCTTGCATGTTGATTTTCGGTCTGGGCGTTATGGTGCCCATGATAATGATATCGATTCTTCCAATGTTGACTATAAGCGGTAATTTCGCAGGGATGATCTTCGATTCGGGGACGGTCTCACTCATTACATTGGTTTTTGTCCCTGTCGTCGTTGCCGTCGTCATAATTTCGATGAGGGAGAAAAATCCGTTCCTTACATCTTCCGATGAGAAAAATGAGTTCATCTATGCTGTTCCATTGGTTCTCGCGGTTCCGCTGTTTCTCTACCAGATCAAAGTGGGTTCGGAGACGGATATCGCGATAATCCGCTCGGCCGTGTCCGTCGGTATCCTATCTTTGGTTCTGTTGATTCCGAAGATGGTAAAAGAGAGGAACAGGATCAAAATGGATGAAATGTTGAAAGACTCGCTCTTCGACCTTGGCAACAGATTGATGATGAGTGAGAATTTCGAGACATCTTTAAAAAAGTCATTTGCTGCACGAACCGATTGTGAAAAACTTTTCGAATCCGTTTCAAGAGAGATGACACTCTCAAGAGGGGATATCGAAAAGGGATTGCACAGAGTGCTGGATCCAATATCATCAAGGATGGCAAGGGTGTATTGTGACATCTACAGGTCGTCAGTCAGGGACAACAGGGATGCAGGAAGGTTTGCGGTAAGCGTTGCCCATCAATTGCAGGACCAGAACGGTGTGATAAAGAGCATAGAGAATAAGCTGAAGAGCATGTTGGATATGATGACCGGAACATCCGCTGTTTTCGCGCCCGTGATTCTCGGGATGAGCATTGTGATGTTGGATCCGCTTTCTCAGATTGCTGGCATCACGGAACTTGAGGATGTCTCGATAATACTTGCAGTGTATCTCATAGAGTTGTCCGTATTGATCGCAGCTCTCTCCTCTAATCTTATGTGCAGGGGCGGTATGACGGACACGATCTGCAGATTCAATGTTATGATGTCCATCTCGCTGATGGTGTTTTCACTATGTTCTTCCATAACATTATGAACCAATCAATTTTATATTCAAAATCTCTGGTTGGGACGTGAGTCCCTCTTCTTTCAAAAAATCATTTATCGTTACATTTTCTCTGATGCTGGCGATACTTATAATCGCACCGTTCACCGAAAGTTACGGAACATTCGTGAATCTCGACGGACACGTAGGACTGATAGATCATATGGAGTATTGGAAATCAGTGAATCTGTTGGCCGGGGTGACATACTGGTTCGGGGATCTGATGTGCCATCAGCAATTCTCCCGTTCTCTGGTTCTGAACGGTTCTCAAATGGCAATATGCGGGAGGGACCTCTCCGCGCTGATCGGATTGATCGCGGGACTTGTAGCAACTTGTTTCATCCATCCTTTTGAGGAAAGAAAGAGGGTCTCGATCTTTTTCATCTCAGGTGCCTTTACTCTTCTCATCACCGACTGGAGCATCCAATATTATATGGGCCTGAATGTAATGTTCACGAGGCTTATAACAGGGTTTCTGGCAGGATTTGCCGTTGCCATGTTGGTGGACTTAGGACTGATAAGACTGAACGAAAAGTGAGGGGGCAAGATCAAGAGTCTTGACGCGTGGCCATCCAAGCTGAGATTTCAGAGGAGCACAGTATTCTCCATGCGTTTTTCTGGAATGGACTTATCTGCTACCCACCTCGTAATGGAACTTGTTGTTCGCAGTATTAAAGGATATAGGTCGGTTCTTCACTTTGACATCATGATTCCAAGAAAAAATATTTAAATGAAGATAACATCGAGCCTTTTGCAGAAGTCAGAAGACAGCTGCCTTTTAGCAGAGTTTATTTCTGGAAGGTATACTAAATGGCTGAAGAAATTCTTAAGACGGGGACGACCACAATTGGGATCAAGTGCAAGGACGGTGTCGTTATGGCATCCGAGCGCAGAGCAACAATGAGCAACATGATTGCACATACGCATGTGCAGAAGGTCTTCAAGATTGCCGAAAATACCGGAATGACGATTGCTGGACTGGTCGGCGATGCACAGTTGATGGTCAGATATGTTCAGAGCGAGGTGGCTCTTTATTCAATGAAGAAGGGGGCCCCCATGCCCGTAACTGCCGTCGCTACGATGGTGGCCAACATAATCCGTCAGGGATTCTACCTCGGATTGATCGTAGGTGGTTATGACGAGAAAGGCGGACACATCTTCAGTATAGACGGTGCGGGCGGATGTATAGAGGATAATGTGGTCTCCGTAGGCTCTGGATCGGTGTTCGCGCTTGGTGTCCTCGAGGAAAACTACAAAGAAGGGTTCACCAGAGAGGAGGGAGTGGATCTTGCAATCAAAGCTCTCAACTCCGCTGTAAGGAGGGATTCTGCATCCGGAGACGGATTCCTCATAACATATATCGATGCTAAAGGATTCGGTTTTGTTCCTGAAGAGGACATCAGGGTCCGTACGGCGGAACTGGGGTTCAAATATCCTAACTGAAACCTTTTTTTGAAACCATTTTTCCGTTACAGTTGGTTTATATCATGAATACTGACAGGCTCTTCGATAATCTTCGAGAGGAGATCAGAAGGATAGTACCATCCGAATTGGATATCTCGGCCATTGAGTTCGAGGGTCCGTTGGTGGTGATCTATACGAAAGATTTCGACAAATTCTCGGAGAATGGCAATATTACAAAGCTCCTAGCCAATGGTCTGAGAAAGAGATTCGATATACGTCCAGATCCAAAGGCACTGGGTAATTCGGATGATGTCGAGGCAAGAATAAGGGAAATGATCCCGGAGGAAGCAGAGATCACTGATTTCTTTTTCGATTTCGATACTGGAGTGGTGACTATAGAGGCAAAGAATCCAGGGGCGATAATCGGAAAAGGCGGTCAACTGCTCAATGACATCAAAAAGGATTCCGGTTGGAACATTAAGCCTGTTCGTTCTCCGCCAATCCCCTCCAAGACGATATCGGATGTCAGAGGTTACATCAGGTACAGTCACGACGAGAGGGCCGAGATTCTGAAACGCATAGGCAGACGTATCGCGAGACCTGTTCTTGAAAGTGGGGAACAGTATGCAAGGGTGACCGCGCTCGGGGGGTACAGGCAGGTCGGAAGATCTGCTTCGTTATTGCAGACAAAAGAGAGTCGCATACTGATAGACTGTGGTGTGGATCCGTCCAGTGATGCGACGCCGTATTTCAATGTCCCAGAAATGCAGCCCCTCAAGGACATCGATGCGGTCGTGATAACACATGCGCATATGGACCATTGCGGTCTGCTTCCCGCGTTGTACAAATACGGATACGATGGGCCAGTCTATTGCACGCCTCCTACAAGGGATCTTATGGCAATGTTGCAACTTGATTTTATCAAACTTGTTTACGGCGAGGCGAAGAAGGCGCCATTCGAGGCATCCAATGTAAGGAACGAGATACTTCACGTAATCCCGATAGGATATGAGAAGACGACCGACATATCTCCGGATGTTCGTTTGACATTCTACAATTCCGGTCATATACTGGGCTCATCCATTGCACATTTCAACATAGGCAACGGATTCCATAATGTCGCATTCACCGGCGATACTAAATTTGAAAAGACGTGGTTGTTCAATCAAGCGAATAATAAATTTATCCGTTTGGAATCGATGATCATCGAATCGACATACGGTGGGCACACGGATATGCAGCCCAGTCGTTTGGATGCATCTGCAGAGATGCACGATCTGCTTCAGCAGGCGACAGAAAAGGGCGGAAAGGTTTTGATACCAGTGTTCGCGGTAGGAAGGTCTCAGGAGGTAATGCTCGTAATAGAAGAATTGATGCGTACCGGACGTCTTCCGCAGATACCTGTCTATCTGGACGGTATGATATGGGAAGCAACTGCGATTCACACAGCATACCCTGAATATCTGAACAGTCAACTCAAGACGCAGATTTTCCAACAGAACGAAAATCCTTTTTTGTCTCCGATATTTCATCGTGTGGAGACTGCTGCGATGAGAGAGGAGATATGTCATTCGTCTGAATCGTGTATAGTTCTCGCTACAAGCGGAATGATGACAGGCGGGCCTGTGATGGAGTACTTCAAGGAATGGGCGGACAACCCTCTCAATTGGTTGTTGTTCGTAGGTTACCAAAGCGAGAGTTCTCTGGGGCGTACGATACAGAGGGGGCGCAAGCAGATCTCTCTAAACGACAGAGGAAAGCAGATTGATCTGGATATCAAGATAAACATCGAGACCGTCGATGGGTTTTCTGGACATTCAGATCGTAAACAGCTGATGAAGTACATCTCCTTGCTCGAACCAAAGCCTTCAAAGATTATCGTCGGGCATGGTGAGGATCGGAAATGCACTGATTTCGCATCATCGATCTATCAAAAATACAGGATCGAGACAAAAGCCCCTCAGAATCTGGAAACGATTCGACTAAGGTAGTTTGTAAACGGTTTTGAAAACGATTTAATTCTTCTTTTCACACTCGCAACCGCAGCCACATCCGGATTCTTCTTCGTCGCCCAGAAGGTATTTGATATGCGCAAGTTCATGGCAGACGGTATCGAGTACAAGCATCAAAGATCCGTCAATGATGAAATTGCATTTTCTGCAATCTCCATCTGTGCAGGTCAGACCGTTGAGTTTGCAATGCATCCGGTCTGCGTCTAGATATGCGGTTCTGGCCTCAACATTGGATACATCTATTTCATCCATGACACGGGCTATCAACACATCATTTATAAAGCGAACCGTATGGGATTCTTTCCGTTGGGACGGAAAGGAAGAGGTTTACCAGTTTTGGGCCCTGAGCTCAAAATAGGATTGGGAGTGTTTGCAGACAGGGCAGACCTCTGGTGCTTTCTCTGCGACGTGTATATAACCGCAATTGCGACATTTCCATACGGCGACTTTGTCTTTTTCGAAAACAGTACAATTTTCAATGTTCTTCAAAAGTGCCAGATACCTCTCTTCATGTGTTTTCTCAACACCTCCGACACCTTCGAATGCTTTTGCGATTTCGATAAAACCCTCTTCTCTAGCGTCCTTCGCCATTTGGGCGTACATTTGGCTCCATTCGAATTTCTCCCCTTTGGCAGCATCCTTCAGATTGTCAACGGTCTTCGGTATGCATCCGTCATGAAGTGCCTTGAACCAGAGTTTTGCATGCTCTGCTTCATTCCCTGAAGTCTCAAGGAATATTTCCGAAATTTGCTCATAGCCTTCTTTTTTTGCCTGTGAAGCGTAATAAGCATATTTCGTTCTGGCCTGACTCTCGCCTGCGAACGCTGTCAGGAGATTCGCTTCAGTTTTTGATCCTTTAAGGTCCACCATCTTCATTCCTCTCGATTCACATTATCTTTTGTGATATATTAGACTATCCTGAACGGGGATTAATATCGAAAATACTTTATTTTTTGAATCTGGAAAAAAATCCTTTTTTTTCCTGGCCGTCCCTGAATTTGTCCTTTTCAAGTTTCTTAAGGGCGGTTGTAGCTCTTAGATTGGAAGGATCCAATTCTACGACCTTCTCGAGCTGTCTTCTGCCCTCAGTGTAGTTTTTCAGGTCGTTGACCAAAAGAATGGCGTAATTGAGACGGTAACCGGGATTCGACGGTTTCAGAAGAATCGCCTTTTGATAATATTCAGAAGCTTTGTTGAAATCGGCGAGCTGCATTTTGCAGAACACAGCGTAACTGTTCATCAGATCTGCATCCTCCTGACAGTTTTCAACAAGATATTTGTAGTGAAGGTCAGCTTCCTTTGCACTAGTCTTCTCATTTTTCAGAACGGTCACCAGTGCTTTTCTTGCGTCGTAATTATCGGGTTCGAGATCGAGTATGATGTTTAATTGCAGTAGACCGTAATCCTTCCTTTTGAGGTCGAATATCGATATCTCAGCCAAAAGCATCCTCGGTCCAGTGTTGTGCGGGTCGGTCCTCAGGTAATTTTCCAAAGTATCGACCGCTCCCTCAGCATTACCGCTTTCTCTTTGGTTTTTTGCTTTGCTGACGGCTTCGTACTCTGGATTCGGCATAATCGTAAATGATAGTCATGGATAATAATTTTAGGCCGTTGTATGTATACAATCCCATGTCCAAGATCTATTATGCCGGTCCTTTGTTTTGTCAGGCTGAATGCGAATACAATTCGAAACTGTGCGATCTCATGAGAAGAGACGGCTTCGATGTGTTTCTTCCACAGGAACAGCCTACTGTGGATCAGCTGTTCCGTGGTACGGACATGTGTCTTGATAAAATAATGGCCGAGGTTTTCCAGAGAGACATAAATGAGATTGATGAATGTGATGCGTTGTTCTTTCTGATGGATGGGAGGGTTCCCGACGAGGGTGCCTGTTTCGAATTAGGCTACGCCTATGCCAAGGGCAAGAAATGTTTTGCACTGAAAACCGATGTACGAACATCGGAGGATGGTGCCGACAACGCGATGCTCACAAGTTCGTTAAATGGGAATATAGCCAAGGATGTGCAGTCCCTATTGGAAATGCTCCATGTGTCTCTATCGTAGACGATGAGGGATCCGATGGATCGGTCGCGGTTCTATGCTCGATGTTTGTGTCATCTACGGTGGAGAGTAGGTGCGATCGAAACAGCATGGAACTTCGGCATGTCTGTTAAGGAGACCATCCGTTTCATCATCGTCACCATGATTTCTGTCCAATGAGGATGAGATGCGGGGTGCTGTTGTGTATGGCACTATCAAACGTTTTCTTTCAAACTGAACGACAGATTGCGATTCGGCTATGAAATCCGGATCAGACATCTGTTCGGTCTTTCTTCTGTTCTCTGTATCTGTCCAGGATACCGTCGATAAGACCTTTGTGATAGTTATTGACGTAGATAAAAGTGAAGAGCACCGACATAAGTCCCATGAAAACGATATATCCTGCATATGTTAGTACAACGCGCTCATAGTCGTTGCCGGTGAAAGCCAACATTGCGATCAGGAATATAAGTATGGCGACTGCGAAGAAACCTCTGTAGAGTGTCTTTTTCATTCCAGTCCAAAGGTAGTAGTCACGCGCCTGACTCTTTATTTTTGCACCGGTATCCTTGGTGATGTGCCATGGCACAACCAATACAGGTATGAAAACAGAAAGTAGCATTGCAATCAGAATCATCTCAGTGAACGTCATCTGGTCTATGAATATAGGATTCAGGAAAAGGTATGAACAGAGAATTATTCCGAGGGCGAATATGTTCAGGGATATCGATAACAAAAGGTTTATGCGTGACTTTTCGTCATAATTCAGAGGTTCCAATTCAACGGAATGGATGTCGATAATCTTCGGTACCTTATACATCCAGAGGGTGAATTTTCCAATATTACGGTCAGTGCCGTCGTTTTTCAATTTCTCCATTGATCTGTATACGCGGACTATGTATACTCTAAAATATGCAACGACTACCGATATTACGCCATGTGACGCAAATATCGCGACGATCATAAGGGTATACAATCTCCCGATCAGAATCATTACGTCATGCAAGTGATCGTCGGTAACAACAAAAATTCTGCTTGTCAGAAGGTCGGGAAATATGAAATATCCAAAATAATAGAGGGCGAAACCGAGTACAATCGGTGTTAAAGCAAAAATCAATGTGCACATCCGGGGGTTGAACACACTTCTGTCACATCTGATCGCAGATATAATTCCAAGACAAATGAATCCGATTCCGAATGTGGTGCACAAGGTTATGAGAAAATCCGCGAGCGAATTCTCTTCGGAAAGGATAAAATAGAGCAACGCTGCAATCAAGCAAGTGACAACTGAATAGGGAAAGATTTTGATGATCCTGCCATCTGCATTGTCATGTCTGATCCGGTCATCGTTCAGATTTCTGATGTCATTTGACACGTAGCTCATCGACATCACAATCAATACTCTCCTTATTTAATGATGCGTGATGTGGGCAAGTTATATCTATCCGTCATGAAATGAATGAACGATGACCGAACAGAGCGGTTTGAAAAACAGAGGCCGTACCAGTGCAGATGTAGATGAGAGACGCTGTGCGGTGCAACGGTTCACCGATACGAGGTTGGAGACGATCGCAGATTATGGATTCGATCCCGAGATCGCTTCGAAAAATATCGAGAACATGATCGGTGTGACACAGATACCCTTAGGTTTTGCAGGGCCGGTCTTGATAAACGGAGACAATGCACAAGGCTCATTTCTTGTGCCGATGGCGACAACAGAAGGTGCTCTGATAGCCTCAGTCTCACGCGGTATGTCTGTGATATCCGCATCTGGCGGTTCCAGGGTCAAGGTCTTTGAAGATGTCATGACCCGGGCGCCCGTTTTTCGCGTCGAAGGAATAGATCATTCGGTCAAAGTCATACATTGGATATCGGAGAACACTGCTGCGATCGATGCAGCTGCTTCGGCCACCACCAAACATGGGAAATTGATGGATATCGAGGCTTTCCCCAACGGGAGGAGTCTGCATCTAAGATTCTCTTTCATGACAGGCGATGCAATGGGTATGAACATGGCCGCTATCGCCTCAGAATCCATATGCAAGCTCATAGAGGAGAAGACCGGAGCGGTGTTGATCTCCGTATCAGGGAACATGTGTACCGACAAGAAACCCGCGATGATCAATGTGATCAGAGGTCGTGGAAAGACCGTCATCGCGGAAATCAATATACCCCGCAATATCGTTGAGGAAAAATTGCACACAAGTGTCGAATCAATTGTGGATCTGAACGTACGCAAAAACCTTGTTGGAAGCGCGATGGCCGGGAGTTTGGGCTTCAATGGCCATGTGGCGAATATGGTGGCTGCACTGTACATAGCGACAGGGCAGGATCCTGCACAGGTGGTAGAGGCAAGCACCGCTATGACATCATGCGAGAACGTCGACGGCAATCTATACATTGCTGTCAGAATGCCGTCCGTCGAAGTAGGCACGGTTGGCGGGGGTACAAAACTGCCAACGCAGTCCGAGGCATTGAACATGATCGGTTGCAAGGGAGAGGGCAAGGCGCGTAAACTTGCGGAGATCGTCGCAGTTACCGTGTTGGCGGGAGAACTGTCGTTACTCGGGGCGCAGTCCGCGGGTCAACTTGTGAAAGCGCATAAGGAACTCGGACGTTAATCGAGTTCCAGATTCGCCTTTTCATGCAGTTTCCTTTCATTTTTGGCTTTGATCAAGGCATCCGCATCAAGGAAGATCTCTCTAACATCGCTTCCTTCCGTGAATGTCTCGATGAAAATACCATCGGGGGAAACAAATTTGCTTCTGCCTGCAAGATTTATGCCCGGATCATTGCCGGTCATGTTGTCCAACATTATGTATATCGAATTTTCTACAGCTCTGGCAGGGAGTATTTTTTCAATATGATCCATCTGCTTCTCCGTGAGTGCAGAGATACAGATTACGATATCTGCACCATTCTCAGCGTAATATCTGAACAGCTCTGGAGAGTAAAGTTCCTGGCCCATCGCCAAACCGATTGTGAGTCCCTTGTACTCAACCATAGTTGGTTTGTTGCCCGGAGTGAAAACCTCTTTCTCATCAAACACACCGTCACGGCTGAGTACAGTCTTCTGGTGTTCAGTGATCTCGTTGCCGTCGATGAAAAGCAGAGTGTTGTAATTCTTTTCGTCATATATTCTTGCGCATCCGCAGACTATGGCACAGTTTCTCTTCACAGAGAGGTCCTTGAGTTTATTTACCACGGCGGCATCGATTTTTGATGCCTGCTGTCTTTCTATCTCCTTCACGTAACCGCAACATGACATCTCAGGATACACGAAAATGTCGGAATCCACATTGTTTATCCGCATTCTCGCCTTGAAGAAATTGCTCACGGGGTCGTCGATCATTCCCCTGGCCTGCACCATCGTAATCTTCATGAGTATTGAAACGGATTGGTTTGATATTTAACCTTCGCCCGGAGTTTGAAAACTATGGTCCAACTCTTAAGATTGACTCGAGGTTTCATCTCCATATTCCGACGGATCTGTATCATACGTGAGAACAGTCCTGATGCGGATTCGTCTCGCATCACAAATCTGCCGCGCACAAAATCCTTAATACACTTCGGGCATACGAGCAGTCATGCCTGTCATTAATTTCGACTATGATGACCTGTGTTCTATGCTCGGCAAGAAGGTTCCAAGGAAAACGCTCATTGAGAGGATTCCCATGATCGGCGCCGATATGCACGATACGGAAGGCGATGTCGACGAGATGTCCGTGGAATTTTTCCCAGATCGTCCTGACCTTTATTCCGTTGAAGGATTGGCGAGAGGGATGAGGGCATTCCTAGACATAGATCAGGGGATCAAAGAGTACAATATCGAGGAAACGGATATCGAGGTGTTCGTCGATGAAAGCGTTAAGGATGTAAGGCCGTATTTCCGCTGTGCGGTCGTTTTCGACGTTCCCATGGACGAAAAGGTCCTGAAATCGATAATGGCGGTTCAAGAGAAGTTGCATGTCACCATTGGCAGGAAGAGGTCGAAACTTGCTATCGGCGTCCATGATCTCGATAAAGTCGTTCCGCCATTCACATACAAAGCGGTCGGACCCCATGATGTAAAGTTTGTTCCGCTGTCGAAAACGGAAAAATGGGATCTCGACGAAATATTGCAAAAGCATGAGAAAGGTGTAGATTATGCTCATTTGCTGGAAGGATTCAGTGAATATCCCTTGATAACAGATGCGAACGGGGATGTGCTTTCATTCCCGCCGATAATCAACGGTGCTCTAACCACTGTGACGACAGAGACAAGAAATCTTTTTATCGATGTCACAGGGAACGAGATCAAGGCTGTCAAAGGCGCACTGGACATACTTGTGACCGCGATGGCCGAACGCGGAGGAAGTATCGGATCCGTCATAATGCACGACGGAGGGGAGATATTCACATCCCCCGATCTCTCGACGACCAGTTGGGACTTTTCGGTCGAGGAATGCGAAAAGTTCCTTGGCGTCTTATTGGGGGCGGAGACGATCGTGAATTCTTTGCGCAGGATGGGTCTTGATGCATTGGCTGAAGGGGATACGGTCTATGTGGAGGTCCCCTCGACAAGATTGGATATCATGCACAAAGTGGATCTGTATGAGGATGTTGCTACCGGATATGGTTTCGAAAGATTCGGAAACAAACATCCAGTCACACAGACAAGCGGAAAGGTAAGCGATGCAACGAGTTTTTCGGACACAGTGAGGGATATCATGATCGGTCTGGGATTTACAGAGGCCATGACGCTTACTCTGAGTTCCCAGAGGGATGAGTTCGAGTTATCCGAATTGCCCAGAAAAGACGTCGTCACGGTGTCGAATCCGATAACGGAAGAACATACGTGTCTCCGTTCGTCACTGATGCCCAGTCTGATGAGGATTCTCAGACGTAACAAACATCGTGATCTTCCTCAGAGATTATTCGAAGTAGGCGATGTGGTGGTCGACTGCAAGAGGGAACGCCATCTCTGCGGTGTCGTCATGAACTCTAGGACATCGTTCACCGAGGTAAAGTCGTATACAGAATCCGTGCTGAGGGAACTGAAGGCAGAGTATACGTTGAGACCCTCTGACTACAGAACATTCATAGAAGGGAGGGGGGCGGATATAATCACTGATGGGAGCACCATCGGATATTTCGGAGAGGTCTCTCCCACGGTCATAGTCGATTTCGATATTACACATCCCGTGATCATGTTCGAGATCGATCTTCAACCGTTCATCGAGAGCATGGCGGGAAAATTATTCTGATGACAGAAATGAAGGTAGGTGACAAGTTTCCTGATTTCAAACTTCTGGATGAGAACGGGGAGCAGTTCGATTCCGCGATGCTCATTGGCGTAAGATATGTCATATATTTTTACGAAGGGGACAACGATGAAGAAGGTATCAGGGAGACATTGGATTTCAACAGTATCTATCCGAAGTTAATGTTGCGTAACGTCCCCGTAATAGGGGTCAGTGGCGATGATGTGGTCTCACATCAGAGGTTCATCCTCAGCAACGGCCTGAAGATCAAATTGCTTGCAGATACCGATCATGATTTAACGGAGAAGGTCTGCATCCATGGAGAAAAGGGAGTGACGTCGATCATCAACAAGGAGGGCATGGTAGAGGCCATCTGGTATGATACGTACACGGAAGGACATACCGATCGTGTCTACGAGAGGATAAGATCAATCATGAAAGTGTGAGTTCATCTTTTTCATGATTGCTGAGGCATCTCCGATGATGCTTATGTCTGCTATCTCATGGATAGGAGCGTCTGGATCGTTATTGATCGCAACCACCTTGTCCGCGTGTACACCTGTTCTGTGTTGTACCGAACCTGATATACCGAAGGCCAGATACAGTTTGGGAGATACGTTTCTACCGGATTGTCCCACCTGTCTAGAATGGGGAAACCATCCTTTTTCGACGAGTGCACGGGAGCACGATACCTTGGCTCCGAGATGTAAAGCCAACTCTTCAGCTTCCTTTATCGTCGAAATGTCCTTTATTCCGTTTCCCAATGATATCAGGATATCGGCATCGCCGATGTCGACGAATTTCTCGTTTTCATATTCGACATCGATGATGTGTTTCAATTTTGAAGGAGTGAACGGACGGTTTATCGCGGTACCCTTCCGTTCTACGTGAGGTTTGGGAGTGCCGAACGTTCCGGGACGCACGGTGGCCATTTGAGGGAATCCGTTACATGAGATCGTTGCAATGATATTCCCTCCGAATGCGGGTCTTGTCATCATAAGCAATCTTCCTTCCGATTCGAGAGCCGTACAGTCAGCCGTCAGTCCCGTATGCAGCATCGCGGCGGTCAGCGGGGCAACCTCTCTTCCCTTAGGGGTTCCACACATGAGTATCGTCGCGGGTCTGATCCTATCGGCCAAGTCGGCGATCGCCTCTGCATAAGCTTCAGGATGGTAGACTTCTAGGTCTCTGTTCCTTATGTGATAGAGGGAATCGACGCCGTATGAGAAAAGCTCGTCATACAGCGGTCTAACGTCATTATTACCGAAAATGACTGCAAAGAGTCTGTCGTCGTCGAGTTCTCTAGCCTTGCCGGTTATTTCGGGCACAGATCTGTGAAGGCGTAGATTTTCACCATCTAGAACCGTTTCCGCCCAGATCAATGTTCCCGATGCGGTATCCTGATTTATGTCGTATTGCGACAGTATACCCGGAGGCAACCTGTTCGGGTCACTGCAGTTTCCGCTGGAACACGAACCATTGCAATCGCTCATCTTATTCCCTCCGCCAAGGAGATCAGATATTTCGCTGCCGTATCCGGATCGGAGCCGTCGATGATCTTGTTTTCAGTCTTATTTGGTATCGCCGTCCTGGACTTTACAACCTTCGTGTGCGACCCATTGATCCCAACCGAGAAGGCACCAAGACCCAAATCCACTCTGTTACGTGTTTGGATGGTTTTTTTTCTGGCCTCAAGGTAGTCATGAATGCTAGGTAATCCCTGATCAAGCAGGACATTTCCGGAAACCGATATGACTGCAGGAGACCGAATATCGATCCATCTCGTCTCCCTGTCATAGTTCTGAGATACGACGAGTCTGCCACCATCGATTCTGAAATCATTCACGTAGCTTGCAAGTTCAGCACCCAGCATTACTGACAATTCTGCCGGAACCTGTGCCGTGTCACCGTCAATCGCCTGCATTCCGCAGAATATGACATCATATTCCAGCTCATTTCTGACAAATGTTGAAAGTACCTTTGCGGTCGCCCATGTGTCAGAACCTGCAAAGCTCTTATCGTTCAGGATGAATGCCTCATCCGCACCGTGCTCCAAACATGTCATGAGCGCTTCTCTGGCCTGTGACGGCCCCATGGTCACAGCGGTTATCTTACCGCCGATCATTTTTCTGATTTTAACAGCCATTTTCAGAGCGATCAAACTGGATGGATCCACTATCGCCGGGACGCCTTCCCGCTGAAGGATCCCGTTCTCATCGATCTCCACCAGAGACACATCCGGCACCTGCTTTATCATCACAAGCATCTTCACGGGATCACCCCAACATGTTCCCAGGGCATAAGATGTCATCGGGATCGAAATATCTTTTCAGGGCCCTCATCTCCTCCAGATCTTTCTCGTTGTACATCATTCTGAGATACTGTTTTTTGATCTTGCCGATACCGTGTTCGGCGGACGGCGAACCACCGAGTTCCACAGCTTTAACGGCAAACGTGATGCCGATACTTTTTGCTTTTTCAAAATCATCCATGTTTTTCAGAATGATCTCGACATGAGGATGATCGTTGCCCATATGTCCGAATATCACATATTCGAGACCGTTCTTCTTCAACTCTTGGCTATAGTAATCCATCATCTCCTTGGATCTGTTCTCGGGAACCGACATGTCCGTTCCGTACTTGTGTATGTCCGGCATGTCGTTCTTCAACGATGCCACATAGGCAAATATCGCTTGTGGTACCGCATGTCTGAATCTGAACATTCTATCTCTGTCTCTTTTACTGGAGCTGCACCAGCTTTTCTTCGCAGATCCGTCATATTTTTCTGCGATATGGATCACAGCATCGTAGGCGTCTTTCAAAACATCGCTGTCCGCAAGGTCAAAGAAAACCGCAGAGCCCGCATCTTCCGGGGGAGAGAGCATGGAAGGGTCCTCAGAGAAGCAGTCCCTTATGAGTTGGATTGAGTTGCAATCAAAATATTCAAGGAATTCGGGGGATATCTCTTCTCGATGTCTGATTTCGGAGATGAATCGTAAGGCAGAGTCATCGTCGGGGAAGAACATGATATTAGATACCAAAGGGTGCCATTCGGTCACTCTGACATCGATGGAAGAGAATATGCCGAGTAATCCCTCGCTTCCGATGAACAGATCGATCAGGTCCATATTGTCTTTCGAGAACAGTCCTGTGGAGTTCTTCACCGATGTATTGTAGTTATAGGATGGAACGTCAAACTCAAGGTGTATGCCGTTTATGACTACATCGAAATGCCTTCCGTTGGCATAGTATTTTCCACGTGGGATCTCGATCGCGGTCCCGTCGTGAAGGATGATCTCAAGTCCACGGATCCAGTTGCGCGTAGGTCCATATTTCAATGTTCTGGGCCCGGATGCATTAGTTGCGGTATTACCTCCCAGGGAACTTTCCGTCTCGGTCGGATCCACAGGATAGAAATATTTTTTCGGGTCGTTTTTGAATTTTTTCAGGGCACCTTCAGTGATATCTGTGAGTCCATTGATATGTTTGGACAGCAACATCTCGCTGAGTTGTCTCACTGTAACGCATGGTTCGACGCGAACAAAGTAGCCGTCGTCGTATCCTATGCCGATGATATGGTTCATCCTTTCAAGGGAAAGGATCTTTCCACCAGCGGGGACCGCACCGCCGCAAACACCGGTACGCATGGCACTGATGGTAAGATGGGAGTTTTCAGAGTCGGTGGATCTCACGATCTCGCGGATCTCTTGTTTGTTTTTCGGAAAATAAATCTCTTCGGCGGTACCCCTCATCTTCGATTCGTCAATGAGATAATTCGAGTCGGGACGGATGGGGAGTGGCTGTATCATACTTCATCCCATATCCTGGGCAGCATGGCTGCAATTACGGATTGTTCTGTAAGTTCCTTCCGGTCGAGAAGTCCTTTGCTAAGCACACCGATGGCTCCTTCGGATCTGCCTCTGTAATCATTCGTGTATATCTCACCCATTGCTTTTCCGACTGTACGACCTTCACGTATAAGCTTCGCCACTCTGTCGGGATATCTGAATCCTGGACCCATACCTACCGTCATCTTACCTTCCCTGTCCATGATGACGCAGTGCTGTATATCGTAAAGGCCATCATACATCTCGAAGACGCCCGCTTCTATCCCGACAGAGAGATCATGATTTCCCAATGCGGATCTGGCCCTGTTTTTAGCACCATTTACAGTCTCTTCTTCAAAAGGTTGTTCTGGCACATTACTTTTTACATTTACAGCGGTGATCCTGGCATCTCCGTAGATGCGTTCCATAACGGACCTCACTGCCTCGATTTTAACTGGATTCATGGAACCTACTGCTATGTCGATTATATCGGAATTACCCTTTCTGCCGTATCTCCCGGAGAGTATATCCGAAGAGCAGATCGAAGTGTTTTTGTCATTCTTCATCATCGGTACTACGGAGAGTTCTAAAGGCCTCATTCCATTTCCGATCCTGTACTCATTTACCCTCTTTCCATTCTCAAAGGTATCCTCGGAGACCACGAGGGTGTCGATCGGAGCCATTATTTCTTTCGGACCGTAGATGTCATCTATCTGGAAGATCTTCCATTTTCCGTTTTTTTTCGAAAGATATTCCTCTAAAACCTTTTTTCTGATATAGAAGGGATTCAGAAGATTCCTATTTTCACCGGCCATAAGATCAGAAGTTATGCCTATGTAAACATCATCCGATATGGAAAACGCTCTGTCTATGAGCGTCTTGTGACCGTCATGCAGAACGTTAAATGTACCGGCGACTGCTGCTTTCATAGATAACCATAGGCTGCTATTCCGATGATCATGAGTGCCACAGCCGCAGCCCATATTATCAGAAGCTTACGTTTACTGGATTTCAGTTCGGCGGTCTTCTTAGTCTTACAGGCATCGCTGCAATACCTGCCTTCGCCGACGAACGCTCTTCCACAGACATAGCAATGCCTGTGTTGCGGAATCCTCTCGATTGCCTCAGCCATGTTGTCTACGACTATAATTATCGAGGATTAAAACACTTCGGTCGTCAAACGGGATTCTTCTGGCGGTCGATCTCGTTGAGGACGACGATCATGCAATGATCTGCATGAAGACTCAGTGGGCCAAGGCAGATTTTGTCGTAACTGAATGCGGACATTGTCTCCTCCTCCTCATCTGTTGGATCTCTGTCATCGCCCAGGATGAAACAGGGATTGTCTGGGAATCGATATTCACGTGCATCAGTGCCGTTCTCTCTCAGGTATATGAATCTGCATTTGTCCGAGAGTTCAGACATTACATCGGAGAATGTTTTTCTTGACACGTATATTCCAGGGGATGATGGGACCTCTTCGTTTTCTATCTTTTTCAAAAGTGCATTTCTTATGAGTGATGCGGTGCTTCTTTCATCGGGATTCAGATATCTCAGTTCCTCCCCTAGCAATCTGATCGTCTTGGGTGCGTCGTTTCCTCCTTCGAGGATGAGGAACAATTCGACATCCTTTCTGAGGTCATGACTGAGGAAGAATGCAGAATTTATGCATCTTACGAGTATGTCCATCCGTCCGGCGCCACCTGCGATATCATCCAGTCTGAAATCTCCCGTCGTATATGCACGGTGTCCGAGTACTATAAATCGGATCAAGTGATCACTCTGAATCGAGATCGGACATTCCCATCTGTTTCATCATCTGCTTGCGCATCTTGCGATTGCCCATGACGCCTTTGATGGTCTTCTTACTCTGGTTATATTGTTTCAGTAGTTCTCTGACGGCATGGACTGACGTTCCTGAACCTGATGCGATTCTCTGTACGCGTGAAGCTTTTATCAGAGATGGGTCGTCTTTTTCCTCGTCAGTCATGGAGTCCATGATACAACGGAATTTTTGAAGTTTCCTTTGTGATTCCTCATAGTCTATCTTATCCTCCATTCTGCTCATCCCCGGGATCATTGACATCACCTTTTGCAACGGCCCCATCTTATTGATAGCAGCCATCTGCTGGTACATGTCCTTCAGTGTGAACTTGCCTGACATGACATTCCTGCTGGCCGTTTCGATTTCCTCATTGCCCTCCAACTCTTCTTTCGCAATGTCCATCAGAGAGGATAGATCGCCCATCCCCAGCAATCTGGATATGAATTTGTTGGCATCGAATGGTTCCAGGTCTCGTATATGCTCCCCGGTACCTATGCAAACGATCCTGGCTTTTGTTTTGGTGACGGCACTTATTGCTCCACCGCCTTTCGCGGTTCCGTCCATCTTGGTGAGTATGACACCTGTCACACCCACCGCATTATGGAAGGCCTCTGCCTGAGGTCCGGCCTGTTGGCCGACCTGCGAATCGAGAACAAGGAATCTTTCGTCGGGCTTTGTGATATCGGCAATATCCTTTATCTCCTGGATGAGCTCATCCTCAAGTGCATGACGTCCAGAGGTATCTATGATTATGATCTTCTTGTCCTTGAAGTGGGCCATGCCTCTCTTTGCAATTTCTGCGGCATTTTTCTCGCCTGGTTCGCCGTATACATCAGCACCTACCTTCTCACCAAGTTGACACAGTTGATCGTATGCAGCAGGTCTGTATACGTCGCACGCTACCAGTCCGACTCTGAACCCTTTTTTTGTGAAAAGCTGAGCCAATTTACCAGTGGTCGTTGTTTTACCCTGACCATAGAGACCCACCATCATTATGGTCTGCGGACCGATCTTCAGGCCCTCTCCGTTGTCGAGAAGTTCTACCAGTTCATGGTAGATAATCTCAACGACATATTCTTTAGGACTCTTTCCTGCAGGTGGTTTCTCGTTGAGCGCTCTCTCCTGTATCTTCTTCGTTAGATCGAGTACCAGCTGAACATTGACATCGGCCTGTAGCAGTGCACGCTGCAGGTCCTTGACTACATCCTTGATAAGCTGTTCATCCACGGATGTGGCACCTGTGATGCGGCCGATCGCATTTCTCAGAGATTTTCCCAATCCTTCCAGAACCATGTAGACCGAATTGTACAATGCGGATATCTGTAATAAAGATTTGTGAGAATTACGGGAAGAGGCTAGCCAGTCAGAAGGGATGGGATGCACTCTACAGAACTAGCCTTTTTTTCCCGGTCCGTCCATTGATTAGTAGGTATTTAAACCTTGTCAATACCCTGATTTCAGTAGCGAAGTATAAAAGGACATACTATTAGTTAAGCCGTCAGCAAAAATATAAAAGGTGAAACATCCGCGATACATAACCGCGGTGTAAAGGTGTTTGGAATGTCCGTATCTCAGAGATATCCGGACTTCTGGAGGGCCATGAGGTCTTCGGTGCTGAGTTTGTCTCCGCCTTTGAAACGGGCAAAGATGTCATCAGCGGCCTTCTTGGACTCTGCATCGGTCTTTCTTTTGCGGACGACCCTCTGCTTGTTCCTGATGGCCATGACGTCCTTGTCGGTCTCGTGGTAGGATTTGATCTGCTCTATGTGCTTCTTATGTTCTTCATCGGCAGCTTTCTTGCATTCGATGAATTTTGCCTGAGCTTCATCAGCCTGTTTTCTGAGCGCATCAGCCTGTTCGTAGAAAGCGATCATCTGGTCGTGCTCGGCCTGCGCTTTCTCTGCAAATTCAGAAACGAGTTTGTGATACTTCTCAGCTTCAGCTTTGCTCTCTCTGAGCTCGGCAGATTTGATACGGATGTCATCGCCCTGCTCTTGCGACTTTTCAATATCCCTTATCTGAGTGTCTATCTCTTTCAGTCTCTTGATGAGCCCCTCTTCCTCTTTTTTCTTGAGGACCTGGGTCTGTTGTCTGTTTTCAAGATCGGAGAATTCCTTCTTCAGTTGCCTAATCGAGGGCTGGCTTCTGTCTGGTGCAGGTTGATCCTTTTTCAATGCATGGTATTCCTCGGTGAGAACAGTGACCTTCTGGTTACACTCGTCCCTGAGAACCTTCGACTCCCTGACCTTCTGGTTAAGGGCATCGCGCTCCTCTCTGTGTTTACCTGCCTCCTCGACAAGTTCGCGTACCTGTGCATTCAATGCGTCTCTCTTGGAGACCCACTCTTTCGTCTGCTTGTTCAGGTCGTCCCTAAGACGCCTGTGTTTGTCAGCATCGCTGTTCAGAGCGTTGCGCTTCTGTTCCAGTTCTTCCAGGTTCTCAGGAGTTACCACCGGTGTGACCTCTTCGTCGGCGACGGGTTCTTCGGCAGTTTCTTCGTCTGCTTCGGATGTCTCCTCTGTGACTTCTTCGACTTTCGTCTCTTCAGTCTCTACGGTCTCGATGGGAACCTCTGTTGTATTTTCCTCGGACGACTCCAACTGTTGAATTTCTTCCTCCGCAAATTCTACCATAATAATTCCACACTCGTTATTCGCACGCGCCGAAGTTATAGTCTCGGCATACTACATTCCGTGCATAACAGTTTCATTTATAAAGATTACGTCAGACACGGTTTGAATCGGGATGGTTAACCGTGTTATGTAATCTTCGTCTGGACATTCTTCTATCATGGTTGCTGTCGTATGTCGTCTGTCAATCGTTTTGTATGCAGATATGCGATACGGCGTTCATCGTAACATTCGACATTTCCCGTGAGAGATTGTTTTTATAATGAGAATCAATCACAACAGGTGATAAAGATGAGTAACCTCTGCCCTTTGGATTACAGGTACGGACGCAAGGAGATGAAAGCCATCTTCTATGAGGAAAGCCGTCTTCAGTATCAGATGGATGTCGAAGCGGCGTTGGCCAGGGCACATGCCTCACTGGGCACGATCCCCTGGAATGATGCAAAGGAGATCTCACGCATAGCCAATCTTGACATCGTTAAGATGGAAAGGGTGAAGGAGATCGAGAATGATACCAGGCACGATCTCATGGCCATGGTAAGGGCGATGACAGAACAGTGCGGAGGAGATGCAGGGAAATACGTGCATTACGGTGCGACATCCAACGATATCGTGGACACGGCGTCTGCACTTCAGATCAAAGCTGCCCTGGAGCTGATACAAGAGGATGTGGATTCATTTCTATACACATTGGCGAAACTGGCCAAAACTGAGAGGAACACTTTGGAGATCGGAAGGACGCATGCGCAGTTCGCCATTCCAATAACGTTCGGATTCAAGATCTCCGGTTATATCGCAGAGATGCTCAGACACAGGGAAAGATTGGAGCAGATCAAACCGAGGGCATGTGCTGGAAAGATGGCCGGAGCCGTCGGAACCGGAGCGGCACTCGGAGTTAAGTTCTTCAAAATCCAGGATGCGGTGATGAAGGATCTCGGACTAACTTATGAACCTGCAGCGACGCAGGTCGTTGGAAGGGACAGGTATACAGAACTGGTATGTCTGGTCGCGAACATAGCGACGTCTTTGGAGAGATACGGTACCGAGATCAGGAATCTTCAGAGATCGGAGATAGCCGAGGTGGCCGAGCCGTTCGACGTGAAAAAGCAGGTGGGTAGTTCGACGATGGCACAAAAGAGAAATCCGATGATGTCGGAGAATGTCTGCGGGCTTGCTAGGATAGTGAGATCCATGGTCACGCCGACATTTGAGAGTCAGATCCTTTGGCACGAAAGGGATCTTTCTAATTCAAGTGCCGAGAGATTTGTGCTTCCGCATACGTTTGTACTTCTCGACGAGATGTTCTATAAGATGGAGCAGGTCTTCGGTGGTCTTACCGTGAACAGGGATAGGATGATAAAAAACATCGAATCTTCCAAAGGTCTGGTCATGGCCGAATCTCTGATGATGAGGATGACAGAGAAAGGCATCGGAAGACAGGATGCTCATGAGATGATCCGCGAATCCTCGATGATCGCAGAGGACGAGGATCGGCAGTTGAGGGATGTCATCCTGGAGAGGTCCGACCTCAGGGACCTTATGACCGAAGAGGAGATCCGTGACGCTATGGACCCGGTTAACTATACCGGCAGTTCCAAGGAGATCGTCGACAATATGGTATCGGAGGTCGGAAGAGTCCTCGGGAGAAAGGTGTGATCATGTTGTCCTGTTCGAAAAAGAGACAGATGAGGAACGCGTCGACCATAGGTCTCGCGATAGGGTTCTTCATGTTCATGCTGTTCTATTCGGTCACTGACAGTCTGGTGTCGCTCGCAATCATTCCGGTTACGGGCGCGATCGGTGCCGCCCAGGCATATCTTGCGCCTGATTATGACCAAAAAGAATAGATTCAAAGTAGTTTTGAACCGGCGTCCGGTCCAGGAGCGACCGAATATACCTCGGTGATCCTCATCTTCACGAGGTTTTTCGCCGGGAGTTCCTTCCTTTTGTTATGTGCTATGTCGACGGCCTTTTCGTAATCGGCACCCGTGTTCTCGATCTTCAGGGAACCCTTGACCTGATATGAACCTGTTCCGTCGGGATTCCATATCACAAAGGATGCCATCGGATTCTCTTTCATGTTGGCAAGCGTTTTCTTCATATAGTTGTCGATTATCCAGACCGTCTCATTGTCCGGTTGGAGGAAGAGCATCCCCACAGGCACGACGTTCGGCACGCCTGCCTTGGATGCGGTTGCAAGCATGAATATTTTCATTTTTCTCATTTCGCTGATCATCTTGTCATCAAGTTTTACCATCTGTTCACTTCCTATTGTTTCTAATATGTTTGTCCGAATACCATTTCATCACTCGAGGATTGGAATTTTTTGACTATACTCTGTTCCTTCCACCATTTTCCCAAACCGAGATAATCCCCCGCATCCGTCATCTGTATGGCCATGAGTGCGAAGATGTAGATCAGGTGTTCATCCAAGATTGGGTTGTTGGAATACGGTGTCACCAGGGGGAACAGCGAGATGTACATGAAGAAAAAGAGAAGCGCTCCAGCGGCTGTGAAGATCTTCATTCCTATGCCGAGTATCAGGGTCAGACCTATGAGCAGGAAGGCGATCATTATGACCACATCCAGGATGTTCGAGTAATTCACCAAGAATTAGAAGTGTCGTTCGCATATTCAAAGAATCCGTGGGTCGGAGAGCCGCCGTCGATCATACCTGCTCCTGTTTTAGTTGCATGGCCTAGACCGAACATTTTGTCAAGGAACGCCCAGAGCAGCATGAATCCAAGCATTATGCGGATTATCGCCAATGGCAACACTGCGCCCTGTGATTTTACAGACTCAATAAACTTCATGGATCAGAATTTATTAGCGGGCTTTAATACGTTTGTATGAAACGTTTATATCTGATGTCACAATCTGCAGTCATCCAATGGGCAAGTAGATCAGCCCGGTAGATCGCTGCCTTCGCAAGGCAGAAGTCGCGTGTTCGAATCACGCCTTGTCCACTTTCCGATTCAGGCCGAATCCAAACGGCGGATTGTTTTCTGTCCGCGGTGAAAGATTTAGGTTCCCTGTGTATTTCGATCCGCCATAATGTGTTTTCTGTTGTGGGACTCTTCGAAGCCTTCGTTGGTGTTGTGTTCACGGACGGTTATTGATCCTATGTCAAAGTGCGTCCATACCGTTAACAGTGTCTATGGCGATACTCAATAATGAATCGGATATAGAGAATCCGTTTGTGATGGAATTCTAAGACGGGGTACTCCAAATAAATCTGCGTCGTCTGTGGATGAACGGCATGACGGTCTTGATTTTAAAGTCAATCCGATATCGTAGATCGCAGTCGAGATTGGTCATCGGCCACGCATATCATATCCTTTTCCTTCTCTAAGTCCGGCCATTTTAAATTCAGTCATCCAGGTTTGACTGCCTGGTGTTCAAACCGATGCTCAACAATCCAGTGAGCTGCATTATAGGTATTATGACCGAGTCTGCTGGTGCTGTTGCTTTCCGATACACGGTTAACAATGTCTTCGGACGGATTAATATCTATCTGCACCACCGTTCACATCGCGAAATTGATCTGTAAACGGTGCAGATATGAAGATCGAGGCCACCAGAGAGTCAATAAGAATATTTTCCAGTCTGATTGTCCAATTCTCTTTGTCATTTTAATGTTCAATCACAATCGTTTCCGTAGTGTTGCCCCATACTTTTGTCCCGCCAGGGAGTATTTTTGAGCCAACTCCTATGATCAATTCTAAATTTTCGTGGCCCGATGGTGACAGCGTATTCGTCGATCCGAACTCAACCTCTATGTATCCTTTCCCACCGCCGGTCGGTTCCTGTGACGACGCTACTTCAACACGGCCATATTCACCTAGGTGATCCAAAGTATGAACGTAGGCTGTGGAATCGTCCTCGAACCTGTAGTCGCAAAACACCGATGAAACACCGAGATGTTCCATTGAGTAAGTTACGCCTCCGAAGTCCTGGTCGCCTATAAAAAGTTCAGCTATGACTTTTACTTTAAGATCACCATTTGAATTGATAATAAAAACGGTACCGTCTGTATATGTGCCTGTTCCCTCGTCGACAATGTTAAACGATTTAACGTCAACGACATCTTCGTTTATATCGGTCACCGTCGTGTCATCGGAGTTGTATAGCAAGAGCAATGTAACGAAAGTTATACATATGACAGCCACAAATAGGCACGTTAACACTGTTTTTTTCTCATTTTCTAAATCTTTCATCTCCCTTCATCAATCAAGCAGTATTTCGACCGAAATCTGATTGGTTAGGATAGAAATGACATCAATACTATTTAATTGGATGTTTAATCCAATTCGACGTCAAAAACGATGACTGACACATCTAATAATCATACCAGTTGAAACTGTTTAAGTTACGGTCAAAAATTAAATTCTTTCTTCGGTCTTTTCCATGAAGTTGTTGAAATGGTCGTACTTTTAAGGCCAAAGAAGCATTTCACGGCACTGGTGTCAAAAGTACTCTTTGAACATGTTTTTGTTCGACATATCGAAATCAAATCACTGCGCTTTTATGCGTGGTTAATTAGAAAATCTAACACAGTATCGCCCAGGAAAAGTGGCCGATGAATAACGTATACAAACGGCAGATTCGGGTAGTATGCGCTTCAATGTTGTTCAATAAAAAGGTTTGGTTTTGGAGTTTTCCAGTTCCTGATCAGATTCACTGGCTTTCACATTCGTCATGATGCATATGCTCGCGACAGACGGTACCTGTGGTCACAAGGTCGCCATTGAGATATCTCTTTGCGACCGTTTCGGCGTCACCGACAGCCCCCACTATGACCTCTATTCCACTTTCGTTGAACATATTTATCGCAGTCTCACCCATTCCGCCCGATATTATCACGTCCGCTCCATGTTCTTTCAAAAATGTCGGAAGGAAGTTAGGACGATGACCCGGATAGTCGATGATCCGTGTGTCGGTTATCTTGCCATCCTTGGTTTCGTATATCCTGTACGATTCACAGTGTCCGAAATGTTCGGTCACATTCTTTCCGTCGCATGCTATGGCTATTTTCATTTTCAGCTCCCCCTTTGTCTTTTTTTCATCATATCAAAAGTCATCGTTTTGAATCATTCATAATTCCATTACAGTCCCTGTTGTCAGGATATTCACCCGGTCTCCTAAGACGGTCTTCATATGCTCATATGCGGTTGTTCCCGTACAATGGCAGGTAAGGTACAGTGACCCTGTTTCCGACAGTCTTTTAGCCAGGCAGTCGATCTTCGAGAGTCCCTCTTCATCATCGGATAGTTTATGAAGATGTAGTCCTCCTACAACGGTGTCTGGGTATTTTCCGAGGATTTCCTTGGCCTTTTTTACGATGTTTTCTATACCACGATGTGCGCATCCTACGATAAGGGCCGTTTTGTCATTCTCACAGATGAGAAGATTCTGTTCGTGTTGGAAATCGTCGTGAAGAATGTTTTCGTTCACTCTCATGAAAAGATTCCGGTTGTTTCGAGACGGTGGATATTCGTTTTCGAAATCGCAGAAAAGCAGGATATTTTCCGATACCTTCGTCCTACCGTTCGTGAGTACGATACGTTTATCGGTCATGAGTTCCTGGTCGATACCTATGTCGGCGTAATCACCGTCGGATCTCAGTGACAGATGCGGTTCGAATGCCCTTCTCTGTATGTACACAGGGGCGTGCTCGTTAATTCTCAGGAACGTTCTCAGACCACCTCCGTGGTCATAATGTCCGTGAGATATGACGGCTGAACCGACCTTCGACAGATCTATACCCATGGTCTCCGCGTTGCGGACGAACATATCGCTCTGTCCGGTATCGAAAAGTATGGTGTCTCCATTCGACTCTATGTATAAGCTCAGTCCGTGTTCTCCAGCAGGTCCGCCGTATTCTGAACTATCATCCACAAGGACACGTATTCTCATTTTTCATCTCCTGTTCATGATGTTCATCACGTTTTCAAACACGGACCTTATAGCATCTCCTGCCGGGCATTTCTCATCTGCTAACGTAAGTCCCTTGTTTACGATTCTTACAGCTTCCGGGTCGAAAGGTATCTCTCCGGTGTAAGGGACATCCATCTGCAGGCAACGGTCTCTTATCTGTTCGGTCATCTTCTGATTCGTATCAGCCTTATTGACGCATACCGTTATATCGGACCCCAGTCTCCTGGCGGTGTCGAGTATCCTATCCATATCGCTGATTCCAGATAGAGAGGGTTCCGTTACGATCAGTATCATATCGACTCCGGTGATGGAGGCTATCACAGGACAGCCTATGCCTGGGGATCCATCTATCACTGCCAGGGATGCGTTGTCAGATGCCTTTATCATCTGTTTCTTGACTTCGGTGACCAAAAGACCGGTGGTGCCGTTACCCATTTTCAGCTGGGCCGTGGAAAATATTCCTTTTTCAGGATCCGAGAGGAGTCGAAGTTCTCCGGCAACCGATGGGTGCATCTCTATAGCACCGACGGGGCATATTCTTTCACAGAGTCCGCATCCCTCGCAGGCGCGGGGATCTATGTGCATCTTCTTTCCTGAGATCACAGCCTCGAATCGGCAGATCTCCAAGCAAGATCCGCAATGGGTACAAAGTCCGGCATCTATGAAGGCTTTGGGCAGGCCGTAATAATCTTTTCTCTCAGTCTCACCTTTGTAATCCATAACCAGATGTAGATTTGGCGCGTCTACATCGCAGTCTGCGCACGCCTTCGCTTCGGAAAGGCGTATTATGGCACTGGCCAATGTGGTCTTTCCGGTTCCGCCCTTGCCGCTGAGTATCAGAAGTTGCTTCATATCGATACACACTCCGTTATGTGGTCGTATATATCTTTGAACATCTGGAAGAATCTGCCGTTCTCCCTCGATGCGATTTTGCCCTCCGAATTCAAAATTCCAAGTTCGTGATCAAAAGGTATCTTGCCCAGTATAGGGAGACAGTTCCTATGACAATACTCCTCTGAGGGATCCTTCTCTCCGTCGAGACGTTTATTAAGTATCACTCCGAACGGCTTGTCGAATGTACGGACAAGTTCGACTATCATCTCAAGGTTATGAGTTCCGAATATTGTGGGTTCGGACACCAATACACAGAATTCTGCATCGCGAATACTTTCCATTACGGTGCAAGAACTTCCTGGCGGACAATCGATGAATATCCTTTCTTGTCCCGATTCTGAGATCTTTTTCATGAGTTTACGTATTATCGGCAATCCTGCGGCCTCTCCCACGTTCATTCTCCCGGTATGTATGGTCACTTCTCCAGAGCGGCCGCTTTCCACGACACCTACGGTCCTGGGATGCTCTGTTATGGCATTCAACGGACATATCAGCGAACATCCCCCGCAGGAGTGACATACATCTTCGAACACAATTAGGTGTTCTCCGGAATGTGCCAGAGCATGGAATTTACAGAACCTCACACATTCTTTACATCCGTTGCATATATTCGGGTCGGCACTCGGTACGAGAACAGATACGATCTCAGGACGAACATCCTCGGGTTTGAAGAAAAGATATCCATTGGGTTCTTCGACGTCGCAGTCCACGTATGTTGATGGTGTGGCGACGGCTGCAAGATTTACGGACAACATAGTTTTTCCGGTTCCGCCCTTGCCGCTGAGAACCGCTATCTTCATCTTAGTTCTCTCCGTGATGACGTCCCTCATGGATGGTATCTAATTCAGAGAGATCCCCTTCTAGGAATGCGTGTATGTTACTGATTGCCGGTCCGGGTATCGTTCGGAATACCGCAATCCCGGTTTTTTTGAGAACGGAGTAAGCATTATTGCCACATCTCGGTGTCAATAGAGTATTTGCACCGGAATCGACTATCGCCTGTGCAGCTTCTATCCCTGCGCCGGAAGGGCTGTTCGACGCAGGATTTTGAAAGAATTCGGACGATTCTGTATTCGTGTCATAAAGCATAAAATACGGTGTTCTACCGAGCGACTGACATATGTCTGTGTTCTCTTGTTCCTTTTCGACTGGTAATATTATCTTCATTCAATCCCTCCTTGTTCCAAAACCAAAATCCGAATCCTTCGATATTCCGTCTGTTTTTTTTCCACAGTTACGTCTGCACATACCACGTCCGCAACAACCCTCGGTATACATATCACAGACACGGTAGCGACCTCCATCTATGATCAATGGGGTACCTTCAACAATAGATTCTGCAATTTTCCGTCTGGCTTTAGCGTATATATCCTGAACAGTGGTACGCGAGATCTCCATGCGACCTGCGCATTCTTCCTGGGTCATTCCCATAAGGTCTATCAGACGCACAGATTCATATTCTTCGATCGTCAGATATACGGATTTGGATTTCTCTGGGTTCCTATCTAAC
>Ga0172378_10000380_pt1 | contig 38542 bp, 36 predicted proteins | sample GrowelOW332metaG_FD_119755 | JGI IMG/M metagenome (GOLD analysis project Ga0172378, IMG submission 119755) | Groundwater microbial communities from an aquifer near a municipal landfill in Southern Ontario, Canada - Pumphouse #3_1 metaG | ecosystem: Environmental > Aquatic > Deep subsurface >...
AGTGATGGAAGTGATCGTCCATTAGCTGTACAACTTTTTGGCGGAAATAAAGAAACTCTACTAAAAGGATTAGATTGCATCAATAAATCTGGATGCAATTACGATATTTTAGATCTAAATCTAGCTTGTCCAATGCCAAAAGTTACTAAAAATAATGGTGGATCTAGTTGGTTAACTGATCAAGAAAAACTTTACGATATGGTTAGCGCGATTGTTGAAGCATCACCAAAACCAGTTAGTTGTAAGATTCGTTTAGGTTTTAATGAAGTGAATGTTAACGAAACAGTCGTTACTTTAGAAAAGGCTGGAGTCAAATTTATTGCAATTCATGCTCGAACAAGAAAAGAACTTTATTTAGGTCAACCACATTTTGAGGAACTAAAAGAAATTCATAATTTAATTCATATTCCATTTTGTGTAAGTGGTAATATTTATACGGTCAATGATGCTTTAAATGCTTTAGAAATTACCAAAGCTGATGCAATTATGGTTGCAAGAGGTGGAGTTGGTAATCCTGAATTAATTACAAATATTAATAAAGCTTTAAATAATGAAGATTATTGCGAAATAAAAAATTTAGAGAAACAAAAAGAATACGCTAAACAATTTGTTAGTATAATGTTAGAAGAATTTGAAGAGACTATTGCTGTTAGAATGTTAAGAGGAATTTTACCTCATTTCTTTGATGGAATTCCTGGAACAAAACCACTAAAAAATGAACTTTGTACCAAAACAAATACTAAAGAAGATGTCTATAATTTACTTAAATAATTAATAGTTTGAATGTTTGATGTTTTTAGCAAAACCTTTAATAATATTAGGAATATCAGAGTCTTTACGATAAATTAAATAAGTTGTTCGCTCAATTTTGAAGTCCTTAACGTCGAGGGCTTTTATTTTGCCTTCTTCGATTTCTTTTTTACATACTATATAAGGTAAAAGAGAGATTCCATAATCAATACTAACTAATTCTTTAATAATTGGAATGCTTTCAATTTCTAAGTTGACGTTAAAATTATCGATACTGTCATTATGAAGTAATAAATAACTAGTAAATTGGTTTCTTGTAGTAGATTTTATATTTCTAAGAATAAATGGAAGGTTTTTAAGGTCATCAATAGAGAGATTTTTAGTTTCTGCAATTGGAATTTTTGTACTGGCTATAAAAACTAAAATATCGCTATAGATTTTTGTATAAATATAGTCATCTTGTTTTCCTAAAAGTTCATCTCCAATTAGAAAATCATATTCATAACTATCTAAACGTTCATATAATTCTTTAATTGGATTGATATGAATATTTAAAGTGGTTTTTTGATCTTCGTTAATGGTTTTTATAATGGTAGGAACTAGTGATTCACTAGCGGTTGGAGTTAAACCAATATCAATATGAATCGAGTTCTTTTTTAAATCATCAATTGCATTATGCATTGAGGTATCGAGTGATTCTAAACGAGTACAATATTTAAGTAAAACCGCTCCTTCTTTTGTAATGGTTAAGGTTCGGCCATTTTTATGGAAAAGTTTAATCATAAATTCTCTTTCAATAGAACTAATGTGTTGAGAAATAGCTGGTTGAGTCATGTTTAAAACTTCAGCAGTTTTAGTAAAACTTCCTTCTTTTGCAAGAGTGATAAACGAATAAATTCTTTGATCTAACATAATATAAATATTCCTTATAGAAGTATTATAAATTATAATTTTACATTATTAAATAATAATTCATAATTTAAGTAGATAAGTGAGAGGAAATAGTTTTTATGCCATCTTTTAATATTGCAAATTTTTCCGATGTAGCCTGGGTTTTACTCATATTAGGAGCTATGCTTTTGCTTGGATTTTTAGGAACTAGGATAACTCGTTTACTAAAATTGCCTAATGTTACTGCATATATTCTTGTTGGTGTATTAATTGGGCCTAGCGTATTAAATTTATTTCCTTCTGAATTATTAAAAAGAATGGATTTCATAACAGATCTTGCTTTATCATTTATCGCTTTTAGTGTTGGAAAATATTTCAGAATTAGTTCTCTTAAAGAAAATGGAAAAAAGGTTGTAGTGATTACAATTATTGAGTCATTTTTAGCTGCAATATTGGTAACTATTGTTATGTATTTTTTCTTCCATCTTTCCTTATCTTTTTCATTAATTTTAGGAGCAATCGCGTCTTCTACTGCACCAGCAAGTACAATCATGACAATTAAACAAACAAAATCAAAAGGAGTATTTGTTGATACTTTATTGCAAGTTGTAGCGTTAGATGATGTAACTTGTTTATTAGCTTTCTCAGTTGCAATTGCAATTACTAATGCTGTAAGTTCTGGAACAGTTGATTTTGTTAATATTGTGATGCCACTTGTTTGGAATGTGGTTTGCATTGTATTTGGATTTGTTTTGGGGTGGCTTTTGAGTCTAATTAACAAAACAAAAATTAGTCGAGCTGAAAAATTAGTTGTTCTGTTATCGATTATTTTACTTAACGGATTTATTTGCAATATTTTAGAGGTTTCGCCATTGTTGTCATGCATGGTTTTAGGTGCAACATACGTAAACTTTACAAAAGATGATGATATTTTTGATAATATTAGCGATTTTAGCGATCCAATTATGATTATTTTCTTTATTTATTCTGGTTCTAAATTATCGCTTGCCAGTTTAGCAACTTTAGGGATACCTGGTGTAATCTATTTTATTGTAAGAATCATTGGAAAATATGCTGGAGCTTCGATTGGTGGAGCGATTACAAAATCTGATAAATCGATCACTAAATATTTAGGACTAGCACTTATTCCTCAAGCAGGTGTTTCGATTGGTCTTGCAGCCCTTGGTGCACGTATGCTCCCTCAAGAATTAGGAGAAATGTTAACCACAATTATTCTTTCGAGTAGTATTCTTTATGAAATATTTGGACCAGCTTCTGCAAAACTTGCTTTAACTCTCTCTAAATCTTATGACGTTGACGCTTTTAAACGAAAGAAACACAAGCTACTTAGTGAAGGAAGTTACTTAAGTTATAACTATATAAACGAGACAAAACTCAAAAGAAAAAACAAAGAATATAGTGGAAGTAGTGTTCAATTTAAGATTTATCACCGAAATCATGACTCTGATGATGAAAAGTTGCTATAAATCGTCAATTTTAATCACAAAGTTAAGGAAAAAATAAATCCTTTTATCTATAATAAAGACACGTGAGGTTTTACTATGGAAGAAAAATTAAATGATCAAGAGCTCGTAAGACGAGAAAAACTTGATAAACTAAGAGAACTTGGTGTTGATCCATGGGGTCAAAGATTTGTTCGAACTGATGATTCAAAGACTTGTAAAGATAAAGTTGTTTCAAAAAACAATGAAGAATTAGAAGCAAATCCAGTTTATGTAACTGTTGCTGGAAGAATTATGCAACTTCGTAAAATGGGTAAGGCTAGTTTTTTAAATATTCAAGATCGTGAAGGTAGAATTCAAGGATATATTTCCATTGATACTGTCGGTCAAGAAAGTTACGACATTTTTAAGGTATGCGATATTGGTGATATCGTTGGTATTTATGGAAGAATGATGCTTACTAGAACTGGTGAACCAACCATTCGTGTAGAAAAATTCACATTCTTAACTAAATCCCTCAAAGTTTTACCTGAAAAATATCATGGACTTGTTGATATTGAAGAAAGATCAAGACATAGATATCTTGATTTAATTATGAATGAAGGTAGTCGTAATGTTGCAATTGCAAGAAGTAAAGTTATCCGATCGATTCAACATTATTTGGATAATCTCGGATATATTGAAGTTGAAACTTCTATCCTTAATCCAATCCTTGGAGGAGCTAATGCTCGTCCATTTATCACTCATCACAATGCTCTTGATAGAGATTTCTATTTAAGAATTGCTACTGAGTTAAATCTTAAAAAACTTATTGTTGGTGGACTTGAAAAAGTTTATGAAATAGGTCGTATTTTTAGAAACGAAGGTATGGATGCTAAACATAATCCAGAATTTACTACAATTGAACTTTATGAAGCCTTTGGTAATCTCCAATCAATGGGTGAATTATGGGAAGGTTTAATTCGTTATACTGCAAATGAAGTTTGCGGAACTACTAAAGTTCAATTTGGTGATAAAGAATTAGATTTTGGTCCAGAATTTAGATGGGTTTCCATGGTTGATCTTGTTAAAGAGAAAACTGGTCTTGATTTCAATGAACAACTCGACATTAATGATTTAATTAATTTCTGCAAAGAAAAGAATATTAAAATGGAAAAGCATTGGAACTCCACTGGATATTTCTTAAACGCATTATTTGATGAATATTGTGAAGAAGAATTAATTCAACCAACATTTGTTTATGGACACCCAATTGAAGTTTCTCCATTAACCAAGAAAAGTAAGGATCCAAGATATACTGAAAGATTTGAACTTTATGTTAACGGCACCGAACTTGCAAATGCTTATACAGAATTAAATGATCCAATCGATCAAAAAGAAAGATTCGAAGCACAAATTGCTGCTAAAGATAGAGGCGATGAAGAAGCTAATGAAATGGATTTAGATTTCTTAGAAGCCCTCGATTATGGTATGCCACCAGCTGGTGGAATCGGTATGGGAATTGACCGTCTTGTTATGTTCTTAACTAACCAAGAAAATATTCGTGAAGTTATCTTATTCCCAACAATGAAAGATGAACAATAATTAAAAGCAACGGAAGTTGCTTTTTTTGTTAAAATTGACAAATTCTATACGATATTACTTATGAAGGGCGAACAAGATTTAATTTCTTTACTTTCTTGTATATTTTATATACAATAAGTCTACGCTAACATTTGTTAGTTTTCTTCTCTGTTGCTGCAATTAGTGGCAACCAGATAGTCCAAAGGGAGGGTTTACACATGAAAAAGTACGAATTATTGTACATTCTTAAAGCAAATCTTGAAGATGAAGCTCGTAAGGCTGAAATCGAAAGATTAAACAAGCTTTTAGCAGAATTTGGTGCGAAAGTTACCAAAACTGATGAAAGTTTAGGTTTAAGAGACTTAGCTTATCCAATTAAAGGTGAGATTAAAGGATACTATGTCTGCTTAAAGCTTGAAATGAATGACATTAAAGCAATTACCGAATTTGATCGTCTTTCAAAAATCAATAGTAATGTATTAAGATACTTATTTACAGTTGATAACGAATAGGAGGATCAATTATGATTAACAGCGTTGTTTTAGTCGGTAGATTAACCAAAGATGTTGAACTTAGAAAAACTCAAAGCAATTTGAGTGTTGCAGGTTTTACTGTTGCGGTCGATAATCGAACAAAAGACGCAGATGGAAATAAAACCGCAAGTTTTATTAATTGCACAGCTTGGCGTCAAAGTGCAGATTACTTAGCTAATTATGCTCACAAAGGCAGTTTAGTAGGTATTGAAGGCAAACTTCAACAAAGAAGTTATGAAAGAAAAGATGGCACCAAAGCTAGTGTATTAGAGGTAATTGTTGACAGTATAACTTTACTTGAAAGTAAGGGTCAAAATTCTGGTGGTTCACGTTTCAATGAAACACGAAACCAACCAATTGATACACCTGATATGTCAGAAGAGAAGACTGATATAACAACCGGTGATTTAACTGATGATGATTTACCATTCTAATTAATTAGAAAGGATATTAATTATGGCATACGTTAAGAAAAGAATGAAAAAGAAGGTTTGCTATTTTACTAAAAATAAAATTACCAAAATCGATTATAAAGATGTCGAATTACTCAAGAAGTTCGTTAGTCCTAGTGGAAGAATTTCTCCACGTAGATTAACTGGAACCTGTGCTAAGTACCAAAGAGTTCTTGCAAGAGCAATTAAAAACGCTAGATACATGGCTTTATTACCATATATCGGAGAATAGTTAATTAAGTCCTTGAAAAAGGACTTTTTTATTTGTTTTTTATATAGGTTTTAGCGTATAAAAATAATTTCTAAAATAAATTGTTTTGAGCTGAAGCAATAAAATGCATATATGCATTACTAATAAATTGCAAAAAAGCCAAGAATGCATATATGTTCTATTGATAATTTAGTTATTTCAATTATTTTTCTCTATAAATTATTAGTTTTAAAGGAGTTTCTATTGTATAATAGAAAAGGTAATTTTATGCAAAACAAAAAATTTAAAATCAATTTAGTTATTCTAATAATTTCCGCTGTAATTGAGTTAGTGGTTGGTGTTTTTATTTTATTGTATGTTTTTAATACATTCGATCTACAAAATTTACTTCTTCCAGAAACTCTTGGATACATCACTTTAGGAGTTACTTTTGCTGATGCAATCCTTTGTTTAATCTTGGTTTTTGCGGTTGATCGTCTTCGTGAAAAATCAGATATTAAGATGAGTGAAATTGTTGGAGCAGATATTAAAGAAGCATATTTATTTGGTCAAATTGGTTTAGCTGTAATAAATGAAGAAGGAACGGTTTTATGGACTAGCGAACTTTTTCAACAAAGACAAATGAATATTGTTTCTAAAAATATTTTCGAGACTTTTCCAAAATTAAAGAATTTTTTAGAACAAGATGTTGGAGATACAGTTAGTGTTAGCCAAAATAATAACGACTATAAAGTAAAATATTTAAAAGCAGCTGGTTTATTCATTTTTAAAGATGTCACTGATTATGAATTTTTGTATCGTTATCAAAAAGAACAAGGTACCTGCGTTGGTATTGTTATGATTGATAATTATGCTGATATTGTTGGTAATAGCGATGTTGTAAATGAAGTTATTGCTAATGTTAGAAACATTATTAATGATTACGCAAGAAAATATAAATGTTTATTAAGATCATATCGAAATGATGCTTATTTTGTTGTTTGCAACTATCTTTCGTTAAGTGATATGAAAAAAGATGGTTTTTCATTAATTGATAGTGTTCGTCGTTTAAAAGTTAAAGAAACCATTCAACCTACATTATCTATAGGATTTGCTCACGATTTTCCAGATGTTAATAAACTAAATGAAATGGCAAGCAACGCCATTGATATTGCAATGAGTCGTGGTGGAGACCAAGTTGTTGTTTCAAAATATGGAAGCGAACTTGAATTCTTTGGCGGAAAAAGTGAAGCTGTTGAAGTTAGTAATAAAGTTAAAGTTAGAGTTTTCAGCGATTCATTCATGAGTTTAATCTCACGTGCATCAAATGTTGTTATTATGGGTCACGCGGATATGGATATGGATGCTTTAGGTAGTTGTTTAGGTGTTAAAGCTATTTGTGATTTCTGTAAAAAAGATGCACGAATCATTTATGATCCAAAACTTACTGAAAGAAAAACTCGTACTGCTCTTGCTTCATTATTTACAAGAGATCAATTATTTAAAATTGTTACTACTCCTCGAGAAGCAGAAGATTCAATTAAAAACGAAACCGTTGTTGTTGTTTGTGACGTTTCTCGTCCATCAATAACGATGGATCCAAAAGTTTTTGAAAAAGCTCAAAAAGTTGTTGTTATTGATCACCATCGTAGAGCTGCTGAATTTGTTGATAATCCTGTGCTATTTTATATTGAATCAGGAGCCTCAAGCGCCTCTGAATTAATTGCTGAAATGATTAAATATAATAGTAATGCTGATAGAATTCCTCTTGATAGCATTAGCGCAACTATTATGTTATCAGGTATTTTCCTTGATACTAGTTTTTATAAATCTAAAACAACTGGTTTACGAACTTTTGAAGCATCTATGATTTTAAAAGAATATGGTGCAGATAATTCAACTGCAGACGATTTACTTAAAGATGAATATGAAGAATATGCCCTTATTAATAAACTCGTTTCAACTTTAAAAATTCCTTATTATGGAATTTGTTATTGCATGAGCGATGATGAAGAAATTATTGAACGTTCTACCCTTGCAAAGGTTGGAAATCAATGTATCCAATTCAAAGGTATTAATGCTTGTTTTGTTATCGGTAAAACTTCCGAAAACGAAGTAAGAGTTAGTGCGAGAAGTGATGGCTCAGTCAACGTTCAAATTTTGATGGAAAAAATGGCTGGTGGCGGACATTATTCAAGCGCCGCTGCTTCAATAGAAAACTCCTCAACTAAAAAAGTAGAAGAAAAATTATTAGATGTTTTATCTAACTACTTAAGTGAGGCGCGAAGTAAAAATGATGATGAATCGAAAGGAAATTAATTAAATGGAAGTAATATTAACTAAAGATGTTAAAGGTTTAGGTAAAAAAGGTGAGACTAAAGTTGTAGCTGATGGCTATGGAACAAACTTTTTAATTGCTAAGGGATTTGCAGTTAGAAAAACTCAAGACTCAATCAAAGAGCTTAAGAGAGAACAAGCTAAAGAAGATGCTTATCAAGCTGAATTAAAAGCTAAAGCTGAAGAAAATAAAGAAAAATTATCTAAGATTACTCTTGAATTTAAAGCTAAAGCCGCCAAAGATGGTCGTATGATTGGTGAAGTTTCTACCAAAGAAGTCACTAAGGTTCTTTTAGAACAATACGAAATTTCAATTGATAAAAGAAAATTTCAAGATAAAATCAAAGTTAATGCTTTTGGTATTACAAATCTTAAAAACGAACTTTATAAAGGTGTTGTAGCTAATATTAAAGTTCACGTAAACGAGGAAAAATAATGGCAGATTATCAGCTTCCACATAATGATGATTGCGAAGAGACCGTTCTTGGAACGATGCTTTTTGAAAGCAAATCATGTATCGATGGTGTTAGTGAATTAACTGAAGATGATTTTTATATTAATAACGTTAATCATCGAGCGGTTTATCGTGCAATTAAGCAATTATCTTTGCAAAATAATCCTGTTGATATTCATACGGTTTTTGATTATTTACAAAAGAGTCATTTAAGCGATGCAATTGGTGGAATTGATTATCTTATTAGTTTAACCGATAAAGTTATTGGTTTTAGTAGTTTTGGTTACTATGTTTCATTGCTGAAAGATTATACTTTAATGCGTAATTTAATTAGTACCCTTGAAGAAATTAAAGACGATGCTTCGAAATCAAAAGTTGAAGATTTTTCTAAATTCGTTGCTGAAGCTGAAGCAAAAGTTACAAGAATTACTGCCGAAAGAAGAGTTACGGGTTTTGAAAGTGGTAAAAATATTGCCGCTGAACTTGGTCGTGAAATTGAAGAAATGAGTAGTGGAAACGGAAATTCATTTTCTGGAATTCCAACTGGATATAAAGCTTTAGATAACACATTAAATGGCTTACAAAAAGGTGCTTTAATTGTTTTGGCTGCTCGTCCTAGTGTTGGTAAAACAGCGTTAGGAATAAATATTGCCTATCATGCAGCTCAAAAAACTAATCGACCTGTTGCGATCTTTTCAATTGAAATGTCAAACGACGAAATTATGAAAAGACTTTTTGCAAATCGTGGAACCGTTCAAATGGATCGTATCAATAAAGGTATTTTATCTAAAGATGATCGCTTGAGATTAAAAGAAGCACAAGAAGAAATTAAGAAAGTTCCTCTATATATTGATGATACTGGTGGTATTTCACTTGAAGAATTAGTAAGTCGATCTAAGAAACTTAAAAATGATCTTGGTGATTTAGCTTTAATTGTTGTCGACTATATTGGAAAAGTTAGCGTTAAACTTAAAACTGATAATAAGGTTCTTGAAATAGATCGTGTTACTGGTTCTTTAAAGCAACTTGCAAAAGATCTTGATGTCCCAGTTCTAGCTTTAGCACAGGTTAATCGTTATGTTGAAAATCGTGATTCAGCAATTCCTGAATTAAGTAACTTAAAAGATTCTGGTTCTATTGAACAAGATGCTGACCAAGTTATGTTTATTTATAATCCAAAAATGGCTTCTACCGCAACTAAACAAAAATATAATAAAGATAAGAATAAAGATGATAGGGATGATGAGGACGATATTCCAAATGCAACAAATGTGAAAGTTCCTGATAATCCAGATAACGGAGAACTTGTTAAAGTTATGGTTAAGAAGAATAGAAATGGTAAGTTAGGAGATGTTTTATTATTATTCTTCAAAGCGTACCAACGTTTTGACACACCTTCTGCTGAAGCTATTGCAGAATTTAATAAGTATACAAAAGACTAACTATGAAAATGCATATTATCGCTAGTGGTTCAAAAGGGAATTCTAGTGTAATTTATGATGATAAAACAACAATTCTTGTTGATATGGGAATATCAAAAGCTCATCTTTCTGAAGGACTTTCAGAGATTGGCAAAAAAATAAAAGATATTGATTTTGTTTTCTATACCCATAATCATAGCGATCATATTAAAGGGGCTGAATTTTTACCATTTTCAAAAAGATATGCTCGAGTAGGCACAATACAAATGCCTACTGAAAATTATTTAGAACCATATAAAGAATATTCATTTAAAAGTTTTTTAGTTACACCATTATTAACTAGTCATGATGCAATTTCACCATGTGCTTATTTATTTAAAAACAATAATGAAACTCTTCTATATTTAACCGATAGTGGATGTATTCCAGAAACAACTCTTAAGTATATGCGCAATTGTGATTACTATTTTATTGAATCCAATCATGATGTTGAAATGTTGCTTGAAAGTGAAAGACCACGTTCGCTCAAGAATCGAATTTTAGGCGATTTCGGTCATCTTTCAAACGAACAAAGCGCAGAATATATGGTTTATTTAGTTGGAGATAAGACTAAGTCAATTATGTTAGGTCACTTATCTGAAGAATGTAATGATCCAGTTATTGCTATTAAAACTTATCAGAACATATTTGCATCTGAAGGTGTTTCACTTAAAAATATTAGATTAGATTGTGCAAAACAATATAGTAGTAAGGACTTAATTTAAATGGTAAAAGTTAACCTTATTGTTGTTGGAAATTTAAAAGAAGCATATTTGCGCGATGCTCAGAATGAGTATCTTAAGCGTTTATCAAGATATGTAAAGATTGAAATTATTGAAGTTAATGAAGCAAAAATTGTAAGTTTTGATAATCTCCAATTAATGAATAAAACCCTTGATGAAGAGGGAGATAACGTACTAAAACATATTAAGAATAACGATTATCTTTATTTAGTAGATTTACATGGAAAAGAAATTGATAGCGAAGCATTTGCGGATAGCATGCAAAAGAACATTGATAACGGGGCCTCAACAATTGATTTTGTAATTGGAGGAACCTTAGGTCTTAGTGATAAACTAAGAGAACGTGCTAACTATAAAATATCGTTATCTAAATTAACATTTCCTCATCAATTAACTAGAATAGTTGTGCTTGAACAAATTTATCGAGCATGCAAAATAAATAACAATGAATCTTATCATCATTAGGAGAATAAAATGGAACAAATTGAATTTAAAAACTTAGAAAATATTAAGGATGGAAAACACCCATTAGCTGAACTATATAAATTAGAAGATAAATATTATTTCTATATCGAACCTAATTTCTATTCCCAACTTTCTTATCTTAAAGAAAGATATTATGATCGATTTGGTGAAATAATGGAAGAACTTATCGCTAACGTTAAACGAAATAAAAAAGTCGTCTTTACTGCTGATTATGATAACCCAGTAGTTTATGAAGATAACTATATCTATCAAGAGATTGAAGATATTCTTAATCCACTTAAGATTGTTACAGATTACACAAGTTGCGGAAGTGATTACGGAGACTAAAATAAAACCCTTACTTAATCAGTAAGGGTTATTTTTTATTTGGATTGAGGAGCTCCTGGAGCTAAGGCTTTCATTGAAAGCCACATGATTCTAAATCCGAAGATTACAACGAATAACATAACTTCATATCCAGTAAAGATAAAGCCAATTATTAAGGCTAAGATTGCTGGTGATAATGAAGACCAATAAGAAATGTTGAAGGCTTGTTGGAACTTAATTGTTCTATTAGGATTGTTTTTACCTCTTGTCATTAAGAAGAGAACAAGACCCATCAAGAGAATAATTGAAGCGTTAACAGCAAGAATAATTCCGGTTTGAACAAAAGTTAAACTATTACGATTATCGATGTAAACATCATTTAAGAATAATTGGAACTTTTTAATTGAAGCTGCTTTGTTTTCAATTCTTGTGGAATTTTCAGTAACAAAGAAATCATTAAGTGAAGTATAGTCTTCTGTAATGTGGTTATAGTTACCATACATTCCACCAGAAGTGGTATATGTTCCAGCTTTATAAAGTCCAGTTGTAAAATATTTATGACCAAAGATAATGAATGAAGCATCACGTCCATCTTTTGAATTAACTTTTAATTCTTGAATGGTTTTTGAAGCTGCAGCGTAATCAATAGTGCTATCAAGATAGAATACTTGGAAATCGATCATTGAAGTAGCGTGACCATCATTAGCTTCATATTTGTGTTCGTAAACAAGATAATCATTTGATGCACTTGGAATAAATCCAGTTAATTTTGAAGTATGTTCAACGTTATCAAATGTAATTGAATAATTCTTTAATTTGGTGTCAGTTAAGAAACTGTAGAATCCTTCATCATAATTGTAAAGAAAACTACTACTTAAGAATGAACCACCTTCACTAGTTGCTGCATGAACACATAATGGAATAGCACTAATAAGTACACTTAAAACGGCGATAATTACACCAGTGTACCATTTCTTAGTTATTCCGCATTCAAGAGCAATTGGGTTACTCCATAATGATTTAATGTAATACCAAAGCTTTGACCATTGGAATCTTTTTTTAGGCTTTATAATTTTTGCTTTTTGACTCATATTTATTTCTTCCTTAAACTATAATTTATATGCTTTAATAGTATAAACTATTAAGTCCACTAACGCAAAATAATCTTTATCTTTATACACTAATAGTGTATATTATGAGCACTGGGGATGTCTTGGTTTCGACATGTGTATGCAGGGCATAGAGTGCAAGCCGGTTGGTACCGTTAAATACCGAAAAAATTTAATTGCCGAAAATCGACAATTCGCATTCGCTGCTTAATTGCAGCCGATAATATTCGTCCTTCAATTTAGGAGGTGCGCGGATTCTACTTGTTTCGCTTCTCACGAGTAAAAATCTGTCATACAAAGAAGATAAGTAGCAACTATGATTATGTGTTGTTAACGAAAACAATTTAATCTAGCGGATGAAAATTTGTGTCGTTTGCTAATCCGTAAAATAAAAAACGGGCACTAAACTTGTAGAGTTTATGTGTGGCTACATATGGACCGGAGTTCAACTCTCCGCATCTCCACCAGGTATGAAGAATATGTTCCTGAATTTTGGATCAATAATTGGTACAAAATAAAGGGAACATTTTTTTGTGAAAAAAATAGAAGAAAGATGTAATTAAAAAAGAGCTTTTTTATTTAGAAAGAAAGTGGTTAAATTTTTGTATTTCTTTAATTGATTTTGTTAGCAAATGATATAATTAAGTAGGGGTAATATTATGATAGACAAAAGAAATGTTACTACGTTGATGGACTTGTATGAGTTAACAATGGCTAATGGATATTTTATTAATAAAGAGAATAATAAAATTGCTGTTTTTGATGTTTTTTATAGAGATAATCCTGATGGAGCTGGATATGCAATCTATTCAGGAATTAAAGAAATTACCGACTACATCTTAAATTTTCATTTTGATGATGAGGATATATCATATTTAAGAAGTTTAAAATTATTTAATGAAGATTTTTTAGTATATTTAAAGGATTTTAAGTTTACTGGAGACGTTTATTCTTTTAAAGATGGTTCGATTATTTATCCAAATGAACCAATTATTACAGTCGTTGCCCCATTAATTGAAGCACAAATAATCGAAACTGGAATTTTAGTTTATTTTAATCACGAATCATTAATCACAACTAAAGCTAATCGTATTGTTTTAAGTGCAAAAGGAAGAAGCGTAAGTGATTTTGGAGCAAGAAGAGCACACAATGTTGATAGTGCTTTATATGGTGCAAAAGCAGCATATATTGGTGGAGTAAATTCAACAGCAACTGTTATGGCTGGAGAAAAATTTAGTATCCCAGTTAGTGGAACAATGGCTCATTCTTGGATTATGAGTTTTGAAAATGAATACGATGCATTCTTAAGTTATGCAAAGATTTATCCAGATTCATCGATATTTTTAATTGATACATACGATGTTGTACATAGTGGAATTCTAAATGCAATTAAGGTTAATAAAGATTACTTAGTTCCAAATGGTCACCACTTAAAAGCAGTTCGTATTGATTCGGGAGATTTAGCGTATCTTTCTAAGAAATGTCGAAAGATTTTGGATGAAAATGGTATGCAAGATGTAAAAATCAGTGTTACAAATTCACTTGATGAAGAAAAAATTAAGTCATTAATTGAACAAGGGGCACCAGTTGATATGTTTGGAGTTGGAGAAAATCTAATAACAGCAAAAAGCGATCCTGTTTTTGGTGGTGTCTATAAATTAGTTGCAATTATTGATAATGGATTAATCGAACCAAAGATCAAGGTTAGTGCAAGTATTGAAAAAATTACAAACCCAGGATTTAAAGATGTTTATCGTGTTTACGATCATAATGGTAAAAGTGTTGCTGATCTTATTACTATTCATGGTGAAAAAGTTTCTTTTGCTGAACCTTATTATTTCGTTGATCCTAATAAACCATGGAAGAATCTTTCTTTTACAGATTGTGAAATCAAAAACTTACGAGAACTTGTTATAAAAAATGGTGAACTACAAGTATCGTTACCAACTATTGAAGAAAGTAGAAATTTTGTTAGAACCCAAATTGAAAACGAATTATGGGATGAAGAAAAACGCTTTGTAATGCCACATATTCATTATTTAGATTTTTCAAAAGATTATTATGCATTGAAGATTAAATTAATTAAAGAGCACAAATTCAATGAATAAAATTGTTGTACTTGGTGGCACTTTTAATCCTATTACAAAAGCGCACGCACATATTCTGAAATCAGCTGCGAAAAAGGTAAAAGCAACAAAAATGATTCTTGTTCCAACTGCTGATAGCTTTATTACTTCTTGGAAGAATTATTCTAAAGAGAGCATTCTTGCACCAGATATTAGATTGGAGTGCATGGATGCATTTGTAAAAAGAAATAAAAACGTTACTCTATCTTTGCTTGAATATTCTGGGGAAACTAGCAAAACATTTGATACTCTTAATGCTCTAGCATTAGAAAACCCAGATTCTGAAATATACTTTGTATGTGGTTCAGGAAAATTAAAAGAACTACATACGTGGTATAAATTTGATGAATTATTGTACAAGTATAAATTTGTTATTGTTGAAAGAAATAATGACAATATAATGGATTTGTTTAATGAAAATAGAGAACTTTCTAAATATAAAAACTCATTTATTTTCTTAAAACAAAACAATAGATACGAAAGTGTTTCCAGTACTAAATTAAGAGAAGCGATTAATAAAAAAGAATATAAAAATATTGAAGATTACACTTTCAAATATGTTCTTTCAATTCTAAAAAAGAATGGATTGATGTAGGTCTATAAATATCTACCGAACGGAGGAATTCTTATGATTACAAAATACGGTTATTACAAGATTGCGAGTGGTTCGTTTTTTACTCATTTAGGTGAAATAGAAAAAAACGCACAAGAAATACTTAATTTAATAAACAAAGCTAAGAGTAGTGGTGTTTCTGTTTTAAGTTTTTCTGAATTATCTTTAACTGGATATACTTCGCAAGATTTATTTTTACATGCCGACTATTCTGAACTTTGTTTTGCAGAAATTAAAAAAGTAATAAAAGAAATACCTGATAATATGGTAGTAATTATCGGAGCACCGTTCTATTATCTTAATAATTTATACAACGTGGCTTATGTTTTAAAGAAAAATAAAATATTAGGAATTGTTCCAAAAACATATATTCCTAATTATAATGAGTTTTACGAAAAAAGATGGTTTTCTTCAAGTAAAAACGCTTCTTTTGATGAAGTAATTCTTGATAATGAAAATATAAAATTTGGTACTGATCTTGTTTTTTCGCTCGGTGAACTTAAGATTGGTGTCGAAATCTGTGAGGATTTATGGGTAATTAATCCTCCAAGTAATGACTTGGTTTTAGCTGGAGCTAACTTAATTGTTAATTTGTCAGCTTCTAATGAATATGTATCTAAAAAAGTTTATCGTGAAGACCTTGTTAAAATGCAATCTGCTAAACTTCTTACTGCATATATGTATCAAAGTAGTGGAGAGGGAGAATCTTCACAAGATCTTGTTTTTGTAAGTGACGCAATGGTTTATTCTTGTGGTAAAAAAATATCGTCTTCATATGATAAATTAGGCTTAAATATTGGAATAATTGACACTAATTTAATTACAAACGAAAGAATGAAATATAAGAGTTCATTTGAAGAAAATGTTGTTAAGAAATTTCGATTTGTGAATTCTGAATGTGAAGTAAATGTTGATTTACTTCCAGAAGAATACGATCCATATCCATTTATCCCTAAAACCAAAGAAAAAATTGAAGAAAGAACGCGAGAAATAATTTCCTTGCAAGCTAAAGGATTAATTCAACGATTAATTAAAACTAAATGTAAAACAGTTGTTCTCGGAGTAAGTGGAGGTTTAGATTCGACTCTCGCATTACTTGTATGTATTGAAGCGTTTGATTTTCTAAAATATTCTAGGAAGGGCATATATGCACTTTCGCTTCCTGGCTTTGGAACATCTTCTTTAACATACAAAAATGCAAAAAAATTAATTGAAATAAGTGGAGCCACCTATATCGAAATCGATATTAAAAAAGCAACAACCCAACATTTAAAAGATATCAATCATTCAACGTCTTTATTTGATGTTGTCTATGAAAATTCACAAGCGCGTGAAAGAACTCAAATTCTAATGGATTATTCAAATATGGTTCATGGTTTTGTTGTTGGAACAGGAGATTTATCTGAACTTGCTTTAGGTTGGTGCACATATAATGCCGATCACATGTCTATGTATGCAGTTAATAGTAGTGTACCAAAAACATTGGTTAAATATTTAATTTCTTCATATGCCTTAATGCATAAAGAATATCAAAAAGTCTTAGAAAGCATTCTTGCGACTCCTATTTCTCCTGAATTATTACCAAATAAAAAAGGTGAAGAACTTTCACAAAAAACCGAAAATATCTTAGGAAAATATGATTTACACGACTTCTTCTTATTTAATTTTATTAGAAATGGTTTCTCAAAGGAAAAGATTTATAAATTAGCAATAATTGCTTTTAAAAATATTAGTAAAGAAGAAATCAAAATAGCTTTAGACTTGTTCTTTAAAAGATTTTTCTCTCAACAATTTAAGAGATCTTGTTTACCTGATGGACCAAAAATAGGTAGCGTTTCTTTATCTCCAAGAGGAGATTTTAGAATGGCTAGTGATATTGATTCAGATAATAGTTTTAACAAGTAATTATTTTTTACGGTTTGTTACTAATAGAAATATCGAAATCGCTATAAAGATAATTCCAATAAATAAAACAACTGTATACCCATTAAAAATCAACATTATGTTAGGTTGTTTAAAGAAATCTGTCATAAATAGCATTACTAAAAAGTATGATAAGATCGTTAAAATTCCAAGTCCTAATAAAGCAAAATTAAGATATTGTTTATTTATTTCTTTTTCAACTTTTCCGCCTTCTAAGAGATATTTTTTGCTTACCTCAAAGTAATTTGCTAATTTACGTAAATCATTCTTTGTTGGTAATATTTCGTCTTTTTCATATTGAGTTAGTGTATTTAAAGGAATTGATAAAATCTTTGATAATTCATCAATCGAAAGGCGTATTTCTTCTCTTTGTTTTTTAATTCTTGATCCAATTGTCATTTCGTTTTGCTCCTTACTTGATTATATAAATTAAATCAATATAATTATAGAGAAATCGAGGTTTTTATGAAAAGTAGAAAATTAATTAAACAGATGGTTCTTACTGCATTCTTTATTGCATTAGGTGTAGTTTTACCAATGGCATTACATTCAATTCCTAAGGCTGGAACAATATTTTTACCAATGCACATCCCAGTTTTATTTTGTGGATTTGTATGTGGACCTATCTTTGGTGTGTTATGTGGCATATCTGCCGTTACTATTAGCGCATTTACAACCGGAATGCCTCCAATGAGTGTCTATCCAGGGATGTTAGTTGAATTAATTTTGTATGGATTTTTCACTGGATTTTTTCTTCGTTTATTTAAATTTAAAAATAAATATATTAATGTCTATATATCTTTAATATTATCAATGTTAATTGGAAGAGCTGGAAGCGGTCTGGTTAATGGACTAATTTTGCATACCGCAAATTATAGCTTTATCATTTGGGTAACAGCTTCTTTTGTAACAGCTTTACCAGGAATTATTATTCAATTGTCATTAATTCCTATTTTATATTTGTCTCTTGAAAATGCTCATCTTATTAATATTACAAATGAAAATATTTTTGGCTTTATTAACCATAATAAAACAGCAAAAAACACTCGAAACTTTTTCGATAAGTGTGCGAAAAATTGGGACGAAACAACTAATATATCCGAAGGTGAAATTGCAAGTTTGCTTGAATGTTGCAAGTTTGCACCAGGTGAAAAGGTTTTAGATTTAGCCTGTGGAACAGGTATTTTAGAACCATATTTGATAAATAAAAATGTTGATTTAGTTTGTTTAGACATTTCTAAAGAAATGATTTCAATTGCTAAAAACAAATTCAAAGAAATTACATATATTAATCAAGATTTTTATAATTTTATCGGTAAGAGTTTTGATAAGATTATTGTATTTAATGCTTATCCACACTTTACCGATCGTGAAGCCTTTGTTGATAAATGTTACGAGTTATTAAACTCAAATGGCCAAGTTTTTATTATTCATAATGAATCAAAAGAAAAGATAAATTCTTATCACGTAAAAAGTGCAAAGAATGTTTCGTTAGAATTGTTATCAGCTAATGAAGAATCGCTAGTTTTTAAAAATAAATTTGATATTATCGAAACAAAAGACAACCATGATGGTTATCTTATTGTTGCAAGAAAAAAATAATAGAGCAAAGTATAGGATAAACATTTCACTTAAAATATTCCTGCCTTTTTCCTCATTTTCTTCTCTTTTTAAAAATATACTAGAAACAATTAGGAATACACAAAATATTGTGATAACTAGTGATACATCAAGTAATAAACCACTGAGTAAAGTTCCTAATTGAGATGAACCACACATATCGCTTCTTACATATTAATTATAATTGTATATAGGTTTTTTAAATATTTTTAGATTTGATCATACTTTATAAGCCAATTAATGGTGTCATTAATTGTGATTTTGATATCTCTAGGCGCATAATTTAGATCTTTTCTAGCTTTTTCATTTGAAAAATTAGAATTAGAAATAAGGGTTCGTAATGAATATAAAGTAAATAAAGGTTTTTGTCTTCGAATAACAAAATGAAGAGCAATCATTGGCATAGTAAGAGTGATAAACCATGAAGGTAAGACGAATTTAATCTTCTTTTTGTTTGTGAAATCACTCGCAATATCCAACATTTTTTTAATTGAAACGTAATTACCACTTAAAATATAGGTATTATGATCTTTTCCATGTTCAACAGCGCTAATAATTCCGTGTGCAACATCTCGAACATCGACAACATCATATCCACCTTTAACAATTGCAGTTAAGGAGCCTTTTAAATATTGAGTAAGGACAGAGTTAATGTTTCCTTTAAGAAAATCATTTGGACCCATTATTCCAGATGGATGAACAACAGTGGTATTAATTTTATCTTTTGTAGCCGCTAACACATAAGCGGTAGCAATGGCTTTTGTTTTGGCATAAGTTCCCTCAACATCATCTGGATTAAAATTGAGAGTTTCAGTTATTAAACCATTTTTTCCATTTTCTTTTATAGCGTGAACTGAACTAACATAAATATATTTATGAACTTTGTGTTCAATCGCTTTATTTGTTACAAGTTTTGTTCCGTCAACATTGACCTTATAGACATTTTCTTCATATTTTTTAGAAATTGATATTAAACCAGCACAATGAATAAGTATTTTGTTGGTATTATTTTTGGCTGTTAAAAATGTGTCTAAATCTTTTTCATTTAAAACGTTTCCATAAACAATTGTAAGATTTTTATTATTTGGATAATCTTTAATATTTAGATTCTTCTCATTAGGCATAACAAAACCAACCACTTTTTCATTATTTAGTAATAATTCATGAGCGATTGTTCTTCCTAGATGACCGGATATTCCGGTAATAAAAAATGTTCTATTCATAATTTCACTTTATCACTTTTTTAATTATTTTGTATATTTAATGCGTCAAATTAGATGTTATTCATATTTATATATGGATTTGTAGTTATTTGTAAGCATCTTGTTCGACAATATTGTGTTATTTATCTATTCTATTAGCACGGAGGAACCAATTATGAAATTTGATTCTATTATTATCGGTTTTGGAAAAGCTGGGAAAACTCTTGCAGGATATTTAGCAACAAAAGGTGAAAAAGTTGCACTTATTGAAAAAGATAAAAATATGTATGGAGGAACTTGCATTAATGTAGGTTGCATTCCTTCTAAATCATTAGTTACAAGCAGCAATGTATCAAAAATTAAGGCTAAAACACTTGAAGATAAAGAAATTATCTATGTTAATTCTATAAATGAAAAGGAAAGAGTCACTTCTTTTTTAAGACAAAAAAATTATGATAAATTGTTTGCAAATAAGAACATAGAAATTATTGATGGAACCGCTTCTTTTGTTGATAAATATAAAGTTAATATCAAACAAACGGATAAGGATTTTGATATTGAAGGAGAAAAAATCTTCATTAACACTGGTTCAACTTCAGTTGTTCCAAATATTCCTGGAATTAATAATAATCCATTTGTTTTTTATAGCGATTCACTTATGAAACTTAAAACCTTACCTCATAATTTGGTTATCATTGGTGGCGGATATATTGGTTTAGAATTTGCCTCTATTTATAGTAATTTTGGGAGTAAAGTTACTGTAATCCAAGACATGCCTCAATTTATTGGTCGTGAAGATCGTGAAATTGCTGATGCAATCTATAATTCTTTTATTGAAAGAGGAATCGAAATTGTTTTAGGTGCAAAAATAAGTAATGTTAGTGAAAATAAAGTAAATTACTCAATTAATGGTGTTGAATTTGTTCGTGAAGGAGATGCAATTCTTGTAGCGACTGGTAGAAAACCAAATATTGAAGATTTACATCTTGAAAGAATCGGAATCGAATTGACTCCTAGAGGAGCAATTAAAGTTAATGATCATCTCGAAAGCAGTATTCCAAACATTTATGCCTTAGGTGATGTTAATGGTGGATTACAATTTACCTATGTTTCGCTTGATGATTTTAGAGTTGTAAAAAACCACTTAGAAGGCAAGGATTCCTATAATATTTCTTCTAGGAAAAATGTTCCATATAGTGTTTTTATTACACCAAGTTTTTCAAGAATCGGTTTAACTGAAAAAGAAGCAATAGATCAAGGGTTTGATGTTAAAACCGCAAAGATGCCTGTTGCTGCAATTCCAAAAGCGCAAGTTCTTAAAGAGACAACTGGTTTACTAAAAGCTGTTGTTGATGCAAAGACAAATAAAATTCTTGGCGTTTCATTATTCTGCTCTGAATCGTATGAAATGATTAATATCATTAAGTTAGCGATGGATTTAGATGCCCCATATACAGTTTTAAGAGATCAAGTATTTACTCATCCAACAATGAGCGAATCTTTGAATGATTTATTTAGTTTAATAAAGTAAATTTGATGAAGAAGTACTAGTTTTATTAAGAGCATTTATGCATTTTTTGACATGTTCGTAATTATTGTTCAATATTAATGAAGTTTTTGATGATATGGAAAACATCTTAATGGCTGACTTAAATGAAACTTTGGAAGAAGCGAGAAAACAAAATGATTCGCTCTCTAATTTATTAGATAATGTCTTAACTTTCCTTAAAGAAAATGAAGCTGAATATAAAGCAATCACAAACTATGTTCCTCGATATGCATTTTTGAACTTAAAAATAGAGTTCTTTAAGAGATCGAACATGCGTACATCGAAGGTTATAAAGTTTCTGTTGAAGATAAAATGATTTCACGTATTTTTGGCTAATGGAATAGTTGGAACATATCTAGATTACTTAACAGAATATATTGAAGTTGATTTTGAAACAATTCAAAAAACGGCGTATGAAACAATTGTTAAAGTATTGCCTTAGATTAAGAAATAACCGTAAAAATGGTTATTTTTTTATATTGGAAAAGATTTTTTAATTCTTTATAGTCTTTTACCATATTTAGTAAATAATCGTTAATAGAATAATGTTTAAAATAATTTGATCTGGTCAATATCGAATATCCATAAAAATATTTATATTATTAGGTAATTTTTTACCTATTTAGTTTTTCTTTATGCTAAAATATTATAAAAGTTGTCTCAAAATGAGGTGTAAATATGGATAAATTCAAGATTATAGAAGTAAAGCAGAGTGTCTTTAAAAACAATAATGTTCGAGCGGAAAAATTAAGAAATGAACTTAAAGAAAGAAAAGTTTTTTTGCTTAATTTGATGTCTTCGCCAGGAAGTGGAAAAACCACGACTTTAGTTGCAACTATAAATGCACTAAAAGATAAGGTAAATATTGCTGTCATGGAAGCAGATATCGATGGTGAATGTGATGCTCACACAATAGAAGATAAAACCGGTGTTAAAGTTATTCAACTTCATACCTGTGGAGAATGTCACTTAGATGCTCAAATGACTAAAGAAGGAATTGAAGGCATTGGTTTAGATGGAATTGATTTAGCAATTCTTGAAAATATCGGCAATTTAGTGTGCCCAGCAGAGTTTGATACAGGTGCAAGTAAGAACGTAATGATTTTAAGTGTTCCTGAAGGAGATGATAAACCACTCAAATATCCATTAATGTTTAAAGTTTGTGATCTTGTTTTGATTAATAAAATTGATACAGTTTCAATGTTTGATTTTAATTTTGAAGAATGTACTAAACGTATTCATAAATTAAATCCTAAAGCGGTTGTAATTCCTATCTCAGCAAAAACTGGTGAAGGAATCGATAAATGGTCGGAATGGCTACTTAACAATGTAAAGGAATGGAATAAATAATATGGAATTCGAACCAAAAATTTCTGAAGAGAAGTATAAGCATGGTGATGTTAAGGAAGGATTAGAAGAAGGAAAGCAAATTAGACCAAAGATTTTGAAACTTGCTAGACGTATTCAAGATTTAATCACTGCAAAAGTTATGCCTGGAGATCCTGAATATAACGCACTTGATTGTTGTGTTACTGATGATCAAGCCGACGTTGCTTTAACAATGAAATTGAGAAAGAAATACACTATTGAAGAGTTAAGTAAAAATAGTGGTAAGTCAATTGAAGAATTGAATCATTTATTACATGATGAATTAGGTCTTGTTTGGAGTGGTGTTGTTTCATACGATCCAAAAGATGCCGATACTGGTAAAGCTTTTTATTGGATTCCAATTTTTGTTCCAGGAATCATGGAAAGTTTATTAGGACGTAAAGAATTAGTAGAAAAATATCCTCAAATTGCTCAAGCATTTAGCGATTATACAATTAAACGTATCGCTCCTCTCGCAGGAAACTTAAAAGTTGGTTATGGAGTTATGAGAGTAATTCCAATTGAATCAGCAATTGATAAAGATCCTAACACTGATGAATTTGATAAAATTTCTTACTATATAGATAAATATGATGATATTTGTGTTTCTCCATGTTCGTGTAGAAGAAGTAGAAGATTATTAGGTGAAGGTTGCGGACATCTTGAAGAAGATATGTGTATTCAACTTGGCGATGCAGCTCGTTATTTTATTAAAACCGGTAAAGCTCGAAAAATTACCAAAGATGAAGCTAAAGAGATTTTAAGAAAAGCTGAAGCCAATGGCTTAATGCACGAAATCCCAAATACTGATGGCCCAGGAAGAACTCACGCAATTTGCAATTGTTGCGGTTGTAGTTGCTTTTCATTGAGAACGGTCGAATATTTCCACACTCCAGGAATGTTAAGAAGTAATTATGTTGCAGAAATTAATACTGCTAACTGTGTTGCTTGTGGAGAATGTGTCTCAAATTGTCCAGTTAATGCTTTACGTTTAGGTGAAAAACTTTGCCAAATTAAGCCAATTGAATTAAAGGCAAGTCTTTCTAGTGAATCTTACAATTGGGGACCAGATAAATGGAATCCAGAATATCGATATAATAGAGAGAATACTGTTAAAGAAACAGGTACTTCTCCTTGTAAAACAGCCTGCCCAGCCCACATTGCTGTTCAAGGCTATATTAAACTTGCTAAGGAAGGACGTTATAGCGAAGCTCTTGAGTTAATCAAGAAACGTAATCCTTTCCCAGCGATTTGTGGTCGTGTCTGTTCAAGAGCATGCGAACTTGCTTGTACTCGTGGGAAGATTGATTCTCCACTTGCAATTGATGAAATTAAGAAATTTATTGCAGAAAAAGATTTGCACGCAGATACCAGATTTGTTCCTGAAAAGCTTAAAAATTATCATGATACTAAAATTGCTATTATTGGAAGTGGCCCAGCTGGATTAAGTTGTGCATATTACCTCGCAATTGATGGATATGATGTTACTGTTTTTGAAAAAGAAGAACAACTTGGCGGAATGATGACTCTTGGTATTCCTTCATTTAGACTTGAGAAAGATGTTGTTAATGCAGAAATCGATATCCTTAAAGTAATGGGTGTTAAATTCAAAACTGGTGTTGAAGTTGGTAAAGATATTACTATTCAACAATTAAGAAAAGAAGGATATAAAGGCTTCTATGTTGCAATTGGTTTACAAGGTGGACGTAATATTAATATTAAAGGTGAAGATGCAACCAATATTGAAAGTGGTGTTTTATTCCTTAAAGATGTTAATTTAGGTAAAAAAGTTGATTTACCAAAGAACGTAGCAGTTATTGGAGGCGGAAATGTTGCAATAGACGTTGCAAGAACTGCTATTCGTGAAGGTAGTAAAGTTACAATTTATTGCCTTGAATCAAGAGATGATATGCCTGCTTCAAAAGACGAAATTGAAGAAACTCTTAATGAGAATATTGCTATTGAGAATGGTTGGGGACCAAAAGAATTTGTTGTTAAAGATGGAAAGATTACTTCTATTATTTTAAAGAAATGTCTCTCAACAATTGATCCAGAAACTCACCATTTTAGTCCAGTGTATGATGAAAATACTACTATTGAAGTATCTTGTGATTATGTTTTAACTTCCGTTGGCCAAAGCCCAATCATTAATGGCTTATTTAATGGTGAAGCTATTGAATTTAATAAAAACGGAACTATTAAAGCTGATCCAACTACTTACCAAACAAATGTAAAAGACATTTTTGTTGGTGGAGATATTTATACCGGTGCTAAATTTGCAATTGATGCAATCGCTGCTGGTCATGAAGGTGCAATTTCTTTACATCGTGCAGTTCATGAAGGACAATCTTTAACAATTGGTCGAGATAGAAACTTATACAACCCAATTGATACAGATAATATAAAAATTGATGATTATGATCATGTCGGTAGACAAGAAGTAAGTCACCTTGAAAATAAGAATAAATTCAATGACGATCGTATTGTATTTACTGAAGAACAAGTTAAGAAAGAAGCTTCTAGATGCTTAAGTTGTGGTGCTACTACCATCGATCCAAATATGTGTGTTGGTTGTGGTATGTGTGTTACAAAATGTAAATTCGATGCGATTCACTTAGTTAAAAAGACTAATGAATATGGTGTCGTTTATGAAAAGGTAGCTCTTAAAAATGCTCCACACATCGTTTCAAGAAAGTTTAAAATTATTGGACAATCGATTAAAGATGGTGTTAAAGGAAATAAAAAGTAATTATGCATGAATTAAGTTTACTGTTCAATGTAATCGATACTGTTGAATCAGTAGCTAAAGAGAAAAATATTTCAAAAATAAAAAGTATTACTCTTTCAGTAGGGGCAATTAGTGCGGTTGTTCCTCGTTATTTAGAAGAGGCGTTTCCAGCTGCAATAGATGGGAACGAAATGTTTACAGGATGTAAGTTGAATATCGAGATTATTCCAGCAATGGTCATGTGTAATCATTGCAATAAAATGTTCGATGTCGTTAAGCACGATAAACTTTGTCCTTTCTGTAACACAAAAGATGATTATGAGATCGAAACTGGTTTAGAATTCGATGTCAAAGAAATCGAAATCGACGAATAAGACTGTTACCTATTTATTCTAAACATATAAGGCCAAGCGATTGGCCTTTTTTTGAACCATTTGTCGCTTTTAGACAAAAGGGCTTAAAAAATAAGGTGAAAAATATTATTATATAATTATCAGTTAATGATACTGAACTTTATTTTTTGTAGAACTAAAGTTGTTCATGTTAGATGGGCTGATCTTAAATTTTTTCATTAATCCCCCAAGAGTATGAAGAATAGATTCAACCCATCTTAGATTAACAACCATAGTTCTTTTTTAAGTCTATAATATTACTTAGGAGCAACATTATGGAACTTGTTAGATTAAAACCCGCTACTAAGGATTACATCTGGGGTGGAACAAAACTTAAAAATATTGGCAAAGAATGTGATACAGATAAACTAGCTGAATGTTGGGAGTTATCAATGCATCCAGACGGACTATGTAAAATTGATTCTGGAATTGATAAAGGAAAATATCTAAAAGACGTTATAACAAAAGCTGATTTAGGTACGAATATAGAAAAATTTAGTTTCTTTCCAATTTTAATTAAGCTTATAGACGCAAATAATAAACTCAGTGTCCAAGTTCACCCAAGTGATGAATATGCTTTAAGAGAAGAAAAATCTTATGGTAAATCTGAATGTTGGTATGTTTTAGAGGCTGAGAAAGATGCTGGATTATATGTAGGTTTTAAGAAAGACACCAATAGAGAAGAGATAGGTGAAGCTCTTAGAAACGGAACAATTTTAGAAATGCTCAACTTCTTTAAAGTGAAGCCTGGAGATCACTTTTTTATTGAAGCTGGAACAATTCATGCAATATCAAATGGTGTAGTGGTTATGGAAATCCAGCAAAACAGTAACCTTACTTATCGACTTTATGATTATAATCGACTAGGGAATGATGGAAAACCACGTGAATTGCATATAGAAAAAGCACTAAATGTCATAGACTACAAAGCATATCATCAAGAAAAGAATGACAACACATCCCATCTAATTGCTAAGTGTAAGTATTTTTCATCATTTTTATATACCTCCAAAGAATTGAAAGGAATTTCAACCGATTCTACAAGCTTTGCAACAATGACAATTATTAAGGGTTTTGGAAAAGTTAATAACCTTGAAGCGAAACTTGGCGATACTTTCTTCCTTTCTACTAATATATTCGTAGAGAATTCTGGAGATTTTGAATTTATTTTAACAAAAGTTGAATAATATTTTATTTTGTATATAACAAATATGGCAGAGCATATATGGGTCGGCCTTAGATATCGATAAAAATAGAAAAGCATCCATGCTTTTTATTCGAATGGATGTGATAAATATTTATTTAATCTATTTATCTTTATCTATATTGTTCTTTCGATCTATATTAGGTATGATTTCTTTCGTATGAAAAAAGAATGTCCAAAAATTAGAGTTCTATATTTTATGAATTACTTTGCTGATTCATTATTTACTCCATTTTTGGCACTTTATTTAGTTTCTTTAGGTTTTCCAGATACTCAAAAAGGTTTTATTTTAGCTTTGGTTCCACTCGGATCATTAATAGGCAATTTATTTTATAGCAAATTAAGTGATGGAATAAAACGTAATCTTCAATTGCTTAAAATAATGGCAATATTTCAAATTATTGCCCTGGCTTTTGTTGGATATACCTCAAATATTTATTTAATTGGAGCGCTCGTTTTACTCTATTCTCTTAATAATAATCCATATTTCAATATTCAAGACGCAACAGCAATCGAATATGTTAAAAAAGAACATGGATATTTTTATTCAATTAGAATTTTTGGAACAATAGCCTATATCGTTGGTTTATTGTTTAATACTGTAATACTCAGGTATATTAATAATTATTCTTTAGTTTTTCTCATCAGTGCTAGTGCATTTCTAATAGTGTTTATTATTCTTTGGTTTGTCCATCCAATAATTGAAAACGATACCAAAAGTATTGAGGAAAGTTTGAAGGTTTCATCAAGAGAAACTAGTGATAATAAAAAGAAGGTTAAAGATAATTCTTTGACAACTTTATTTAAAGATAAAAATTTTATTGTTTTCTTAGTCTATTATCTATTAATCATTGGTAGTACCGGAGTTGCTTCTACTTTTTTACCTATTTTTTATAATTTAAAAGGGTTAAGTGATAGTGATTACTCGATGTATCAAGCTTTGCAGATTATGTTTGAATTTTGTGCGTTCTTTATAGCTCGATTAATCTATAAATATACTAAGAGCTATAAGGTTTTACTCGTTACAAGCGGTATTTTATATATGGTTGGGTTCTCTTATATTTTTGTAATTGAGGATCTTGTTTGGCTGGTTGTTATGACTTCGATTTTTAGAGGTCTTGCTGCTGGATTATATTTCTTCTCAAGTATCCCATATGTTAGTGAACTATTAGAACCTAAACTACTTACTAAAGGAATCATTATTACTGCTTTCTTCTCTCAACTTCTTTTAGTGATAGCAAACTATGTTTCTCCATATATTTATAATTCTATTGGCTTTAAGTACCTTTATTTGATATTTGTAATCATGATGTTTGTTGGTTTAATAATTTTATTATTTACAAAACGACAAGATAGAAATAAAAAAGTTTTAGTTTAAAATTACTAATTTTCAACTAATCTTAACTTCAAATACAACATATTTTTATTTATTACAAGACTACTTTTAAAATATTTTTTTAGGTACAATATTGCTTAGTCAAATGAGGTAAAAATATGAAGAAAATTAGTGAACTTTTAAATAAGTCTAGTAAAGATTTTTTAGATAAGTATGTATTGAGTCCTCTCGGATTTGATTCAGTAGATATGGTAGATGAAAATAACGTAAACGATGTTATTAGTTTTATCATTGATAACTACGAAGTTCCTTTAAGAGAAGAAATTTCTTTAAATGAAAGTTGTAGTGCTTTACTTTATGAAGCAAATCAAACTGTAGATAATCTAATTGAAGTTAGATAATAAAAAAGAGACAATTATTTTCTAATTGTCTCGTAGTTTGCTGATGTATATATTCGTCCATCATTTTCATATTTAAGATTAATAATCAATTCGTCATATTCAATAATGTATTCGTTATCGGTAACTTTAGAGACAACATACTCATAGTTACCATTTTCTTTAATTGTGACTTCATAATCTTGTGAATTAATTTCTTTTTCAACGTTACAGGTAAAGGTTTTTTTGCTTGTAAAGTCGTACTTTTTGAAAGAATATTCACTTTCATCATCTTCAATTTCTTTACTGATAGTGTATTTAAAGTTTGCACTATAGATATTAGTCGTTATTTCGTATTCATTTGAAGTCGAATCAATTTCTTTTGTGCCATCAAGTAAGTAATAATCCTCGCCTTTTATCATTAAGCCAACGAACTTCCATTTTTCATCTTGTTCTGTTTTCTTACTGATATTGAAATATAAATCATAAAGTTTATTTCCTTCATAATAATATTCGGTCTTGTTTACATAGGTACTATCGTGATAAGTATATCCAGAAAATTGTTCAATTGTTTTAGCTTCTATTTTTTGCCCGAGATCATTGCTTATACATAAATAGGTTGGAGCAATAATATCGAATTTATCAATAACATTAGCGTATTCAACATCTGTTAAATCTTTATTAGATTCTTCTTCATTCTCATCAGCTGCATTAATAGTGATACCAAAAGAGGAGATTGAAGCATTTTGATTGGTTTCTAATTCAAGATTGTAGTTAAGAGCTACTAACTCATTCTTTAATAGGTTAGATTCTTTCGAATCAAGAGTATGAGATATAACAGGATTGATTGGCTGTCTGCTTTTTTGAAAAGCGGCGCCAACAGAAGCAACGGCAATAAAACAAATACTGGCAAAACTTAATGGGAGACCAAATCTAATAAATACGCGTTTGAAAGGGTTATCTGGTCTAGTGTTTTTAGATTTTTCAATTTTTTCATATGATTTTAAGATATCATCAGCTGAAGTCTTGATTTCATACTTTTCAATTTTATCTTTTAACTTTTTTTCTTTATCGTTCATTTCAGATTCCCCCTTTCTTTGGTTGTTTTATTTATTGCGTTTGTGTAGATCCACTGGACAGTTCCAAGTGGAATCTTCATTGCGATACTTATTTCTTTAAAGGTCTGTTCTTCAACTAAATGGAATATTAAGACTTTAAACTCTTCATCAGTTAATATTTTCTTTAAATAACTCACGATGTCGCTTTGATTAATGTCCTCCATATCAAAGTTCCCCAGGTTGTTATTTTCTTTTTCTAAGTCACTTTCTTCTAATTCAATCGATTTATGTTTTTTAAGATAATCAAGACAGATATTTTTAGACAAGATCATCATGTATCCAATAATTGATTTATCTTTTTTAAGTTTACGGAGATTGCTTAGTAATCTGACAAATGTTTCTTGAAGCAAATCTTCTGATAGGTTGTAATCTTTTACATAACTTAAGATATTATAGAAAACAGGTTTCTTTAATTCTTCATAGAACAAAGAGAAGGCTGTTTTATCTCCCTCTTTGTATTTAACTAATAATTCGTATAATTCTTTGTTTTCCACTAGGCATATTGTACCTAAATATTTATTACTTTCATAGTACAACGGGGTAGTTGTACTATGAAATGACGTCTTAATTTGTCTAGACGATTGAAGTTTCATTCTTTGGTTGATTGTTAGTTTGATAGACAAATGATCCATCTTCAGTCTTTAGGAAGTAATATTTTTCTTCCTTTTCGCCATTTTCAACTTCAACACAATATAAGTTTGGATTTTTACTGTCATGATTGGAAATTTCGTATTCAACACCATTTGTAGTTAAACCAACTGATGTTTTGTTATTTTTAGTTTCTAATTCAATTTCATAATTCATCACTAATTTTCCATTGTTATACATTTCATATTCGAAACTAGTTTCACTCTTGTTATTTTTTACTTCATTTTCTTGAGTGACTTTAATAAAGCTGGATTCAGTGTTATATAGTACCATGCTTCTTTCTTTTTCTGTTTTATTTCCTTCTGTTTCTTCTTCATAAGTAGATTCGAAATAGTGGAAGTCAGTTTCTGTAGTAATTTTTTCAATGTCTAAATCTCCAAAGTAAGCAAATCCATCATAGTTATCATAGATTTCGATTTCTCCATCATCTTCATCAACTTCTTCAACTGGTCCATTGCTGGCGTTGTAAACAAGAGTGTAAATATCTACTCCTTCAAGAAATGTATTCTTGTAGTTGATTTTTTCAACAGTCAAATATTCAGTTTCATTAATGGTTATGCCTTTTCCAGCCTCAAGAGTTGTAATATTCGATTTAATTTCAATTCCATTTGTAAAGATAAGATCGGCTTGAGGTAAGATTGAAGTTTCAAGATGTTTTTTAAGAACTTCATCAATTACGGTTTGTTGTTTATCATTTTCTTCACCATCGGAATCAAATTTAACTAAACTTGAAACTGAATTAGCAGTAGATAATAGATTCATCGATGAGATCGCTTCATAGTTTTTAATTTGATTCTTGGATAATGCACTAAAAGAATTAGGTTCATTATTTCCTCCACACGATGTGGCAATAAGCACTAACATCGAAGCTGATAAAGCGGTAAGTATGAATTTTTTATTCATTTTTATATCCTCCTTTTTTGGATTACACTATAAATACGAATGAGTTATCAGTTTTATTGGTAAAATTTAAAAATAATCTTTTCATTAAACGAATTTTTTATTGTCTATTATCTATATATATGAATAACTAGTTTTTATATGATAAGATGGCGCTTTTTAATTTGTTTTTGTATAATACAAAAAAATTTCTATTAATTTTTTATGATTTTTGTCAAAAATATTAATTGGCATAAAATAAATATTTTTTATGGAAAAAAATCGTAAAAATTTTTTCCATTAAATATGAAATTGATTGAGGGCAATTGATAAAAATTATTATTATTTAAGAAAGATTTGTTACGTTGCGAGAAGTTCAATTTTTAGAATTAATGTTGATACTAAAAAGAACTTAATCAAACAAAAAAGTAATATAGAAATCCAAGTTTTTAGGTTTTTTGCCAAAATGAGAATTTTGTTGCATAAATGTGTCAGTTGTTTCAAAAACTATTAAAGAGTAGTTATTTTGAAACAAAATAATCTTTTTGATACAAATATGTCAATGAAAAAAATGCATTTTGAAGAAATTAAGTAAAATTCAAAGTAAAATATCAGTAAAATATATTGCTTATTATTTTAAATTGACACATTTTTGATACTCAATATTGATTTAAAGTTAATAATTGTTAGAATAATAATATTGAGACTATTGTTTCATATTAATTTGGGGAAAACATGAATAGAAAACTAGAATGCGTTTTATACTTGTATCAAACAAGTTTAAAAAAAGGATGTTTCGCTTCTATAGAAGCAAAAAGTCGTTTTAACTTGGACAGTCTATCTTTCCATCGCTATGTTGGTGATTTAAAGAAATATTTTAAAAGATATGTCCCTGGTATCTCTTTAAAATATTCTCGACACAAAGATTTGTACGTCGCTTATTATAAAGACATACCTTTAGAAGATGCAATTAGAGAAGGATTATTTACAAGAGATAATTTCTAAGATTAATTAGTGATAATCGCTCGAACCAATCAACACTAGTGCATTTATGCACTAGTGTTTTTTTATTCTTATTTCTAAAAAAAGAATAAAGTGCTAAAAATAAATCAAAAATATAGAGGATTTTTTCTATTTGTTTATGTAAACAGAATTTTATTGTATAATTATTTTTAAGTAATGGAGAATTAAGTATGGAAATTAAACCTATTTGCAGTTTAGATGATTTTGATAAGTTAGATATTCGTGTTGGCACAATTACAAAATGTGAATTACACCCAAATGCTGATAGACTTCTTGTCTTCCAAGTTGATTTTGGAGAATTTCAAAGACAAATCATTAGCAGTATAGCTATGTATTACAAACCTGAAGATTTAGTCGGAAAGCAAGTTTGCGCTATTGTTAATTTAGAACCTCATAAGTTTAGAGGATTAGAAAGCGATGGCATGCTTCTCTGTGCAGAAAACGCAGAAGATACCATGTTATCTCTTGTAAGCACCCTCGAAAAAATCCAAAACGGATTATACATCGCTTAATAACAAAAGAACCAAACTATTTGTTTGGTTCTTTTTTTGTGGTTTTGAATTCGACTACTTTATTTTCGAATCGAGATTTTATCGATAATTTTCCAACACCTTCTGTATTACTTTTAATATATATTGTAATTTGGCCACCAATTAATGAAATATTTGTTGGACCAATAATTGAAATATTACCTTCAGTCTTTAGTTCAAGTGTTGTATTGTCGTAAATTGCTAGATTATTGTTTTGATCTAAAATAGAAACCCTTATTTGACTTACATCATAATCATTATCGATATATAAGTTATTGTTTGAAACATCATAATGAAGATGCCAACTAGTGCTTGGACCAACTAGTTTTTCTAAAACTTCTTTATCGTTTTTATATGCAATAATTTTGTAAGTAGGTGCTTCTTCACCCCAAGCTTGAATGTACTTTACATAAATATTATAGAAATCATTAAAATTAAGATGATTTCTAAAAGCAATTGAAGCAAGCTTTAGTTTAATTTTTAGTGGAAGATTTTGATATCCATTAATAGCAACATAATTAATAAGTTTCTTGATAGCTAAAGAATCTTTTTTAGAGAAATTTTCCTTAAATCTTTCTCCAATATAGTCATCAATCTTGAATAGTGGATGAGGTGTATAAGGATACCCTTTTTTATCTGGATAAAAGATATTAACATATTCATTATTTCTATATAGCTTTATATAGTCTGCGTTAGAAGCAACGTATAAGTAACCTGTTTCAGTAGCTGGACAATCACCTTGAATAAGTGGATTAACTACTTCTAAATATGGAATATTATTTTGATTCGCTTTATAGATAACTGAAGTAATTTTAGGATTTCTAAATAAATCATAGACTCCATGGTAGCAAATTCGGTCTCCGCTGCCAAAATCTTTATGGGTGTTATAATCAAAAGCACACCAAGCAATAGTGCCACATAAATTATCATACTTATATGTGTCATCAATTATTTTGGCATAACGTAATAAGGTTTCTAATCGGTATTCGTAAGTATCGTAGCTTTTTAAAGGATGCATATGTCCCATGCATTCAGTGACTAAGTATGGTTTATTTTTAGTTTTTATAGTTTTTGGATTATCTAATCCATGATTTTTGTTATTACAACTGAAATCATTGTAGCTATAAATATCTTCTAATAACTCACTATTTTTAAAGTTTCTTACACCAGTTGTTTGTCTAGTATAGTCGAGAATATGGGCAATTTCATTAGCTTTACTATATAAATCATGATCATCCATTGATTCATCAACTCTTACTCCATAAGAAATAATCGAAGTGAATTTTCGATCTTTTAAAATCATTCTTTCAATGAAATCTAAGAAGTTATTTCTCCATTCGACACTGGTTCCAATATGTTGCCAACCAGGAACTTCATCGATCACAAGCAAACCGATTTTGTCACATTCTTGTAAAAAACTATCGGCTGGAGGGTAGTGGCTGCAACGAACAACATTTATGCCTATTTCGTTTTTTAGAATATTTGCATCGAGTGCATGCATGCTATCAGGCATAGCATACCCAACATATGGAAAGCATTGATGCCTATTAAGTCCAACAAGTTTGATCTTTTTCTTATTAAGATAAAATCCATCGGTTTTAAATTCAACTGTACGAAAACCAAATATGCACTCCTTGATATCGGTGTGATCCTTCGTAGATAAAATAACCTGCAACTTGTAAAGGTTAGGATTATCGATATCCCATAGATTTACGTTACTAAAATGTTGATTATGTGATTTAAAAGAACTAATTAATTTATTATCGAAGTAAAGTTTATATTCTAAAGCATGTTCTTCAAGTTCAAAATAATTGATTGTTGGTTTTACATGTAGATTTCCATTAGCATCTGCAACAACATAGATATCTTCAATAAAAGATTTGTTTTCAATTTCTAAAAAGACATTACGATAAATTCCTCCAAAAGATAAATAATCAACAACGAACCCAAATGGTGGAATATCCTTGTCTTCTCTTGAATCTAAAACTACGAGTAATTCGTTATTTCCTGTTTTTACAAATTTTGTAACTTCAATTTTGACTGGTAAATAGCCACTAATATATGTCCCGAGTAAATTTCCATTAAGATAGATATCAGCTTTAAGCATGAATCCTTCAAAATTAATAAAATACCTTTTATCTTTATTAATTTCTTCAATATTTATGATTTTTCTATAGGTTGAAATGAATTGATATTCGTTTTCATCAAAATTATTGAATGGAAGTTCTTTTACTGTATGTGGAAGATCAACTAACTTTGAATCTTTGGGAAAAGTCTTTAAAAAATCTTTCTTAAAACTATTAATATAGTTCCAGCCGTTGTTAATTTTGATTCGCATATTTACTATCCTCATGCTAATTATATTAGATTGAAAAATATATGAATAGTGATTTGTTTCTAATTCTATTTAAATATAGAAGAAGCTTTTGATATAATGCAAAGAGGTGGTGTAAGTTATGAAATTAGAATTTAGATTAGCAAAATATGAGAATATTGAAGAAATATATAGTGTCGAAACAAGATGTTTCCCAATCGAAAACCAAGTTAAAAAGCAATATTATGAAGATGCGTTAAAAACATATCCAGAACATTTCATTTTACTTTATGCAGATGATGTTTTGGCTGGATTCATTAATGCGATTCCTACTAACGAAGAAATTCTTCTCGATTCAATGCTTGAAGATGTTTCAGATTTTGCAAAAGATGGTAAAAATCTTGTTATTGTTGGATTAATGGTCTTAAGCGATTATCGTGGAAAAGGTTTTGCTGCAAAATTAATGAATGAGTTGATAAAAATGGCAGAAAATGAAAAGAAAAAGAAGATTATCTTAACTTGTCTTGATGTTTTGGTTCCATTCTATAAGAAGTTTGGTTACATCTATGAAGGTGTTAGTGATTCAAAATTAGGTGGAAACACTTGGTATCAGATGTATTTACCTATTATTAGTGAGTAAATTAATATTATTTTAAATCAGTTATGTTAATATTATGGTTATGATTAATAACCCTATTTTGATATATTTTAATCGTGCATTAGAATTTGCAAATTTATCTAAAAATGAAGTTTTTCTTCAAGATGTTTCGAGTGCAAAAGAAAAAGAAACTAAAACGAATTCTAAATTAAAGACCTATAGCGAAGATTCATATATTGCTTTAGTTGAACTTGAAAAGAAAACTGGGGATAAGGTTTATCATTTATACGCTAACTTTGAAGTACTTTCTAAGCTTGATGAGAATACAATTTATTGTCATTTTTATAATGCTTTAAGTTATATAAAAACTACTTTTCTTGGGATAAAAGGTTTTGAACAAGGATTCATTTATACTGGATTATTAAGAATTTCAAAATTGGAAGATACACTAAATACACGATATAATCGATTCTATTCCGATTTAAGCGATATGTATAACGAGATTTATAATGTAAATTATTATGTTAGTGCCATACGAAAACTATTTAATTCGATGAATGATAAAGAAATTTTTAACGAATTATATGATCTTAATTTTATTGGATTAGATCTTGAGAAATTTCTTTTTATTGCCATTAATGAATTTGTTGGAATGGGTGTTGCTTTTAATGATTTAATTAGAATATTTAAGGTTTTGTTTACTTATTTTAACTATAAGAACTTTCGTTTTGATGAAGGGTATAATTTATTTATTAAAACCTATAATAGAGATTATTATGCTAAGTATGCTGAATCTAAAATTAATGGCTATAAGTTTATTTTATTAATCGATAGTTATTTAGAAGATAAAATCACTATGAACGAACTTAAAATTGAATTGTTTGAATATTTCACAATTCTAATTAATAAAGAAAATAAACAAAAAGGTCGTGCTTCGTTTCTTAACGTCTCAAAGACTCCATCTTTTGGAATGTTATCGTTTGAAATTTAGAAATTGAAAGGAGACTATATGACTTATTTATATGAAATAGATAAAATTTATTTAGTTGATGAAGAAAATGTTAAGGTGGGATATGTTGATTATAGAATTGACAACGGAATACTTATTTTGAATAAAGTATATGTTTTACCAAATTATCAGGGTAAAGGATATGCAAGATTAATCATGGATGAAGCGGTGGTTTTTGCTCAAAAAGAAAAATATTTAGTAAGACCAATTTGTTCCTATGCAATAGGATATTTTGAGAAGAATCCTTTACTTAAAGACTTGTTAGAGAGTAAATAATTTATCATTTTTCATTTTTTCGATACAGAAATACTGATGGAAACCTTGCCTAAATACATATATAATTAAAGTATGTTAATTAGACAAAATATAATTAAAGATAATATTCAGAAAAATCGTAAAATAATCTACATCGTTCTCTCACTAATATCTTTTTTTGAAGCAATAATGATTTTGATTGCTTTTCTAAATAAGGATGTTTTTAAAGAAAATTTTTCTATTTATTTAACTTGTTATATTGTTTTATTTGTTTTTTCCGTTGGTGGATTATTAATAAATTATTTTTCAGCTAAACATCCAAAAATTAATTGGTTGCTATACCTATATTCATATTTTTATGTTGTATTAATTTGCGCTTGGGCTCTCGTTATTAGTTATTTAGATATCAAAGTTGGCAATTATCCAATTGTTTATTTTACAATTTTTATGTTTATTCCTTTCTTCTTGCTCATTGATCCTATCGCTTATTCATTTGTAAATTTCATTGGATTTGCCTGTATGCTTTACTTCGAACAAACTATCAAAAATGATTTATTTAGTGGCTTTATCGTTAATATGTTTGTCTTTTTGGTAATGGTTTTAGTTATTACCTGGAAAACTTACCTCTTGTTATGCAACAAATACGATTATCAAATGAAACTTATTCACTTAACAAGAACTGACGCTTTAACAGATTTAAATAATAGAAGAATGCTTGATATTATGATTGATAAGCTTCTTGCAGAAAAGAAGACTTTTACAATTGTATTAATTGATATTGATAATTTTAAGAAACTAAATGATAGTTATGGTCACAGTGTGGGTGATAATTATTTAGTCATTATTGGCTCATTATTGAAGGATTCTTTTGGTCAAGAAAATGTTTATCGATATGGTGGAGATGAATTCACCTGTATATCTTGTGAATTATCTAATGAAGAAATTATTAGTAAACTTATTGCTATCAATGATTATCTTAAACAAAAAGCGCAA
>Ga0172378_10000381_pt1 | contig 38513 bp, 27 predicted proteins | sample GrowelOW332metaG_FD_119755 | JGI IMG/M metagenome (GOLD analysis project Ga0172378, IMG submission 119755) | Groundwater microbial communities from an aquifer near a municipal landfill in Southern Ontario, Canada - Pumphouse #3_1 metaG | ecosystem: Environmental > Aquatic > Deep subsurface >...
CTTGATCCTCAGTCAGCAAGAAATTTAAGAGAAATAATTTTAGATATTAAGAACCAAGGCAAAACAATTTTGCTGACAACTCATTATATGGAGGAAGCAGACTTTCTAAGTGATAGAATAGCAATTATTGATGGCGGTAAGATTATCGCTTTAGATACACCAAAGGCACTTAAAAACAGCATTGATGACATTAAAAAGATAAGAATTGAGCTGAAGTTTGCTCAAGATTCCATAAAAGATAAAATAATGGAAATAGAAGAAGTGAAAAATGTAATATTAAAATATGATGAAGAAAAAAGAAATTACGTTTTAAAGATATATCATACAAATGGCGATGATATGATTCAGAAGGTTATTGATGTGCTTTCCAGGGATAACCTTATTGTTGAAAACTTTAATGTTTTAGAACCGTCCCTGGAGGATGTGTTCATAACCTTGACCGGCAAGTCCTTAAGAGAGTAGGTGAGAGTATTGAACAGACTAAGAGTAATATTTGCTGTTTTTAGAAAAGACTTTATACAGCTTGTCAGGTATCCTGCCTGGATATTCCAATTGTTAATATGGCCTCTTATATTCCCCCTAATTTATATTTTGAGTGCTTTGGCAATGGCAGGACCTGATAAGTCAGGTATTACCAGCTTCCAAATAACAACAGGGACAGCAAATTATAAAGGATATATAGTAATTGGAACAATGATATGGATGTGGGTTAACATAACTCTTTGGAGCTATGGTACCTATCTTAGGGAAGAACAGCTTAGAGGGACCCTGGAGGCTAACTGGCTGATGCCTATAAACAGGTTTGATATATTAATTGGAGGTTCTATTTCAAACCTGCTGACTGGTGTATTTATGACAATTGTATCCATAATTGAATACAAAGTTATATATGGCATAAATTTTACAGGTGGAATTTTAGGATGGATAGTGCTTTTTATTGCAATGATTCCTGGAGTTTACGGACTTGGAATGCTATTCGCCTCATTAATTCTATGGTTCAAGCAGGCAAATGCAGCAGTAAATGTGGCAAGAGGGTTACTTATGATACTTTGCGGAATAACTTTTCCTGTTTCAATTATGCCGGGCTGGATGATAGTATTATCAAAATTCATTCCCTTTACCTTTGGAATACAGGCTTCCCGCCAAATTATGGTCAGCGGACAAGGAATCAAAGCCGCTTCCTCGAACCTTCTGCTATGTTTAACAGAGGGGACGGTTCTCTTAATATTAGGCAGGCTTGCCTTTTTGCGAACAGAAAGATTAGTCAGAAATTCAGGCTCTTTAGAGAGATTTTAGGGGGTATAAAATAGTGGATAGAATTAAAAGAAATATAATTGCATTCAATGCAAGATTTTTAATAAGCATGAAAATATATTTTAGGTATCCTATAAATTTTGTCATGACATTATTTGATCCAATAATGTGGATAACTCCCTTTTATTTTATGGCTAAAGCATTTTCTTCCAATGGTCATTTAAGCGGATTTTCTAAATATACAGGGAATTCAGATTATATAGGGTTTTTAGTTATAGGTTACATGATTAGCTGCTATGTATCTACAATATTTTGGTCAATGGGATTTTCTTTGAAAGATGAAATGAGAGAAGGAGTTTTAGAATCAAATTGGAGTACGCCTGTCAGCAGAATTACACTTATGGTAAGCAAGTCTTCATTTCAAATGGTGGCAGCTACTTTTGAGATCATATTAACCGGCATAGTTTGCCATTATGTATTCGGGTTTAATATAAACAGTAATGTTTTAACAGCAATTTTGTTCTTGATTCCAGGACTCATAGGCATGCTTGGGTTTGGGCTGGCAATTGGAGCAGTAGTATTATTAATAAAAGAAGCAAACGGAATAATAGATGTTACGAATTCACTTGTTTCGGGACTTTCAGGAGCATATTTTCCAGTAAAGGTTCTGCCCTTTGGTTTCCTGCTAGTGTCATTAACATTACCTCTGACATATATATACGACAGCAGCAGAGCACTGCTTATCAATCAAATACCTCTATTTAGTTTGAAAATAGAGTTTGTGATAGTGCTGATAACCATGGTAGTTTTTTCTCTTCTTGGCAGCTTCATATTTATGAAAGTAGAAAAACATTGCCGAATGCTGGGTGTATTAGGAACTCATTAGGGACGGTTCTTTAAGCGGGAAATTAAAATAACAGCTGCAATAAAAAGGAAGTTTAAATTATTTTATTCTTCCTTTTGCCATTTTTTGATAATAAATATGAAAAAACAAAGGCTTGTCCATATCAATGACTGAATATAAAAAAGAGATATGGCTATTTAATTTTTTTTTTTGATTAGTATACTTCCTTTACAAATTTATTTATAAAATCCGATATAATTGGTTCCTTAAATATGTATTTATAGCCTAAATCCCTAAGTTTATTGATGGGTTTATTAGAAATAATAGGTAATATATTAGAAATATCTTTATAATATATGCCTGAAAAGGAATGAATTAATAAAATACATATTCCACATTCAACGTCTTCTCGCTTTTTCCCTAACCTTGCTTGACTTTCTATTAAATTCAAACTGTTTTTTACAAATTTTATTATTTTCTCAGGATTAATATTTCTTTTTAAATAATTCATTTTGCTTTTATAAAAAGTAAGTCTATTTTCATTACTTTCTAAATTGTCTTCATCGGACAGCAATGAATTCCAGTCCTCCTTATTTAAGTCTCTATTTATATCAGGCAGAATTATGTCTGCATAATCATAATTGATTAGATTTCTGCTGTCTTCACGTATATTCATATAAATACCCAGGCTGGAATACTTATAATTTTCTAACTTATCTTTATACCCAGGAATACTCTTTGGGTTTTTATGAATGTAGGCAGCTGAATTAGCCAAATATTTATTATTGTAAACTATTTTGCTTTTAAATCTGTCTTTAAATACATGACCTTCTCTTTTGTATGTACTATTATAATAAATTGCATAAGAAAGATTTATTTGCTTCATGAAATCAGAGATATCCGCGCCATTGCTTTCAATAAGCAGGTGGGCGTGGGTATTCATTATGCAGTAGGCATAAATCTTGAACTGATGAATACACTTATATTTTGATAAAATATTCAAATATTCTTCCTTATCCCGCTGAAATTTAAATAAAGTAACTTCTTTAATTCCTTTCACAATGATGTGATAAATGGCATTTTTTAGTTTTTTTCTTTTACCTCTTGACATTTATATATCTCCTTTGCAAAAAAAAGTATCTAAAATTAAGTATTTCACCAATAAAATATTTTATTCATTAAAAGTTTGTTGAGAACCGTCCCTCATTTGGTTATAATAATATAGAGGTAAAATTTGTTTATAAAATTTTATTTTTTTGTTTTGCTTTTGAGCATAATAATAGTGGAGGTAATAATATGAGCAGAATGTTTGGAACTGATGGAGTCAGAGGAGTCGCTAACACAGAGCTGACGGCAGAAACTGCATATAAATTAGGCAGAGCCGGAGCTTATGTTTTAACAAAAGGTACACATAAACCAAAGATACTGGTTGGTAAGGATACAAGAATTTCAGGAGATATGCTGGAGGATGCTCTGGTTTCAGGTATATTATCAGTAGGTGCGGAAGCAGTACGTGTAGATGTTATACCAACACCTGCTATTGCGTATCTAACTAGAAAATATAATGCAGATGCAGGAGTTGTAATTTCCGCTTCTCATAATCCAGTAGAATATAATGGAATTAAATTTTTTAATGGAGAAGGATTTAAGCTCTCAGATGAATTAGAAGACAGGATTCAAAGAGTAATCGAAAATAATTTTGAGGGCGTACCGATGCCAACAGGCAAGGATGTAGGTAGAAGCATCATTGAAGATAATGCCCAGGATGATTATGTAAAATTTGCAAAATCTACTATAGATATTGATTTAAATGGGCTTAAGGTAGCCCTAGACTGTGCAAATGGTGCAGCATACCAGACTGCGGTTAAGACATTCAGAGAGCTGGGAGCTGATGTAAGGGTAATCAATAATGATCCGGACGGAGTAAATATTAATGATAACTGCGGCTCAACTCACCCGGAGGAGCTTATGGATTATGTAGTCAGGAAAAAATGCGATGTAGGCTTTGCTTTTGACGGAGATGCAGACAGATGCTTAGCTGTTGATGAAAAGGGAAACTTAGTTAACGGTGACTTTATTATGGGCATCTGCGGCAAATATCTGAAAGAACAGGGAAGGCTTAAAAACAACAAGGTGGTAGTCACAGTAATGAGCAACATGGGTCTGGAAATAGCTTTAGGAAAAGAAAATATAAGTGAAGAAAAAACAAGGGTTGGGGACAGATATGTGCTTGAGAAAATGAAAAAAGGCGGCTACGTTTTAGGCGGCGAGCAGTCAGGACATATTATATTCCTGGAATTTAACACAACTGGTGATGGATTAGTTACTGCTCTTCAGGTTTCATCAATAATAAAAAAATCAGGAGAAACAGTATCTAAGCTGGCATCTATTATGAGGGAGCTGCCCCAGATACTTGTAAATGTAACAGTATCTAGTGATAAAATAAATTTATATAAAGAAGACAGTGAGGTAATTTCAGCAATTGAATCAATAGAAAATAAGTTAAGCGGAAAGGGAAGAGTACTGATAAGACCATCAGGTACTGAACCGCTTCTTAGAATAATGCTGGAAGGCGAAAACCAAGATGAAATAGATATTCTTGCAAATTCTTTAGCAAGTTTAATTAAAGAAAAGTGTAAATAGGAGGTATATTATGTCAGTTAAAAAAGCTATTATACCAGCAGCAGGTCTGGGAACAAGATTTTTGCCTGCTACAAAGGCACAGCCTAAGGAGATGCTGCCAATAGTTGACAAACCAACCATCCAGTACATTATTGAAGAAGCAGTTGCCTCAGGAATAGAGGAAATTCTTATAATAACCGGAAGAAATAAGAGAGCAATAGAGGATCATTTTGATAAATCAGTAGAGCTGGAGCTGGAACTTGAGGCTCATGGCAAGAAAGATTTATTAAAGATGGTAAGAGACATAAGCAACATGGTAAATATTCATTATATAAGGCAAAAGGAGCCAAGAGGGCTTGGACATGCTATAAATTGTGCCAAAGCATTTGTAGGAAACGAACCCTTTGCTGTTATGCTGGGAGATGACGTTGTTGATGCAAAGGTTCCTTGCTTAAAGCAGCTTATGGACTGCTATGATGAATATAGAACTACCATACTGGGAGTTCAGCAGGTTCCCCAGAAGGAAGTACATAAATATGGAATAGTTAAAGGTACATTTATAGAAGATAGAGTATACAAGGTTAAGGATTTAGTAGAAAAGCCATCTGCTGAAGAAGCACCATCAAACATAGCAATACTTGGAAGGTATATAATAACTCCAGAGATATTTAACATATTAGATTCAACAAAGCCGGGAAAAGGCGGAGAAATTCAGCTGACAGACGCTTTAAAGACACTTATGAATAAAGAAGCAATGTATGCCTATACCTTTGAAGGAAGAAGATATGATGTTGGAGATAAGATGGGTTTCCTTCAGGCAACTGTAGAGTTTGCACTTAAGAGAAATGATATTAACAGGCAGTTTATGGAATATCTTCTTACGATAAAGGATAATCCGGCCTTTAAAGATTTATATGATGAAACCTCCTCAGATAAAGAATAATTAAAAGTCCAGCAATGAATTAAAATGCTGGACTTTTTTTACACAAAATTTAAGTGAAATAAATATAATAATTTGATTGTATGAATTTTGTCATAATTATTATGTTGACCTTTTAGTTAAAAGTAAATATAATATGTTTGATTGCTAAAATTGTAAGAAGGAGGGAAGAAGTTATTTCTAAAATTTAAGCGCCAGAACTTTTGCTTGGCAATCAGTCCTTATGGATTATGAAAGTTGACGAGGTTGGGGAGTATCGAATCTTCGGCGGGTGCCCCACGGTATCTCACTATCGTTAGCGATTGGTAAAAACTAAAAGTGATTTTAGAACAACATCAATCAAGGTGAAAAACTAAATAATAAAGAAAACTTACCTTTATTATTTGCTAATCGAAAGGAAGATTTTTATGTGCGGAATAGTTGGATATATTGGAAACAATGAAGCTTCACCCATTCTTATTGAAGGACTCTCAAAATTAGAGTATAGAGGGTACGATTCAGCAGGTGTGGCTATTATTGAAAATGGAGATTTAAAGGTAACAAAATGCAAGGGAAGACTTTGCAATCTGGAAAATAAGCTGAAACAAAGTCCAATTCATGGTAATTTGGGTATAGGGCATACAAGATGGGCAACTCATGGAGAACCCTCAGATCTTAATTCTCACCCACATACCAGCAGCAATGGAGCAGTATCCGTTGTCCATAATGGTATAATAGAAAACTATCTGGGTCTTAGGGAATGGCTGACATCAAAGGGGTATGTTTTCTATTCTGAAACTGACACAGAGGTTATTCCAAATCTTATAGACTATTTTTATGATGGTAATCTTTTAGACGCTGTTATGAAGGCAGTTGGCAAAATGGAAGGAAGCTATGCTATTGGTGTTGTTTCTAAAATTGAGCCTGATAAGCTGGTAGCAGTTAGGAAAGACAGCCCATTGATAGTAGGTATTGGTAAGGGAGAGTCATTTATAGCTTCAGATATACCGGCCATATTAAATCATACAAGAGAAATCTATCTGCTTAATGATAAGGAATTTGTTATTTTAACTAAAGATGGAGTTCAGCTTTTCTCAGAATATGGAGAGAAGATTGAAAAAGAAATTTATCATGTAACCTGGAATGCAGATGCTGCAGAAAAGGGCGGATTCGAGCATTTTATGCTGAAGGAAATTTATGAGCAGCCAAAGGCAATCAGGGATACAATGACATCAAGAATAATGATTGGGAAGGAAATAGCATTAGATACAATATCAATCAGCAAGGAGCAGATTGAAAACTTAAGCAAGGTATATATAGTGGCCTGCGGAACTGCTTATCACGCAGGACTTGTAGGAAAGTACGTTATAGAAAAGCTGGCAAAAATATCAGTTGAAGTTGATGTCGCCAGTGAATTTAGATACAGAAATCCAATAATTGACAATAAAACTCTTATGATAGTTGTAAGTCAGTCCGGTGAGACTGCAGACACATTAGCTGCTCTAAGGCTGGCGAAAGACAAGGGAGCCAGAGTTATTGCCATAACAAATGTGGTAGGAAGCTCAGTATCCAGAGAAGCAGATGATGTATTTTACACTTGGGCAGGACCTGAGATTGCAGTTGCTTCAACTAAAGCTTATGTAACTCAGCTAATAGCACTGTATACAGTAGCACTATATTTTGCAGAGAAGAAAAATTCTCTTCCAAAAGAAGAAATAGAGAAAATAAAGGCAGAAATGCTGAAGCTTCCGGAACTGGCTGAGGAAGTATTAAAGACAAAAGAAGTAGTTCAGAAGTTTGCATCAAAAAATTATATGCATAAGGATATATTTTTCCTGGGAAGAGGCATAGATTATGCAGTAGCTATGGAAGGCTCATTAAAGTTAAAAGAAATATCCTATATCCATTCTGATGCCTATCCAGGAGGAGAACTGAAGCATGGACCAATAGCATTGATTGAAAAAGGGACAGTAGTCATTGTAATGGCAACTCAGGAGTTCTTATATGACAAAATGGTATCAAATATAAAGGAAATAAAAACTAGGGGAGCTAAGGTGCTTGCCTTTGCAAATGAAGGACATACAGAAATAGAAAAAGCAGTTGATTTTGCCAGGTATATTCCAAAAACTATGGAAATATTAACTCCGGTAATAGCAATAATTCCACTGCAGCTTTTAGCATATTATATTTCTGTGTTAAAGGGATGCGACGTAGACAAGCCAAGGAACTTAGCAAAATCAGTAACTGTTGAGTAAATATTAATAACAACCTTGATAGATGTGTTGAATTGAAACAAAGTTTGAAAATTTGAAACAAAGTTTGATAAATTAAAATAAAGTTTGAAATTTTGTAACAAAGTATGTATAAAAATTAAGAGAATGCATATGCTATGTCCAGAGATATGTAGTATACAAAATTAAAATTAAAAAAATATTCAATAGAGCTACACATTCTCATTAAAGAGAGAGTGTGTAGCTTTTCCTTTTATGATTCTATAGGTGGTGGATAAAATGGCAAAAAGGGCTAGAAAACTTGATATTGATAAACTTATTAAAGAAGGCCGTGGAAATGGAGTTGGCAGCGAATATAAACCATGGATAAGAATTCAGGATGTACCCTCTTTAGGCAGAAGTACAAGGCTAAAGGGAATAAAAACAGGAAGACAGCATGAATTTTTATCAGATATGGAAAAGAACTATTTTTATTTATTGGAATATTCGGATTATGTCATGGATATAAGAGAGCAATTTCCTCTGCTTCCGATAGAGGAAACCTTAACAATAGCAAAAGAATTGGGTATTAAACATCCTAGTGATCCTAAAACAGGCGAATACATAGTAATGACTACTGATTTTTTAATTACAAAGGAAGAAGAAGGTAAAATAGTTAATGTAGCTAGAACTATAAAAGCAAAGGATGAGCTTTTAAGTAGAAGAATAATAGAAAAGTTTTATATAGAGAACGTTTACTGGGAAAGAAGCGGCATTTCTTGGGGAATAGTTACTGAACAGGAGATAAATAAAGTAATTGCTGAAAATATAAGCTTTTTTCGTAGCTATTATGAAATTAAATCCTTGGATACATTTGCGGATATAAAGGAAAGTGATTTTCAAGATTTGATTTTAGAATATATAAAAAGAATAATCGATAGCAAGCAAAGTGTTAGAAAGGTATCAAGAATTTTTGATGAAGATATGATTTTATCAAAAGGGACCGGAATAGCTATTTTTAAGTACCTATTAGCTAGAAAAATTATAGAAATAGATTTAACTGAAGCAATTAATATTGACAAGAAAATGGATATTAGTTTATTGCAAAATGTATTAAATAAGGAGCTTAATATATCATGATATTTGAGAACATAGTATTAAAATATACAGATAGCAAAGGAGAGAGATTCAGGATAATATGCGTAAATAAGAATTTATTTTCTTATGTAAATATAGATTGCGATATATGTACTCCAAAGTGGGAATATTGTAATAAGTTAGAAGAGGAATTAGAGAATAATATATTAATAAAAGTAACTGATCCATATCTGAAAAATATAGATGAAAATAATTTATCCATTATTGATAAAGAAAAAAGAGATAATTATTGGCAGTTAATTAACGAAGCCTGGCAAAATAAAAAATTTGAACTGTTAGATAAAAAAACTAGAAAAATAGTTTTGCAAAATGTATCAGAAACCTCAGGTATTCCAGTTATAACATTGAGAAGAATATTTAGCAGGTTCTGGCAGAGAGGTATGACAAAAAATGCCTTATTACCTGATTATAGAAATTCAGGTGGTAAGGGAAAACAAAGAAATTTAGCAGAGAATAAGGTTGGAAGACCCAAAAAAGTAAATTATAACGGTGACGTAATTAATGGAATAAATATAACTGCAGATATAAGGAAACAATTTGAAATTGCACTTAATAAATATTATAGAAATAGCAGCAAAATAAGTATTATGGAAACTTACAACAATGTTTTAAGGGACTTTTTCTCAGATCAGTTTATTGAAAATGGAGAAAGAAACTATATTGTTTGGGATAAAAGCAGAATACCAACCTATGATCAATTTTATTATTGGTTTAAAAAGCATGAGGATGTTAAAAAAGACATAATCCTTAGAGAAGGAGCAAAAGTATTTGAGCTAAAAACTCGCCCTATCCTAAGCAATTCTACAATTGAAACTGATGGACCTGGTACTCGCTTTCAAGTAGATGCTACCGTTGCAGATATATATTTGGTAAGCTCTTTAGATAGAAACAGGATTATTGGCAGACCTGTGGCTTATGCTATAATTGATGTTTTTTCAAGATTAGTAACAGGTATATATGTAGGATTAGAAGGACCGTCCTGGATAGGAGCTATGATGGCGTTAGATAATATGGTAGCTGATAAAGTTGAATTCTGCAAAAAGTATGGAATAGAAATTACTGAAGAGCAATGGCCAGCTAGGCATTTGCCAGATACTATAATAGCCGACAGAGGAGAATTTGAAGGCTATTCAGTACAGAACTTAATAAATAATATAAATATTAAAATTGAAAATACATCGCCTTATAGAGGTGACTTAAAAGGGATTGTTGAAAGAAATTTTGAGACTTTAAATTTAAAATTGAAGCACAAAACGCCTGGAGCTATTCAAAAGGAATTTAGAAAGAGAGGGGATAGAGACTATAGATTGGATGCAACTCTTACGTTAGAAGAATTTACAAAGATATATATTAATCTTGTATTATACCATAACACTAAGATAATAGATAAATATCCTATGGGAAAAGAAATGTTAGTTGATGATATTTTACCAATCCCTTTACAGCTGTGGAATTGGGGAATAGAAAATAAAAAAGGAAGGCTCAGAATAGTTGATAGAGAAACCTTCAGATTAAACATATTGCCTCGAGGCAAAGCAAATGTTTCCAGGGCAGGAATTAGATTCAAAGGCTTATATTACGGCTCACAAAGAGCTTTAGAGGAACAATGGTTTATAAAATCAAAGGTAAGAAGTTTAGAAATAGTTTATGACCCAAGGAAAATGAATAATATATACATTCTTAATGACGACGGCAAAAATTATGAAATCTGTTATTTGCTTGAGCCAAGTAAGCAGTATAAGGATTGTATATTAGAAGAAATAATATTCAATTTTGAATTAATTTCAGAGTTAAAAGAAATGCATAAAAATCAGCAAAATCAATTCAATATTAATATTGATAATGAAATAGAAAATATAGTTAAAGAAGCTAAAAAGGAAAAATCAAAGGTGATGGATAATAGTGAGAGCAATAGAAAAAGGCTTAATGGAATAAAGAATAACAGAAAGCTTGAGAAGGAATTAAATAGAGGAAATGAAACTTTTAAAATTGGAAAAGAGGAGAAATTAACTGATAGAGTAGCTGAAGTGATTGAAATATCGGAAGTGAAAAAAGAAACAGAAGAGATAGAAAATGCAGGTAATAATAGAATAATGGAAATGCTCAGGAAGAAAAGAGATGAAAGACGTGAAAAATAATGAAAGAATATTAATATTAAAGGGCGAAACCGAAAGAGCTAATTATAAGAAGCAAGAGATAGAAGAGTATAGTAATAATCCTTTTATTGAAGCACTTCCAAACATTTTTACAGATGAAGAGGTGATAGATAGATTTACCCTCTCTCCAATAATAAGTAATAACGATAGAATTAAGACACCAAATTTAAGATACCATATAATAAAAAGAGCAAAAAATTTTATTCAGCCTTTACCAATTCATGTCACTATGGAAAGGAGATTATCTGCTCTTATAAGGCGTGGTTATTTAGCCAGGAATCCTCTGAATAAACTTTTTTTAGAAAGGTTAAGGATATTAAATGAGTTAAGGGATGAACCATCTGAAAATATAGATTTAAATGAAAGAATGAGTCATATTAGATCTACTGCGGATAGCTTATCGATAATAGGTATATCAGGAATAGGTAAAACAACAGCTATAGAGAGATTATTATTAATGTACCCACAAATCATTATACATGAAGAATATAATGGAGGAAATTTTAGCAGAACTCAAATTGTATGGTTAAAAATTGATTGTCCCTACGATGGCAGTTTAGCAACACTATGTAAAAGTTTTTTTAAAGCTATAGATGATTTATTGGGAACAAGATATTTAGAAAAGTTTGGATATGCTAATAGGATTACTTCATCAATGATGGTACATATGACTACCTTAGCCAGTATGTACGGCATTGGTGTCTTAGTAATTGATGAAATACAACATTTGCTTAATACTAAAAATGATATTGAAGAAATGCTCAACTTTTTTGTTACTCTTAGTAATACTGTAGGCATACCAACTGTACTTATAGGAACAAGTAAGGCACAAAAATTATTTAGAGGAAACTTCAGGCAGGCAAGAAGAGCAGCCAGTGAAGGTTCAATAATATGGGACAGAATGAGTAAGGAAAGTGTAGAATGGAATTTCTTTTTAGATACACTATGGGAATTTCAAGGACTAAAGGAAATAACACTGCTTACTGAGGAACTAAAAGATATTTTTTATGATGAGTGCCAAGGAATAACTGCGGTTGCAGTTAATTTATTTATACTCTCTCAGGAACGAGCTTTAGCTGAAGGAAAAGAAAAAATTACCGGCGACATTATAAGAAAAACAGCTAAAGAAGATCTTTATATGACACAGCCGATGATTAGAGCACTCAGAAATAATAATTTAATTGAAATAATGAAGTATGAGGACATTTCTGTAAATCTAGATGACATTGCAATTAATTATAGAGAGAGCTTGGAACTTAATGGCAAGATTGAAGAGTTGTTTGAAGAGAGAAAAAATACTGTTGAATTAATAAGGAAAAGTACAATAGATAATTTAGTTTTAGATTTAACTTCAATGGCAATATTTGAGAATTTAGATAGCATAGCTATTAAGAAATTATGTGAAAAAATTGTGCAGAAAGCTCCTGTAAATGAAGATTTTAATGCTTTAAAGATGTCAGCATTAAAGAGGGCTATGGAACTTGAAGAAAAGTCAAAGACAAGTAATAACGAAAACGAAAAAATAAAACAGAAGAATGAGGGGTTATTACGACTATATGATTTTGCAAAAAAAAATAATGAGCATCCATATGAGGTGCTAAAAAGGAATGGATTTATTAAAAATCCTATAGAAGAGTTTATGAAGGCACAATAAATTTGGGGATGGTTGGTTTAAAAATGTATGAAAAGGAGAAAAACAATGATACATTTTTTTACTGATCCATATAAAGATGAACTTATATATTCTTCAATAGCAAGATATCATTTTTATTCAGGGAATATAGATTTTAAAGATACATTGGAAGAATGTTTTGACAAAAGAACCATAGTTCCATCATTTGAAATAGGAAGCCCAATAGACAAACTAGCCAAGAATATTGGGGGTAAGTACACAGCAGATTATCTTTTAGAAAAACATACTGTTTTACCTTATTATCTTCCTTTTCTTCCAGCTAAAAGGCGAAGAGAAATTATAAAGAAAATAAAATGTGGTGATTGTAGTGGATTTTATAATCAAATTGGGATTACAGCAGGCAGCATTTGCAAGAAAGATGGTATTTATTACTGTCCTGTTTGTGCTAAAAATGAAATATACATTAATGGTGAAGCTTATATACATAGAGAACATCAGCTTCAGGGGATTTTCTTATGTCCTCATCATGGAGAACTGCTGAAAAGATATAAGATAATTAAAGGCAGCGCAAGTAGACTTGAATTTATCAGACTTGAGAGGCAATTTCTTGATTTTAACAGTGAATATAAAACTATAAAAAATTATGACCTAATGTTAAAACTATCTAAAGATGCTTACTATTTATTACAGACTAACCTCATGAAATTTGATAAAAATGCTTTACTTGAAAAATATAAAAATTTTCTTAATAAAAAAGGTTTAGTCACTTCAGGTAACAGAATAAAGCAAAGAGAGCTTTATGAAGAATTTATAAGTTTATATAATGAGGATCTGTTGAACACTATGGATTCCAGTATAGATAATGATGATGAGTATAACTGGCTCAGGGTAATAACCAGAAATCTGAAAAGGATAGTTCATCCTATAAGGCACCTATTAATGATAAATTTTTTATCAGTTAATATTGATGAATTTTTTAACGATAAAAGTAAAAAATATAACCCATTTGGAGATGGTCCATGGCCATGTTTGAATGTAGCAGCAAACCATTACAAAAATGATGTAATAAAGGATTTGCAGATAACAGATGATTATAAGACCAGGCTGCCTGTAGGCACTTTTAGCTGTGCCTGTGGCTTCATATATTCAAGGAAGGGACCTGATAAAGAAATCAGTGATAGATATAAAATAGGTAGAATAAAGAATTTTGGAGATGTGTGGGAAAATAAATTGAAGGGATTTTTAAAAGAAGATAAATATGGATTACGAGAACTTGCAAGGCTCATGAATTGTGATCCTAAGACAATATTAAAATTTGATTATGTATTTGGAACAAATAGGTTCAAAAATAATGATAGATACATAATAGTGAAAAAAACAATAAAAGAAGCTAATAATGCTACTGATAAATTAACTAAATGTAAAAATACTATATTAAACAACATTGAAATAAGGCCTGCAACCACCAGAACTGAAATCAGAGCCATATGCGAAAAAGAGTACACTTTTATATATAGAAATGATAAGGAATGGCTTAAAAATAATATGCCAAAGGAAACCAAAAAAACTAACCATCAAGAAACAGTGGACTGGAGTAAAAGAGATAATGAAATTCTTTCGATGCTCAAAAACAGGTATAAAGAATTTATAAATAATAATAAATCTATAAGAATAACAAAATCAAGTATTGGTAGAGCACTTGGAATACTCTCGGAATTAGAAAAACATATAGTTAAATTACATAATACTGAAAAATATCTTAATGAAATAATTGAAACTGTTGAAGAGTTTCAGATCAGAAGATGCAAGAAAATAATTAACGATAAAATAGATAAAGGTGAATTAATAAGGATATGGGAAGTACAAAGAATTGCAGGAATTAGAAGCGAGGCTTTTAGAAAATTAAAGCCTTACATCATAGGCTATATTAATTACCAGTATAACAGGGGGATAAATGAGTAAGGCAGCAGTAATTATAAAAGATTGGCCTTTTGAAAAAGGAGAAAAAGTAAAGTTAACATGGATAGGAGAGCCCTTTAAGCAAAATAATAAATGGATGGTATATGCATATTTTAAGGGTACCAGAACGACACGTATTTTATTGGATTGGGCAAGTGTTCATTTCTTATCAATAGAAAAATATTATACAGATGGTAACCTGAATAATAGTGAAGCTCCGGAAAACACAGAGATTATTGATATTAATTTAAATGGAATTAAGCCAGAATATAATGAAAAGGATTGGAGTATTTGGGGTACCGGTTTTAATATAAAAACAAAATCTAAGACATTTAACTTTTCAAAGAATGAAATATTATATTCTGTACCTATAATAGAAGTAATCAGGGCAGTTCTGGCACCTGATAAATTTATGCTGAATAGGATATTAGAGATGGATACATTAGAAAATTATTTTATATATGAGCTAAATAAAAGATCTTTGGATATTCATTTTACTTCTCAGTATGAGTCGAAGCTTTTGAAAAATGAGAAGATAAATCATTTAGCATGGGTATTAACAAATGAGTCAGCTTTAAGGATGTTTAATAATATTGGAGAAAGTATTTGGGAGAGGGGTGAATTAAACTACGATTTTTTACTAAATAGGTTTAATATAAGAGCAAGGGTTAAAAGAAAAAATAAATATATCAGGATATTAGAAATAATATCTCTTTATAAAAAGAGAATTAATGCAGAAGAAATAAATATATTTCATCCAAGTTTAGAAGAATCTATTTCATCGAATGATGCTAAAAAAAGAAAATATATAAGTAAGAGTAAAAGCAGTGATAGAGAACTTGATACAGATGCGGACGGATCAACAAAACAATCTGAAGAAATAGATACATTTATGCTTAACCATGAATATGAAAGAGTTCCTAAAATAAATAAGAATAGGACTGGTAGAAGAGTCGTCAGAAGTAAGGAGGATGTAAATACTAAAATTTATATTTTAGATAGTGATAATCTCAGGACAACTGCAGATGCTGGTGGGCAAAATATTATCAGAGGATTGGAGTTTAAAAGTTTATCTCAAGTTGTAGAAAAAGGTGAACTGCAGGAATTCATTGAAGTATTAAGGTCGTTAGAGAAAAGACAGGTCATAAGGTCAATAGAAATTATTATTGATAACGTTCCAGATGGAAAAAAATTTTCAAAACTAAGCGATGGAATTACTAAACGTAAATACGCTATTGGTAAAATTAGAATGGAAAATGGTAGAGAGTGCAGCCTAATTGATATAGAAAGAGAAGAGAAAGCTTTATCAATATTAATATTAAAAGCTAATGTTAACGTTAAGTGGAATTTATTATACAGCAGGCTTTTACTCGGGTTAGTTAATGAAAGCGGTAAATGGAGTAATGAAGCTATTAAGAAGGTTCAAGAAGAAGGTATAGTTATCGATAGAAGTAAACATATAAAAAATAATATTTATGAAAAGGCAAAGCATATATTTGAAAAATTAATTTAAGAGGAAAGTTCTTGTTACACGGTTTATATAAACCTATCAACCTGATGATGCAATAGGTGTATAGCTGTACTCAAAGATTTTTTGGGGAAAGTCAGATGGTATTCAAAGATTTTATCGGTGTTTTGGAATCTTTGTATGTTCCATATACCCGCATGAAGGAATTAGTAGTATTTTTACAGTAATATTCATTCATGACTTGGACTGGTTTCATCAGCATGGATATATTTTTCTTCTGGTAGCTTTTTATGAGATAGATTAATTAAAGGTAATAGCCGATTCCGGGAGGCTTTCTAAAATCCAGTTAGACATGGTCTGGCGTTTCAGACTCAGTGCAAGGTTTTCACAATCAGCCTCATACCGGTATAATGAAACTGTGTTTACATACTTCTGATACATAACATTTACTACTGTAGCAGGAGATGCATAGGAGTGAGATTTCATAGGTTTTACTGAAATAATTAATCGCTCTTGGAAGCTGATTCAGTATAGCAGAGCCAATGCTTGTAATCATAGAATGCAGTTGTAAGTTTATCCCTATCGCTCCTCCAGCACTTGAATTTGAAATATCTAAAATCCATTTAGCATTCTGAGTTTACATTGAAGATTATTACTAATGTGAACACTAGGATAAGAGTCTGAGTTTATTATTTAATGTTAGAATTTCCAAATTGTTAATTGGTTTTTGATATTATAAAGCTTATAGAAAATATTTTTATAAATGACAATATTCTACAAAATATGCTGAATTTATATGGTAAAATATTTATATAATTAATTTATTTGGAGGTGTAAAAATGAAAAAGACGGGAATTTTATTAACAAGCATACTTTTAATTAGCTTAATTGGACAAATTGTATATGCAAGTACAGTAAATTATGCTTTAACATTACCGACTATTGGCACAAATTATACTAATTCTTGTACTAAGGCAACAACTGGTACAACGGCTTATAATAACTGTACATTTTTTGGATGGTCAGGCTCAGGTGTAAATGAATGGGTTGAGAGGCAATCTGATAATGTAGATCTGACTGTTACAGGGTGGTTTTCCGGCGCAGTAAATTCCTCTTTCGGTTATTTGACTCCTAGTGCAGCATCAGATAATGTTGGAAAATCAGTTCACTTTGCAATGAAAACTGATTCATCAACATGGCATCAGTGTGATGTAAAAGGAACAGCAGACCCAAAATAACAAGTAATTTTTAATGAAAACTCAACTAACAGTAAATTTCTGCTAGTTGAGTTACATTAACTTCAATTTTAAATTAAAAAATATCTACTTCCAGGAGAATAATTACATAAATAAACAATAGGAAGGTGAAATTTGTATTGAAACATTATATTAAAAACGAAATAAGAAGAGCAATCATATCAACTAACGCATTCGTAGCTTTTTCAATTACATTAGGCTTACTAATAATAGCATTTTTAGAATTTATTCATTTTCCCACGTATGGAATTAAAGAATCGAAAGTACTTTTTGATGCAGTAGATATATTTATAAGGATAAGGAGTACCACTAGAGCTAGTTTTCTAGTTTTGGTCGCTCCTTTAATAGCAGCTATTATTTTTTCAGATTCATATCTTATAGAAAAAGAAACAGGATTTTCAAGATTTATATATTTAAGAATGTCGCAAAAGAAATACATTTGGATTAAAGCTATCGTTAATGCACTAGTAAGTGGATTGGTTGTAGGTTTAGCGTCTGTCATAATGTTAATATTTTTGTTATGTTCATACGGAATTAGAGTAACAAATGCATTTGAGGTTAAAGGACCTTTTAGTTCCATATTTTACTCGAATAGATTAGGATATGCATTCTTTGTCATTTTCATTTTATCGCTATTTTATATGATATTCGCAACTTTGGCATTAGGAATATCTCCCTGGATAAAAAATAGATACTTAAGCTTAATACTTCCATTCTTCTATTACATTATTTGTGGGACAATCTTTGATATACTTCCAATTAATAGATTCTTTAATCTAAATGCAACAATTATATTCAATTTGAATCCTGTAACAAATGAGCAGCATATAATTATTTATTCATGCTTACTACTCATTTTAGGATTTAGTTTATTTTACTTTGGTGTGGTACGGAAAAGTGAAAAGGATTTATAATTATTTAATTTTTAAATTTAACTCAACAAAATGTACTGTATTTTTCATTATTATAACTATTTATCAATTTTCAATATTTATTGAGTTAATTTCTAAAAATACAAAATATAATGTGTATGATTTAATAATGAGAAATTTTGAATATTTATCGGTTTTTTATTGTATAAACTTATTTTTTTTAGTAATGCTATATAATTTGTATGAAAAGAAAAACTTTTATAATTATTTGAATTTAAGGTTTAGAACCAAGCAAGAAGTCTATAATGCAAATGTAATATTTGTTTTTGTTTTTTCGATTATTATAGTTGCATTTATGAATTTCGTATGTGTTTTGCAATGTATTAATAATATTAGTTTTAATAATTATTGGAGTCCATATTTTTATCAAACAATGACGGGACAAGTTAATTTAATGTATACAGAGGATATTATTAGAATAATAACGTTAAAATTATCTCCTTTTTCATATGTTATGTACAGTAATTTACTTATTGTTTTGTACCTATCCTTTATATCGATGATTTTTGTGGTAAGCAATATTATTTTCAAAAAAAGAGCAGTATCATTTATATTAGTCATTATATTAAATGCTATAAGTATGATTTTAGAGATAGTAAATAGCCCAATAAGTAAGTTATCGTTTGCAAAAAATATTTTTTTTATAACAGCAAGTAGAAGTGAAATAAATAATGGTACATTTATAATATTAAGAATAGTTTACTGGGTTCTCCTTATAACAATAACATATTTTATAGGCAATTTATTAACAAAAAAAATAGATTATAACTATGGTGAATAGGCATGAGAAGATATTTTAGAATTATAAAAGGAAATTTCCAATCAATTATATCTATAAACAAACTTTGTAGTATATGTATAATCTTTATATATTTATTTTGTGTAAAATTTACATCTTTGAATAGGATCCTTAGTATTGGTAAATTATTTGAATTGACATTTTATGGCCCCAATAATTTATCTGATAATATTAGTGAAGTACTATTTTGGAGTTTGTATCAATTCTATATAATTTATGCTATTGGTGATTATTGTTATAGGGAACTTCAAATACGATGTGTATATACTATTACCCGGATAGGTGATAAACATATCTGGTATTTATGTTTTCAATTCACATGTTTTCTTGCATGTGTAGTATATTTTCTTTTTGGCATAACTATTGGGTTTATAACTTTAAGTTTATTAAATATACATTTAATCATAATTGATATATGTAGAATCTTAAATACACTTGCTATCTTGTCACTTTCAAGTTATTATATCATGACAATATATATTATAATTATTACAATGACACAAAAGTATAATCAATCATTTTTAATTCTAATAACACTAATATACTTATCAATAGCATTTGGGGGAATGCTTAAAATTGACCCTTTTATGCCTTTAAATCAAGGAATATTATCAAAACATTATATTTCTGGTTTTAGCTTTCAGTGGTCATATATATTTTTATGCATTATGATATTTTTTAATGTCATATTTCTTAATAGAATCATAATTGAAAGAGATTTACTTGAAATAACACATTAATTGCAATTTGGAGGTAAAGTATGGAGAATAAAAAAGTTATAGAAATATTAAACTTGTCAAAAGAGATAAAGGGCATAAAAGTACTTAATAACATAAATTTAAACATTGAAAGTGGCAAAGCTTACGGGATAATAGGTAGAAATGGATCAGGTAAAAGTATGCTATTCAAGGCTATTTGTGGTTTAATTAATTCTACAGAAGGCGAAATAAAAGTATTTGATGAATTAATAAAGGATGGTAAATTTCCTAAAAGTACAGGTATAATTATTGAGAATCCAGGCTTCTTACCTCAATACTCTGCTTATAAAAATTTAAAGATACTTGCGAGTATAAATAATGTTATAAGTGATGAAAAGATTAAAGATGTAATAGCATCAGTTGGGTTAGATGCAAATGATAGAAAACCTATAAAAAAGTTTTCTTTAGGAATGAAACAAAGATTAGGTATTGCACAAGCACTAATGGAAGAACCAAAGTTATTAATACTTGATGAACCAATGAATGGGCTAGATGCAGAAGGAGTGAAACTAGTACGAAAAATTCTCCTAGGGCTTAAAGCAAAATCAGTTACAATTTTATTAGCAAGTCATAACGGCGATGACATAAATGAATTATGTGATTACGTATATAAAATGGAGAGTGGACAATTGAGTAGGATGTTACCATAAACATATAAAAAAATTAATTAATACTCAGTCATAAAATTTTCTTGAAAATTTATGATTATAAAAAATTAATCAAATCATGAATCTAAATATGCTAATTTTGATCAAACTTTTTTTAAAAAATAAAATATGATAAAAATAAAAAGAACTAACTTTTGATCAAACTTTTTTTAAAAATTAGTTCTTTTTACATACGAAAAATCAGTGTTCGTGGCTATATTTTGATCAAACTTTATTATAAAGCAACAAGATGTCATTTCATAATAAAGTCTTACAGAGAAAAATAAAGTCGTTCAGAGAAAAATAAACATGGTCAGAAAAGTGGGATATACTGGAACTAAATCTCCCACTTTTTTCCGTCCAATATCAGCCCCTTCCCCCCAACATTCCTCTCAAAATCCCTCTAATATTTCTTCAATGCCACCCACCACCTTCCAACATCACCCCAGTTTCCACCCCAAAAATTCCAGTAACAAAACCACTCATTTAAGATTGAATACTTCAAAAAAAGAAGCCTAGGCTACTCACACCCAGTAGCATCCTGTATTCCCCCTAATATTCCCTCCAGTATTGCCCCCTGTAGTAACTGTTTCTCCTCTAAAGTCAGATAAAAAAATGAAAAAGAATAAGACAAGTAAGTGCTGAAACCTTTACAAGTCAAAGGATTGACGAAATAAGGGGAGAGGAAAAACGAGGTGTGTTTCTACTCTTAAAAGCTCCTCTAAGCCCTCTAATCGCCAGCAGTAGAGTCTCAGTGTTGGAGAAAAGAGAGGAGTGAAAGAAAAGATGGATAAGAATGATGAAAGATAGATAGGGCAAAGGATTGAGGGAATGCGTGGGGGAAAAAATTGATGAAGAAAAGCCTAGGCTGCCACTATTGTTGGTCAATATTCTAAGACTTAGTATCGTATTATTTTAGCCATTGGCAGGGTAAAAGCATGAGGAAAAGCGTGAGAAGATGCATGAGCGAGAAGATTGAGGAAAGAAAAAAGATGGGGGAAAGATTGAGTGAAAGATTGAGGGAAAAGAGAATAAAAAAAGAGAAAAAAAAGAGAAAAGGAGTTCATTTCTTACCGACTTTATTATGAATATTGAGGGGGTAAAAGGGAAATACAGGAAATGAGATGTGAGAATTACGGACAGAGTTTATTCGGAGGGAGATTTTGACAGGTAGGAGTAGAAAGGGTTTGAGGATTTGGTTTCGGAACAAGTTTATTCGGAATTGACATAGTAGAGGGAAATAAAAAAAAATTAAAATATATTTTGAAATTAATGTTTCTAATAAAAGTTTGATTCAAAACAAATAAATACAAAATATTTATTCGTATTTAAAGTGTAATTACTTTACAGTTATCACGCGTTCACTAAAATAATGATATAATTTAACTTAATAATTTATATCGTAATAGTAGGATATAACGAATTTAGCAAGTGAAATTTGATTTTAATTAACAGTATTAGTAAATTGGTTAAAGGAGTAAACTATGCTGAGAATGAAAATGTTAAAAAGTATAGCTCATAATGTAGCACATTTGGTATATTGAATATATTAATTACAGTATTCGTTGCAATTCCAGTATATTATTTTTAATAAGTTAGTTCGCATGGTTTCTAAATTATGAAACAACGAGGGAACTCTACGGTTCCATTTATAATATATTATCAACATTATTCTTAAACAGAGACTATTTTTATTGTTAGTTTATAAATAAACTATAATGTATTATACAATCACAATTAAGAGGGGAGATTTCTTATGAAAATAAATACTTTGTTAATAGGGACAGATTTGAAATCAATATGTATCGAGAAGTATGGAAATGAAAAAGGTTTGTATATATGCAATAAAGCAGAAGAAATTTTTCAGAAAATGAAAGATGAAGCAGATTACAGAAACAGTGATGTAATAAAAGAGCATATGACAAAAATTATTTTTCCTGTTCTTGCTTATTATATGGCTTTGCTTGAATATAGTTTATCAACTAATGATGCATATGTATACACGCTTGAAGAAACGCAGAAATACGCTACGCTTTTAAAGATAAAGAACCAAAAGCTTGGGAAAATGCCGTTTAGTTATTATCTGTTTAAATTGTGTTGTAAGAAGGTTATGGGCAAGAATTACCCTGATGAGGGATGGGAAACAGAGTGGGTCAGATACGATAATAAAGAGGTTCATTTTAACCTTAAAAGGTGTGTGTATTTTGAAGTTACAAGTCAGTATGGACACCCTGAGTTGTGTACGGTCTTTTGTGCCAATGATACAACCTCATTTAGTGGTTATTTGCCAAATATTAAATTTGAACGAAGTGGTACTATTGGTGAGGGAAAGAGAATGTGTGATTTTCATTTTAAAAATAGTAAATATATTTGAGTAAGGCCTATGTGTATAATATACAATAGGAATAATCTACTCCCTTCAAAAAAGTAGAGAGCTACTGTGCCATCTCCAGCATTAGAGAAAAGACAGAATGGGAAGAAACGATAAAAACTTGATAAGGCAAGGAATTTAGGGGATGTAGGGAGGAAAAGGTTGATGAAGAGAAGCTTAGGATACCACCATTGATGACCAATATTCTAAGTCTTAATATCGGATTATTTTAGCCGTTACAAGGGTTAATGCATGAGGAGAATCGTGAGAAAGTGCATGAGCGAGAAGATTGAGGAAAGAAAAAAGATGGGGGAAAGATTGAGTGAAAGATTGAGGGAAAGATTGAGGGAAAAGAGAATAAAAAAAGAGAAAAGGAGTTCATTTCTTACCGACTTTATTATGAATATTGAGGGGGTAAAAGGGAAATACAGGAAATGAGATGTGAGAATTACGTGTAGAGTAGCGGTTTGAATTCTCCCAAAGCCTTTAAATTACAGCAAATTTATTTCTGTTATATTTATGAATAACTGACCCTTTTATGCCGTATATTACGGCATTTTTTTATCTGTTATTTCTTGAACTTTATATCCATATTGCTTATAGTTATTATAGTATCAAAAAGTGAGAAAGAGAAAGAGTCAAACCTACCACAGCCCATCTCTTTCTCTCCACTGTCCATATACCCGATTTTTACGAAGCCAGGTACATGGATTACCCATACAACAGAGGAAAACCCCTGAGGTACACTACTATGATAAGAGATTTTGAGCTGTTCTGCAAGCTAAATTTTATAGATGTTTCTGCTGAAGCCTTTTTTCATCAAGCCATGGCTCAATTGAACCTGTATGACCATACATGTCCTTTTTGTCAAACTAAACATCCAGATTGGAAAAGACATGCAGCTTATGAACGCTACCTTATATCATTTGAGAATGGACGTACAGTCTCATATCAGATTACCATTGTCAGATATAAGTGCTCTTCCTGCGGCCATACTCACGCGATACTTCCTGAGTCAATTATTTCATACCAATCCTACAGTTTTCTTTTCATAACTTCAGTCATGAGAGACTACTTCACAGTGTCTCTTACCATAGAAGCGATTTGTGAAAAATACAATATTTCAGTTTCAACTCTTTACTTTAGGAAGAAGCTTTTTCTGAGGCACAAGAAAATTTGGCTTGGAATCCTTAATGATGCGTATATATCATCTGCACAGTTCTTAGACTCTCTTATCCCTAAAGAACTTCTGAATAAACTTAAAGAGTTTTTCGTTACAGCAGGTGTTTCATTCCTGCAAGGTGCATCCCAAATGAAAAAGGCAGATTACGCTCCGGCATGACCTTTCTGGATTCTTATTTTTCATACTTCACATAAAATCGGAGTTCCTTCCTGTTTTTCCCCTTGTTATGATGTCGGTATGGGGGTGATTGTGTCATGAAAGATACTTTTAACGATAAAGATTACAGCGAAGCGGTGAAAACTGCTCACCTGCGTTTCGCAGTCATAGCTCCTGTTTTACAGGGGCTGTTCACTGAACCTACAAAAACTGCTTACTACAAAAACGTAGCTAAAAAGCCATTGAAAATGCCTGATGGAGATGAAATACTTTTTAACTACAATACCTTTGAAAAATGGGAGGGCAGGTATAAGAAGAACGGCATGGATGGACTCATGCCAAAATCTCGCTCAGACTCTGGAGTATCCCGTGCCCTTTCGGACACTGCAATTGCAGAAATATTCAGGCTCAAGCAGCAATTTTCACGTATAAATGCCACGCTTATTTATTCAAAACTTATTGCTGACGGCTTCATTAAACAGTCAGCAGTATCTGTATGTGCCGTGCAGCGGTTCATTAAGAAGAATGACCTCAGATCTGCAAGGAATCCAAACATCAAAGACCGCAAGGCCTTTGAAGAGGAATTCCCATGTGGTATGTATCAGGCTGATACATGTCATAGTGTTTACATTACAGAGAACGGTGAAAAGCGTAAGACCTATTTATTCCACATTGTGGATGATAACACCAGGCTAATTGTTGGAGCACGCTTCTTCTATAACGACAATGCATACAACTTTCAGTTGGTTCTAAAAGAAGCTATTGCTCGCTACGGTCTTTGCAAAAAAATTTTTACCGACAATGGTTCTCCTTACTCTAATGGACAGCTGACGCTTATCCTTGGTTCACTTGGCATCACTGAGATTCATGCCAAAATCCGGGATGGCGCTGCTAAAGGGAAAGTAGAAAGGTCCTTTCGTACTGCGAAGGACACATGGCTTAACGGTTTTGACTCATCGGAAGTCGATTCACTTGAACAGCTTAACCGCTTGCTTTCTGATTATGTCAGGATACGCAACAATTCAGTCAACCGTGATATCGGTGAGACACCTATGGAGCGTTACTCAAGGTATATTGACCGTATCAGCCTTTCTAAAAGTAGAGAATGGCTTGATGAGTGCTTCATGAACCGCACCATAAGAAAGGTAAACAATGACTCTACAGTTTCCATCGATTCTGTTTCTTATGATGTTCCGATGCAGTTCATCCGCATGAAAGTTGAAATACGCTTTCTCCCGGATGATATGAAAAATGCCTACATCCTTTACGAAAGGAAACGCTATGGCATTCGTCCTACCAACAAGGTCGAAAATTCCCGCACAAAGAGGGAAAATACTCCTATCATCGATTATTCTTTGAATGGAGGTATTACAGGTGTATAAAGAATTTTATGGTCTTACCTTCAATCCTTTTGACAAGTCCTCGCCAGTTAAGGCTGCTTTTCAGTCAAAGGATCATCAGGAAATGCAAAACAGGCTTTCATTCCTCAAAAATACGAGAGGAATTGGACTTTTCACCGCACCTCCAGGGATGGGAAAAACATTTACGCTTCGCTGTTTTGCTGACAGCCTAAACCCGAACCTCTGCCAGATGAGCTACACTTGTCTTTCCACTATCAGTGTAACTGAATTTTATCGTCAGCTCTGTATGCAGTTAGGACTTGAGGCGAAAGGCCGAAAGACTGAGATGTTTAAGGCAATTCAGGATAGGGTTCGCTATCTGATAAAGGAAAAACATAAGACTCTACTTGTAGTCGTAGATGAATGCCAATATCTCGATACCAGTATTCTGAGGGATTTCAAGCTTCTTATGAATCAAGATTATGATTCACTGGACTGTTTCGCCCTTATCATGGTTGGGCTGCCACATATGAACAGTATTCTTGAAAAGCCCATACATGAAGCATTAAAGCAACGCATTGTTGTACACTATAATTATTGTGGACTGTCAGCAGAAGAAACTGGGGAATACATATACTCACGTATCGAAGCCGCAGGCGGTGCCCGATCTATTATTGATGAAGCTGCTATTCGTGCTGTCGCCGGATACTGTCAGGGAATACCCCGTATCATCAATTCTATTATGACTAATGCACTCATGCTCGGTGCACAACTAAAAAAGCAGAGCATAGACTCGGAAACAATCCTTGCGGCAAGCAACAGTCTTGCACTAGGTTAGTAGGTGCTTGATGAAGAATACAGGAATTTGTGACCTATTGTTCCCCTTAGCATTCCACTGTCGTGAAAAAATTGGTAGAAAATATGAGGAATGGGATGGCTACGTTAAGTGCATATGTAACCATGGAAGTCACTATGAAATACAAATACAAAGCCGCAGTGGATTTAGCTTCATAGTTGGGAAATCTATAAATGGCGCTTTCATTAGCATTCCAGCTTACAAAGTTGGGAGTGACCTTTCCGGTTACAGCAACTACTTTTGGAATAACGAACAATTGACAAGGGTTATGAATGCTGTAGATGCAGCCACTGTCGCAGAAGCCCTACGGGCTCTGAGTAAAGGAAAATATATATGATTAAGATAAGCCACATTGTTTTATTCAGTGTGGTTTTATCTTTAAGTAGTTTACTGCAAGCAAAGTGCTGTTTTACTGATGTAAATGTGCTGTTCTGAAATTAAAGTGTTGCTATGTTGCCGTATTAAGTGGAAAAATATATGCTGTTTGACTGGATTTCAATTTGCTGTTCAACATTATAAGACGATCTTCAATTACAAGATGTTTTCATTTGCATAGCTCTTTATTTGACATAATTAATCCTCCTAATATTATTAGGACAAATATCAAATTAATTATATCAACTACTTTACAAAACTAACTTCTGTTTAACAAAAAAGCGGAAGTTAACTTTTCAATTTACACTTTGCAGAATGCAAGAAAAAAATAATTGACAATAAAGGTTAAAATCAAAAAAATACTTATTTTGTTATAAGTTGACAAAAATAATCTTTTGAGTTATATTGAATTTATTTCTTGAGTGGTATCTAGATATTATTTAGAAAGTTATTTCAGGACAAGGAACTGTTTGCCAGAATGGTGGCCCATAGTATTAGTTTTCAATGAGACAAAACTCCAAATTAAAAGGTTTATTTCGATAAGACCAAAATGATATATCATGATAATTTAGAGGTTCGAAGCACAGCAGTTTCATGTCTATTTGTCAGGTACAAAAAATGAGAAATTAATAAAGAAGGGGGAAGTTGAATATGAATAGCAAAATTGCGTTACAGGTAATACTTGTTAGTTGCGAGAATAAGGAGGGATTAATAGATAATAGCAATCATCCTGAGTTGCCAGAATGTGGGGTATTAGGACTTTTAGCCCAAATTAGTCCTAATATTATTTTTTTGTCAAGTGGAGGAACATATCAACTAATAAAAAGAAATGGTTTTAATGTTATTGACTTTGAAGAATATACATCTGCTCCACAGATGAAAGATGGACTAGTTAAGTCTATTGATTATAAGATTCATAGTAGTATTCTTGCACAAGATTTTAATCCTGAGGATTTAGAATTTCTTAAGGATAATAATTTATTAAAAATAGATGTCGTGTTTACAAATTTCAATCCATTAAATATTGATAAGTTGAGTAAAATAGATACTTTAGAATGCTTGGAAAAATATAGAAATAAGATTGATATAGGTGGGCCATTAATGTGCATGACTTCGAGAAAAGGGTTCCTAAACACTTTACTATTAACAGACCCGAGAGACTATATATGTTTAGTTAATGAATTAAATGAAAATTATGGTAAGTGTAGTTTATCTTTTAGAATAAAAATGTTGAAGAAAAGTAGCATCCTTCTTAATCAGTACAATGCTAATATAAGCGAGCTGTTTGATAGAATTGATGAATCATTAAATATTAATTAGTATGAATTGTTCATGAAAGTATAAGCAATTTAAAAAAAGTCCATATTATTTATTAAAAAAGATGTAAATCATCTTTTTTATTCTGAAAATAGGTATAGTTTCCTTTTGACAAAAAGGATTTTTCAATATTTTTAAAGGTCATCATATTTCATGATGATTTTAATATTAGCCTACGAATATTATTGAGTGTTACATTAAATGTATGGGCTTTTAATTTGTTTAGATTATATATGTAATTTTTCACAAATTTCAGGTTCTTTTTGTATTCTTTTTTACTTGTTAAGCGAAAATAGGAAGTATCAAAAATACAACTAGATATGCAGTTTAAGCTGAAATGAATCATTTAGGATTAACATTGTGATAATTGAAAATATAAAGATTTTTGGAGGTTTATAAATATGTCATATAGAGAAATGTTATTGAATAATTTGCAGGATTTTAGAGATGATAATCAAAAAATAGCAATATATAGTAAGGATAATAATATTACATATAATCAATTAAGTTATGAAGTTTTAAATTTAAGTCAAAAAATAATAGAAAAGTATGGATCTGATAATCAAGTTTTTGCAATTAGAATGGGGGATGCACTTAATTCATTTAAAATGATTTTAGCATTAATTTTTTCTAATAAGACTATTTTACCTATACCATTAGAAATTCCAGAAGATAAAGCAAATATTATTATAAATGATATAAAACCAGCTGTGATTTTTTTAGATGATAGAAAGACTTATGAAAATTCGATTGCTTTTAGTGAATTTGATAAAGAAAGTGCGCAGAATAACTTTTGCCCTATAAATTATAGTGATGATTCAAATTTTATTATTATAATGACTTCTGGAACAACAGGTAATCCTAAAGGATGTTGTTTAACTGATAACGCCTTTTTGGGAAGAGTTAATGCTTTATATAAAAAATTTGGCTTTGATGAAAGTGATAATTTTTTATTTTCGTCTAACTACTCATTTGATGTATCATATACACAAATTTTAACATGGTTATTTGGTAAAGGAAGTATAACCATTCAAAAAAAAGGTGATGATTTTCGAAGCATTCCAGATTATGTGAATAGTTTTAGGGTGACTCATGTAGCTATATCGCCTGCTGTATTAAAGTATATCTATACTAGTCTGCGTGACAAAACAGATAGTATAAAAGACATATTTGTTGCGGGAGAAAAATTCCCTCGAATTGTTGCTGAAAAATATATTGAACAGCGCCCATATTTTAATCTTTGGAACATGTATGGACCAACTGAATTTTCAATTTATTCAACTTACTTCAATATATCTGATTTTAAGAAAAGCGATAGTGGAGTACCTTTAGGCTATGCTTTGGAAGGAGTAACTATTAAGTTAATAAATCAAGAAGATTGCTTGATTAAAGAAGATGGGATAGAAGGAGAAATATTATTAGGGGGAAAAGGGCGCTTTTCAGAATATATTAACAACAAGGAAAAAACTTTAAATTCTCTTATAGAGATTGATGGTCAGGTATATTATAAAACAGGTGACATGGGAACTTTTATTGGTGATAAATTGTATTTTAACGGTAGAAAAGATCATCAGTTAAAAATAAATGGAATCCGTGTAGAATCTGAAGAAATAGAAAGACTTATTATTGATAAGTGTCCTGAGATAGAAAATGTGATTGTAAAGGTGTTGGTGCATGAGTCAAAAAGTCAGTTAGTTGCATTTGTTGTTTTGAAAAATAAAAGCAAACATATAGATTTATCTTATATTAAAAAGAATATTAAGAAGTATATTGAAGTATATTTTATCCCAAAAATATTATTTGTATTAGATGAAATTCCACTCAATAAGAATGGTAAAATTGATAATAATAAATTAAAAGATATATATTCTCAATCAAAAATAAAAAATGTAAGCGATGATACTAAAATTATGGATATGGATATAAAGAATGCAATGCAGAGAATCTGGCAAAGCATATTGAATGTTTATGTAGATGATGAACAAGCTAATATTTTTAATTTAGGAGCAGATTCTATAGATGTTATTGTTTTATTAACAAAAATTGAGGAGTACTTTAATGTTGAATTAACGGTTGAAGATATTTATAGAAATCCTTCTTTGACAGACATGATAACTCTAATATTACTGAAGATAAATAGTAATAAAATTTTTGAAATAAATGAGCAGTTAGAACAAAATAATTTTAAGGGATATTTACGAGAAGTTGATACAGATTCTGGGGATAAGATTATTTTATATTCAGATACAGATAGTAAATCCATCATGAAATTAATAAATGATTCTTATGGGATAGAGTTTGTTCCAAATATTGTTTGTTCCAACGCTAAAAACAGTTTGGAAATATCAAAGTATAATATGAGCAGTAGCAAATTATCTGAGACTGAGCGACAAAAATTAAAAAAAGAAATAATATGTCAAATAGAGATAAACGCTAAAAATATTTACCACAATATTTCTTATCAGAATTCAAATTTATATGAATGTGGTCCTGGACAAAATAAAATTTTTAGAAAAAAATATAATGATCTTGTGGTAAATAGAACAAGAATTGAGACTTTAGATGGGAAAAGGCTGATAAATGCATTAAATCAGGTTTTGAGAAAGCATTCAATGTTACGTTCTGTAATTCAAAATGTTGATGGAAAATATTTTTTTAAAGAGCTAAATTCTACAAATAAATTTGGAATAGAAATATTAGATTTAAATTGGTGTAATAATATAAAAGTAGGATGTGATTACATTGTTGAGGAGTTGTTTAACTATGTAGGACTAATGGATAAAAAAGATAATTTACTTTATAGATGGTTGTTGATTAAAATTGATGAAAAAACATATGAGTTGGTTACTATTTTTAGTCATTTAATAGCGGATGCAGCAAGCAGTAACATTTTTTCTAAAGAAGTTATCTTTAATTATCAAAATATATCTGAAAAGTCCGAAGTGAAGAAAATATCGGAATTTAAGTACAATAATTATTTAATAGAACTCAATGAAAATTATAGTAGCAAAAAATATTTAGAGTTTATTAACAGTAAAAAATTTAAAGAAATAATAAAATTATCAACTAACCGTAATAAAATAAGAAATTTACAAACAAATATTGTTAAAGTTCCAATAAATCTTTTAGAGTCATTTACCGGTAGCCAAATTAATTATAGTAAAGAAGGCATTCTTTTATGGCTTTCAGCAAAAATGGCTAGCATAGTTCTCAATAAAGAAAAGATTACTTTTAGAATTACTAATAATGGTAGAACTATAGGTAACAAGAGATTTAATCAAGTAATCGGAGATTGTCATGTACATTTTCCTTTAGTTATAGATAGTAAATCAGATGATTTTTATATTTGTAGCAAAAAGCTAATAGATGAGTACAATTATTATTATTTGGAAAATAAATTATATTTGGAAGATTTGTGCTATTCACAGAATAGTGTAGAAAATAATGAAATCGAGCAAATGTATGATAATTTGGATTTTGTTTTTAACTATATTGGTGAAATGGATGAACGAACTAGTGAAGATTATTGTAAAAGCGTAAAAAAAGATGATACTTTATATAAAACATTCTATATTTATTGTTATGCTACAAAAGATAATTATGTTTTAAATTGTCGTTTGCCTATATCATGCAAGGATATTATACTAGAAAAATTTTATAGTCTTATGAAAGGTGAGCGAGCTTAGCAAATATGAAAAAACTAATAAATAATATTGACAAAAAGTTAATTCCAAATATTTTAGAGAATAATAAATATATTATTTTGGATGTGGATAGAACAATAATAAACGGAACAGCCTGGTTCAAAGCATGTTCAACGCCCAATTTATTGATTGATGAAAAGGAAAGAGAACACTTTTTGCACTTAAATAGTCAAGCTTATGAGTTTAAGACAATATCTCTTGAGTATTTCAGAAAAGAAACACTAGCGTTGATTGAGAGAAAACTGAGAGAAGATAATATGATAAATAACCAGAGTAAACCGGTATTTTCTTTGAACTTATTAGAAAATATTTTTTATAATAGTGCCAGGCTAGTGGTAAAGAAATTATTTTATTATAAGGAATGTATTGAGTATATTAAAGAACTAAAAGAGATATACGGAGAAGAACTTCAAGTAGTTTTTTTGAGTTCAGGATATAGATGCTTTATACATGGTGTGGTAGATTATTTTTTTGACAATTATTTTGAACAACATATTAATTATTATATTTTAGGCTCAGAGATCGATATTACTACTGAAGGAATAGAAGAAGCATTTTTTATGTCTCAAGATATGAAGCAAAAGGTCGTTGAACATTTAATTTTAAAAGGGGCTAATATTATTATGATTGCAGATGATTCCGTTGAAAATCCTGATTTATTTGATTTAGTGAAAAAATGCGGTGGAGATGCATTGATAATTGATTATAAAAAGGATCAGTTATGTAGTACTGTATGGAAAGAAGCACTTAAAACAATTCAGAAAGAAAAGTTGCTGGAATTCTATAGAAGATTTAATACACGTACAATATTATTGGAAGATAGAGTCGATAATCAATTTATTAATTATCTTAGCAAACAAACTAATAGTGTCGGGATAGCAACGATAAGTGTAGAGGAATATAAGAATTGGATTGAAATAATAAAGGACAATACTACAAAAGATATATATTTATCTATCAAGAAAGCTCTCGATGGCCTATTTTTAAAAAAAAATGAAATTGTATATTTAAGAGGAAAGCTATATTATTATTGGTTGCCAGAAAATAATAATAAATTGTCTAATTATATGTCTGATAATTATAAAAAATTGACTCAGGTGTTATATCAATTAAGAAATATATTCAAAGATGTTAATTTATTTGAAAAATCAAATAATTCTTATATTACTAGGATTATATTTTTGTCTATATTAGAGCATATGCAAAATATACATCTGGTTGTAATAAATATGCTTGAAAAAGCAGAGATTCATATGAATAAAATTATAAGTAGTAATAAAGAGTTAAATTGTTTGGTTCAAAAAATAACCAATTTGATTTTTCAAATATTAGAGGATAAATTTGATTATTATTTCTTTATCAAAACAATTGAACAAATAGATTTTAATTTGTTAAATACTCTTTTTGATAATTATTTTGTTTATCATCAAGGAATGAGAGAACAGGACAACATTGTTTCAATATATCGTTCTGTTAAATTAATATCATCAAATTCTGCCAAGATAGATTTTGATTATGTTATTCCATTCTTTTATGGAGGTTCGGAATTGGGGTATTCTATAGTGGCATTTCTTCAAGTGAATGAAATAACTCAAAAAATACCTCGATTGATGAATTGTCATTATAGTTCAAAAAAGGAGCATAGGCTAGGGAAGAAATATGAAGTTGATACTTTCATTTCTAAAACATACTATGGCTATTTAAAAGAAATTAGAGATGGAAATCTCAAATTGCTTTTATTTGACAATAATTCGACAACATTTAGAACTTTAATGGATAGTAGAACCTATTTTGAAAAGTATAATAATAGTGTGTATAGTGCAGTGGTGTCATTTAATTACAATAACCTAGTTGATTATTTAATGGATAATAAACCATACGAGAGTGTTGTGGATGGATGGGGAAATCTATTAGATTATGGCATTGTAGAAGAGTATATTACAGCATTTGATACATGGGGAACTAGTGAGAAGGGAGAATATCTAAAAGAAATATATATTTGAGTGATTTATAAGAAGGGAAAAGATTATCAGATGTATAGAGAAGGAAGAATATTTAAATTATGTAGAGTTCATAATATGGAGGATTACTTAACTGCAGTGGATAATGGCGTGAATATGATAGGTATACATGCGGTGTATTCATGTTTTGAAGCATATAAGTCCATAGAGGAGAATTACAGTCCAATTGAACGACCAGAAATACGTACTCATAGAAATCTTCCAATAGCAGATTATGAAGTGAGTTCAATAAGATATATGGTAGAGAATATGGATTCTAAAATATCTATTGCTTTGATTCTTGAAAATGAACTAAGTAATGAAGACATAGCGGAGTGTATTAGGTTGTACAATTTAGATGGTAAAAATCCGTTTTTACAATTACAATTTAGGATTAGTTATGCAAGATGTATAGAAATAAAAAAAGAGCTAAATAATAATTTGATTTGTACTGTTGGTCTAAACCAAGCAGATTTTGAAGAATATCTCAAGTTTTTGAACAGAGTTCTTGATCCGGACAAAGATTTTATATTGATTGATTTTTCGAAACATCAACCTGATTATTTGACGAAAAAAGTGGATATTTCATGTGAAGCGACAATGGACACATTAGAGAAAAAAGTAAGAAGTTTACGAAATAATAAAATTCCATTATTGATAGCTGATGATACAGAAGTTGAGAAAATGCAAGATTATTTGAAGTTTTTATCGGTTAACAATATAAGGATAGCGGGAATTGATATGCAAAACTCTGTAGAAATAAGTAAAAAATACCAGAGTTATAAATTGGACAATATAAATGATGAACAGCTGATTCAAGTTAAGATTAGGAAATCAAATGAAAAACTACAACAGTGGAAGCTATTTGTATCTAAAAAATTAAATATATATTGAATATGAATTTATGTTATTATAAAAAAATATGAAAGGTGGTTGAAATATGTTTGTAAGTGATGACAGTAACACTATTGGAGAGATTGTTGACGAAAACATAAAATATTATATACATTCAAAAAATGTCTTTATAGTTGAAATTGACAATAGAACATTTCTTGTAATGAAGAAGGATATAAGTAATTCTTTTAATAATGAGATTTTCATGAATTATGGAATTGATAATACTAATCAAGCAATAGAAAAGATGCTGTTAAATCGTCATTCATATGGAGGAGTTAATTCCTTTATTGTAGATATGCAAGGTATTAAGAATTTTATAAATGCCAGTTTTTTAGATTTTAAAGATTTGTATATTAGAGCGATATTAAAGAAAATAGGAGTTTTACAAGATAATTATTATCTACGAGTAGGTGTGGCGGGAGCGCCTAACACAGGAACTCATCCAGGTGGTGAAGTGATTGAAGAACAATTAGTATATGGAAAGAATGGTGGCGGAATATCCAATAGTTTTTCGGGCTATCTTTTAAATGAAGAAGGTTATAGCAAGGGAATACAATTATGCAGAGATGGCAAGATGTTAGAAAATCGGATGGTTTATTCTCATACTGCTTTTTTAGAAGAATCAAAAAATAGCCGAACTATATATCATAAGGTAAAAGTTAACGGAAATCTTGAATTTATGGAATATGTGAAGTCATTTGCTGAAAATATAGGATTTGAAGCGTTTGCAGTACAAGCTTTTATTGAAGAAACTGAGGAAGATGCTATTGCAATAAAAGGAAGAGTATTAAAAAGACGTCCTCAAAAGGCTTTTGAATATTTATATGAGGCAACTGAAATAGGAAACGAAAAAGAATTCAAATTGAATCCTGGCCAACAAGTAATGATAGTTGGAACTTACTTTAAACGTAAAGATGCTGATTGGTATGATTTTACAAATGGACGTGAGTATGAGAGAAAAGGTCATTATCATGTACATATATTAAATGATTGCACTGAAATGCAACATGAAGTATTTCATTTGCGAGAACTGAGAGTATTAAAAAATACAACTATACATTTATTAATAACACCTATAGAGCATATAGTTAAAATTACTCCATTGACAGAATCCATAGGAGAATATAAATGTTCTGTAACAGGGAAAAGTGTTGAAACACTAATTGAAGAATTTATGTAGTAATAAAAGGAGAGATTATATTATGGAAAGAATAAGTAAACAAGTTAACTTTGTAGAAGAGATTGAAAAATTAAAAAAAGTTACAAGATTTAATCGTACTATGGATGGAAGATTTGAAAATAGCGCTGAACATTCGTGGCAAGCTGCGTTTGTTTCTAGTTTGTTTCAAGAATACTATCCTAAAAAGCTAGATATGGAAAAAGTAATGTTAATGTTGTTATTACATGATTTAGGAGAAATTTATGCTGGGGATACATGGGTTTTTGATGAAAAGGGAAAGGCTTTTTCTCATAGTAATGAAGAGAAATCAATTGAAAAATCATTAGGGATGCTTCCTACAGATCAATATCAAAGCATGAAGAAATTATGGCTTGAGTTTGAGACTGGTGATAGTGCAGTGGCAAAATATGCACGAGTAATTGATGCTTTAGTGCCTTTAATCAATCATTTTATCGTATCAGAAGATGGATATAATCCTAATAACATTTCTTCTGAAATGGTATTAAAAAAGAAAAAATTTATTGAAGAAGAGTCTCCAGAGTTATGGGAGTTAACAAAAGAATTAATTCAATTAAGTAAAAAAAAGGGACTATATTTATAGTAAATTTACACTTACAATAGTAGCTTACAAAATGGTTATTAGCTTAAATAGGCAAGATAATATAATGTGAATATATAGAAAAAATATAGAAAAAACTTTAACTCACGGTATTTGAATGTGATACCTTATAAAAGGAAAGGAGATGTGATTATTAACTTGATAAATAAGTGTTTCAGGATTAAAATGCAAAAAGAAAAAAAAAATATGCTGTATCTTGTAAGTAGTAAAGGAATATCTCGATTTGGAGATATTATGTTTGATTTTGCTAATAATACTTTTTTGGCTGGAATAAGTCCACATTCTATGTCACTAGTGGGAATATATCAGGCTCTAGAAAATATCATAGGTGTTTTATTTAATCTTTTTGGTGGGGTAATTGCAGACAACTTTAGAAGAAAAAAAATAATAGTTTTGACTAATATTTGTAGTGGAATTGCTTGTATCTTATTATCATTTATTAATAAGGATACATGGTTAATATATGCGGTTGTGGTTACAAATGTTATTCTGGCTTTTTTGAGTTCTTTTTCTGCACCAACGTATAAAGCTTTTACAAAAGAAATTGTAGAAAAACAAAATATTTCAAAGATAAATTCTTATTTGGAGACTATTAGTACTATCATTAAAGTCACTGTACCGATAATTGCAATTTTTTTATATGGTAAGATAGGTGTTCATGGTGTACTTTTATTAGACGGCATATCATTTTTGATTGCTGCATTGTTAATATTTCTAATTATACCTATAAATGAAGAAATATTGAAAAATGATAAGAATTCTTTATTAAATATATTTACTGATCTTGTGCAAGGATTTAAGTATTTAGTAAGTCATAAACAAATTTGTATTATTATTATTCTATCTGCATTGGTGAATTTTTTTCTTGCCGCATACAATCTCTTACTTCCATATAGTAACCAGATGTTTGTGAATTTATCAGATGGCTTATATGGAATTTTCTTAGCGGCAGAAGCAATTGGTGGCCTGTTGGGGGCGATAGTGAGTAGTTTTGTTAATAAAGAGTTGTCCATAAAGAAATTAATGTTTTATTTGGGTTTATCTGGATTGATGTTATCAATTGCTCCATTACTCTATATAGTTTTTCATAGAGCTATTATTTTAGCTATTTCGCCAGCATTGTTTAATTTATTTCTAACGATATTTAATATTCATTTTTTTTCTTTTGTTCAACGTGATGTTGATAATGAATTTATTGGTAGAATATTTGGTATTATATTCACAGTTGCAATTATTTTTATGCCTATTGGAACAGGAGTTTTTACTATTTTATTAAATCCGGAAATGCTATTCAATTTTTCTATCATAGGTATAGCGGTTATGATGCTGTCTCTTGTTTTCTTAGTACTATTAAAGATACAATGTCATTTAGTTAAAGAAAATTTATAATTACGTTATCGATTTCAGATAAATCTGAAGCCGAGTTTCATTTGCATGGCATCTAAAAATATTACAAAAATAAATTTCAAAAAACACTGTCAACCAAAATGAATATGTTTTATAAATTTTTAAATATTAGGGGCTGTTGCAAAATGCAACAGCCCCTTTTTACTACGTGAGCGGAAAAAGTGGATTCAATAAGAATCCACTTTTTTGCATAAACTTTCGTAAGCGTCAAAGATTTCACGTATAGAAATGAAAATTAAATAATGCTAAAATAAGCCCAGTAGCTGAAATGATATGTGTTTTTGTCAACCGAAAATTAGGTCAACCGCTCATTGAATTTTAGGTCATTAATTATAGAATTAATGCACCCGTGAATCAATTGTTTTGATTAACAGGTGCTTTATTTGTTAAAGAGTTTTACCTGCCATAGCAGCACTTTGTCTCATGGTCTCCCGCAGCCTGTAGGAGTCACCCTGCATATCTATCAAATATGCCTTATGGGTAAGCCGGTCTA
>Ga0172378_10000382_pt1 | contig 38483 bp, 41 predicted proteins | sample GrowelOW332metaG_FD_119755 | JGI IMG/M metagenome (GOLD analysis project Ga0172378, IMG submission 119755) | Groundwater microbial communities from an aquifer near a municipal landfill in Southern Ontario, Canada - Pumphouse #3_1 metaG | ecosystem: Environmental > Aquatic > Deep subsurface >...
AAAATCTAAGTGGTGGGGACGGAGAGACTCGAACTCTCACACCTCGCGGCGCTGGAACCTAAATCCAGTGCGTCTACCAATTTCGCCACGTCCCCAATGGCTGTGTATACTATACAGATCAGTTTTGACTGACAAGTATTTTTTTAAAAAAATTGTTTGATTGCTTAAATATAAAACAAAATAGGGCAATTTTCGTCAATCAGGCGCTGTAAATACGGTTTAAGCATCCCATAATCCTGTTCACGGGCTGTTGTTTGCTTATGCGTTAAAGCTTGAAGTACAGGTAAAAACACAGCATAAGGCGCGTCAAGCTTTAAGTCTAATTGCTGGCAATGTAAATATGCCCAATCTAAATAGCTTTTGGCTGTGAGACGCTGCCCTGCCAACCATTCGTACAAGATGATGCCTAAAGCATATAATTCAGTGTATAAGGTTTTGGGTTGCCCATGAAACAGTTCAGGTGCCATATAACGCGGTGTGGCGGTCAGTTGTGCAGGCGGGTTGTCAATAGATTGTAGCTGTTCAAAATCAAGCAACTTTAATTGACCTTGCCACATCACAAAATGCTCATGTTTTAAATCGGCATGTAAATAACCTAGATGATAAAAGTGTTCAATTGACAGCAGCATGGCTAAGATCTTCTTAGCAATCTGCTTAATGCTCAGTTGTGTTGCAATACTTAGCCAAGGCGTGGCATGCGGTAAGATCAAGGCTGTATAACTTGCCTTAAATTCAACACAATGTGAGACATCTAGCTGCTGACAAGGCAATAAATATGCGAGATTTTGCATGTTTTGATAGAACATCAATTCTTGGCAATAGCTGTGTTCAAACAGCGTATGCGTGTCACGCAATTGGATTTTAAGCCAATAATGCTTTTCATGCTGCTTGAAACGATATAAACGACGTCCATAGGCATAACTTTTAGGCTTGGTCATGTCTATTAATTGATTAACTTCAAACGGCAATATATTCACGACCTGCATGTTGCTGCGGATTATCCTGAAAAGTAAGTAGCTCTAAACAATGTTGAATGGTTTTGCCAACGCGCGCATGAGTTTCAATCGCCGAGATTTTAGGCCAAGTGGCACGTTCCCCTTCGCGTTGCAATAATTTAAACAAGTGCGGACGTGGGTTTTGCATTAAATAATAATAATGACGCAAACTGTAATTGCCAAAAATATTCAGATCACCATAGTAACGTTGATCCAACACCCCATAACCATGATCCAGCACACGGCGCACCGCAGGTACACTCCCGACCCGTTCACGGGTAAAATCAAGCACACCGCGCGTAAAGACTTTGCCTTGGCGACGAATAATGCGCTCAGGCCAACTAATAATATCTTTACGATAACGCTCAGCATCAGTTTGCATAAAAGGCACGACATGCGGATTGGTTTGACTGGCAATGGTGTAATTGATGTTATATAGGCGTGCCATTTTCTCTTGCGGGAAATCACTGCGCACACTTCCATCAACCCAACGCGTGGTGGCCATATACGGCGTTTGCTGCCCATCATAACGTTTACTGGTGAGTTTAACTGGCGGAAATAAAATCGGTACCGCGCAAGATGCTAACACCGCACTCCACACCAATAAATCAGGTGACGTCAGATTATTCATAATCCGTGCGTCTTGTGAGGCATCATAGGGCGCCACTGCCACGTTAATATGTAAGCCTGAAGCTTTATGCGCCTCAGCAAAAGTGACATCGCCCATATTACTAATTAAGAATTTCTTTAAATGTTTTACATCGGCCACACCGCCACTGCCGCGTAAAATCTGACTTATTTTACGAAACTTAAACGCTTCACTCATCAGATTTTCCCCACTGAGTAAAGTTAAGATGTCTGAGGGTTTGGTTAAGCCAATCATAGAAGTCACAATCGCCCCAGCACTAGAACCCGATAAAACTTTAGGCAATAAATCTTGCTCTAGCAAAGCTTTACAAACGCCTGTATGAAACAAACCTAAAGTTGAACCACCAGAGAACATTAAGGCAGGCTGACCATAGGCTTGCTGTGCATGTTGGAAGAATTCTATTTTTTCTTGATGCTGTAATTCAGTACACGCGTCAGACGCAATAAAGGCCAAACTTTGACTGACCTCTTCAATATAATCTTCAATAATGCGTTTAGTTCCCACATAAGTGGCACTAAACAACAAAGGATGCGCGATGTTGGCAATATCGTAAGTCAGACCTTCTCTTAAAATATAAATTAAGTCACGACAACGCCCACTATTACGGTAACGTTTAAGCATGGTTAAGCGATAAGCAATCACTTCAGCATCAAAATACGGCGAACAGTTATCGTACTTCCATTCTTGTGCGCCAGAGGCTTCATCTATTCGTAATGCTAAAGCTTTCCATTCTTCATAACTTTGTGCATGCTCAAGTTGCTGTTTCAGCTGTTTAATCCGATACACTTGATGCGATTGACCGCGTTGTATAACCCCTTGAAACAACATAGACACTCCTTTAGTACGCCCTTAGGCGCTGTGTGTACTGCATGATCATGACTGATGAATTGTATTAGCAAATTTAGCCAAGTTGGTATAGAGTTTTTTCCTATATTTAAGCCACCTTTACTTTACAATTATGTCAAGCATTCAACTTTCTGATTCTGTCCTACAAAGTTTAAATCAAGTGTTACAACAGTTACAGCATAGCTTACCCCCCTTAAAGCAAGCACCTGATTTTTCAAGTATTGCGTTTAAATGGCAGCAAGGCGAGTTACACGGTATTTGTAGTCCACGCCAAATGGCACTTGATGATTTAAAAGGCATTGAACGCCAAAAGCAAAAGGTTGTACAAAACACCTTACAATTTTTACAAGGTTTACCTGCCAACGACGTGTTACTCACCGGTTCGCGCGGCACAGGAAAATCTTCAATTGTACGCGCCTTACTCAATGAATATAGCGCACAAGGCTTACGCTTAATTGAAATTGAACGTGATGATTTACGTGATTTACCTAAAATTCAGCAACTGATTCAAAACCGTCCTGAAAAATTTATTGTCTATTGTGATGATTTAGCCTTTAACGCAGAAGATGAAAATTATCGTAGTTTAAAAAGTGTCTTAGATGGTTCTTTACAGTCAGGTTCAAGTAATTTTTTAATCTATGCCACCAGTAACCGTCGTCATTTATTGCCTGAATTTATGCATGAAAATACGCCAGTGCTTAAAGCGGATGTACCACAACATACCGAATTACATCCACAAGAAGCCATTGAAGAGAAAATTTCTCTTTCTGACCGCTTTGGTTTGTGGTTGTCATTTTATCCAATGGATCAAAACTTATATTTAGAAATTGTGGAGCACTATTTAGTGCAAGCCAAGATGCAATTAACAGCTGAAGCACGCGCTGAGGCCTTACGTTGGTGTCAAAGTCGTGGGCAGCGTTCAGGGCGTTCGGCGTATCAATTTTCTAAACATTGGATTGGTTCGCAGCAATTACAAGCACTTTAAACCCTGCTTTAAAATTATTTCACTCTTTGGAATCAAGATTATGGATAAACGTCGTTTAGGTGCTACAGGTTTAGACATTTCTCCTGTCGTTTTTGGGGGCAATGTTTTTGGTTGGACCATTGATCAAGCACAAAGCTTTAAAGTCTTAGATGCTTTTGTTGATCATGGTTTTAATGCCATTGATACCGCAGATTTTTATTCCATTTGGGCACCCAATCATCAAGGTGGCGAATCAGAAACCATTATTGGCAACTGGCTAAAACTACATCCACATCAACGTGAAAAAGTGGTCTTATTTACCAAAGTTGGTTTAGACATGGGAATTGAGGGACATTCAGGACTGTCTAAACGTTGGGTTATGCAAGGGGTTGAAGATTCTTTGCGTCGTTTAAACACCGACTATATTGATGTTTATTTTGCCCATTGGCCTGATGAAAACACGCCTTATGAAGAAACGTTGTCAGCATTTGAGTTACTCAAACAACAAGGTAAAATTCGAGCTGTTGGTACATCCAATTTAAATGCTGCGCAGTTAAAAGATTCTATTCAAGCCGCTCAAGCCATGAATGTCCCTCATTATCAGGTGTTACAACCTGAATATAATCTTTATGATCGTGCTGTTTTTGAAGATGAATTACGTGATCTGTGCACTCAACACGACATTGGTGTAGTGAGCTACTATAGTCTTGCCAGTGGCTTTTTAACCGGAAAATATAAAACCTTAGCCGATATTGAAGGTTCTGCGCGTGCCGATAGTTTGGCCAAATATTTTGATGCGCGTGGTTTGAACATATTAGCGGCGTTAAGTGAAGTTGCTGATCGGCACCATGCTCAAATGGCTGATGTGGCTTTGGCATGGGTTTTGGCTCAACCTGCCATTTCAGCGCCGATTGCCAGTGCAACAAGCGTGGCACAAATTGAACGCTTTGCTCAAGCAGTACAACTAAAACTCAGTGCTGAAGATTTGGCTTTACTCAATATATAAAAAAGAGGCTGTAAGCCTCTTTTTTTAATCCTTAAAAGCTTATGCTTGATTTGGATTAGTTAATTCTGTCATGGGCCAACGTGGCGTTGTGGTGACGGCCAAACCATCACGTTGTCCTGCCTTTAAACGTTGATAACCGGCAAAAGCAATCATGGCACCATTGTCGGTACACAGTGCAGGTTCAGCGTAATACACCGAGGCTTTGATTTTGGCTAAGTCGGCTTCTAAACGCGTACGTAAGCGTTGATTGGCACTGACACCACCTGCAATCACCAAACGTTTTAAACCGGTTTGCTTTAAAGCTTTGACCGATTTTTTTACCAACGTATCTACAATGGCTTCTTGGAAACTTGCGGCAATATCAGCGTCACGGTTTTCATCACCCAACTTTTTCATTTGAACTGAAACAGCAGTTTTTAAACCACTAAACGAAAAAGTTAAACCTTGATGCAACATTGGACGCGGAAAAGCAAAGGCGTTCGGGTCGCCTTGTTCTGCCAATTTAGAAATATTGGGACCACCCGGATACGGCAAACCCATCATTTTAGCCACTTTGTCAAATGCTTCACCTGCGGCATCGTCAATTGACTCACCTAAAAGCTCGTATTCACCAATGCCATACGCTGCCATCAGTTGTGAATGTCCACCTGAGACCAATAAAGCCACAAACGGAAATTCAGGTGGTGTTTCTGACAATAATGGCGCCAGCATATGCCCTTCCATATGATGCACACCAATGGCTGGTTTATTTAAAGCAAATGCCAAAGTACGCCCAAACAGTGCGCCTGTCATCAATGCACCCATTAAGCCTGGGCCACGGGTATAGGCCACGGCATCAATTTCAGATTTCTGCACACCAGAATCTTGTAACAATTGATTCATGAGTGGAATTAATTTTCTAACATGGTCACGCGATGCCAACTCAGGAACTACGCCGCCATACTCGGCATGCAGTTTAATCTGGCTGTATAGCACCTGACCGCGTAATCCTTGCTCACTGTCATACAATGCCAGTCCAGTCTCATCACACGAAGTTTCTAAGCCTAAAACGATCATTAAACTGCCTATAACCTATATCAAATCAAATGCAAGTGTATTATAGACTTGTGGTATGAGATGTAAATGAGTAAAATATTGTCCTTCACTTGTGATCACAGGCATTTCGCGTGTGATCTTATCCATAACTCATTGAGGATTCTTCATGCCACAAGTTAAATTGAAAGAAGGCGAACCAGTAGACGTAGCTATCCGTCGTTTCAAACGTTCATGCGAAAAAGCGGGTGTTTTAGCTGACGTTCGTAAACGTGAATTCTACGAGAAACCAACTCAAGAACGTAAGCGCAAAAAAGCTGCTGCTGTTAAACGCTACCAAAAGAAATTGGCGCGTGAATCAGTACGTACGACTCGCCTTTACTAATTAATTTGTGATGACTGCCTGGATAAAATAATGACGACTTTAAAAAACCAAATCTTAGACGTTTTAAAAGCAACAATGCGTGCCAAAGAAATGGATAAGCTGACGGTGATTCGTGGTTTACAGGCAGCAATTAAGCAAATTGAAGTCGATGATCGCGTTGAACTTGGCGACGCTCAAGTTCTTGCGGTCATTGAAAAGCAAATCAAACAACGTAAAGAGTCGGTGAAAGCCTTTTTAGGCGCGAACCGCGAAGATTTAGCTAGTAAAGAACAAGCCGAAATTGAAGTATTATCGCAATTTCTACCAGAAGCTATGACTGAGGATGAGCTTGATTCCCTTATTGCGCAAGCAATTGCAGCGCAACAAGCGACTAGCATGAAAGATATGGGTAAGGTGATGAATTCTCTGCGTCCGCTCATAGCCGGACGCGCCGACCCTGCACAAGTATCTGCCAAAATTAAAGCCAGCCTTGCTTAAATATTACGTTGCTTGAACTGCCTGATCACAGACAGTTCAGCGATTTAAATTAGCTCAATTGGCACTTTACGCCATAACGCTGTAAAGTTTGCATCTCACGTTTTGACAACACCTCATCAATCACATCTGCCTTACTATAGGCTTTTTGGCTTTTAAAAATATCAGCATTACGCTCAACTGCAACATATAAACCATCAACATATGCTTGCACTATAGTGCAATATTGCTGCTGCTGTGCCCCAGTAAATGCGGTTTGCTGCGGATCTAAAGCCCTTAAAAATTGGCGATTATGCTGTTGAAATTGACGATTGGCTGCATCCACCATGTTCACATATTGTTCAACACTGCCTGCAAAGCCTGCTGTGCTGATCCCCAAACCAAGCATAAAGCTTAAAATTAATTTATTCATAGCGATCTTTTAAGTTACGTGCATTCAAATTATGCCTAAGTATTGTAAATCTTGTTACATTCCTGTCGAGCGAAAATTGCTTAGCCTTTAAGCAGTTAAATACGCATTTGCCTTTCCTTTTGCATCTGATTTAAACGGGCTTTGACCATTGCTGCCAAAGCTTCATGCTGTTGAGTTAAGCGCTCAGCCTGTAACAAAGATTTAATCGCATTTTCTTCTAAACCTGACCAATACTCTGCTTCCGCACGATAACGCAATACATGAATATTACGCATGGGTGAAGCTTGATCGGCATCGGCTAAACGTTGTAATAAGCGCCACACTTGAATATCTCGTGGATGAGTTTGACTAAACCTTTGCAAAATACGCTCTGCATTGCTGTATTGCCCCACACGAATCAATACTTCAGCATATTTGTAATTTAAAGCACGATTCTCAGGCATAATTCTTGCCGGTGACTCAATGATATTTAAAGCTTTGGCAATATTGTTTTGCGCTAAATAAACTTCGGTTTGAAGCAAGGTATGTAAATGATGCAAACGCTGATGTTGTTGCAGCCGATTAAGTGCCTGCTGAGCGTCGTTGAATTGACCTTGCTGTAAATAAAAGGCAGCCAATGCTAAAGTTGGGGCATATTTACGCCCATTTTCAGCCATGCTTTTGAGTTGTTGTTCATTGGCTTGTTTAGATAAAACCATGCTATACAAACGCATAATTTCAAAATTTTCGTCATACAAGCTACTTTTGACCTGAGGCAATTGGTTGGCACGCAAACGTGCTTCGCTCATACGCTCACTGGTCAGTGGATGAGTCAGCCAAAAATCTGGAATGAAACTTAAACGACTGGTGGCGCGGTGCATGGTTTCAAAAAAATCTGCCATACTTTGTGGGTTGTAGCCAGCTTTATACATAAATTGCATACCAATACGATCAGCTTCACGCTCTTGATTACGGCTGTAAGACAACTGACGGTCAGCAAGCGCAGCTTGGGTTCCCATCATTAATGCAGTGCCTGCATCGCCATCGGCTTGACTGGCCACCAATGCACCTACGACCACACCAGCCAGCGCCAATAGACCCTGCCCCTTAAAGGCATCTTGTGAACGGCTGTAATGACGCTGCGTGACATGGGCAATCTCATGTGCCATCACACCTGCTACTTCGTCCATATTTTTAGCAGAACTCAGTAATCCTGTATTTAAAGCAAATAATCCACCAGGTACGGCAAAAGCATTGATTTGTGGGTCATTCACCACGATTAACGCAATCGGGTTAGAGAGTTGGGTTTGGGTTAAAATATGGGAAAAAGTGGCGAAGAGTTGATCTTCAAGCCAAGGATTATTCAGTACATGCAATTGCCGCTGTACTTCACGATAGACCTTTTCACCAATTTGGCGCTCTTTTTGTTGATCAATCAAGCCAACCCCACCACCAAGCTCAGGCACATGAAATTCAACTTGATGCTCAAATGTAGATGCGTTGAGTGTACTGACACTTAAGGCAACTGCCAAACTGGCGGCTATTTGTATAGCTTTCAAAACGACCCTCAAATTCATGCAATATCAATTGAATATAGCATTCAAATCAGGAGAAATTTGCAATAAAGTGTTACTTAACCAGCCACAATATAAGGTGCTGTACGCCCTTCCAAAGCTTCAACCAAATTATGATAGGCAAGCTGTGCCATTTTTTTACGCGTGCTCAAAGTAGCCGAAGCTACATGCGGTAAGGTCACCACATTGGGTAAATTAAACAACTCAGACTGCTGTAACGGTTCTTTTTGATAGACATCTAAACCGGCAGCAAAAATTTGACCTGTAGTTAAAGCCTGAATTAACGCCTGCTCATCAAGTACAGCACCGCGGGAAATATTCACCAACACGCTGTGCCCTTGCATTAGCGCCAATTCTTGCGCGCCAATTAAAGCCTGTGAGTCGGCATTGAGATCAACTGCAATCACCACAAAGTCGGAACGTTTTAACACATCTGGCAAACTACAATATTGGGCATTTAAAGCCTGTGCAACTTCTGGTTTAGCACGACGATTGTGGTAGAGAATATTCATATTAAAACCATGAAAACCACGCCGTGCAATGGCTGTGCCAATATGTCCTAAACCAATAATGCCCAAGGTTTTACCAAAAATATCTTGCCCAAACTGTGCGCCACCTACAGTACGTTGCCAGTGTCCTTGTTTGGTCCATGTATCTAAATGCGGAATCTGACGTGCTGCGCTCATTAATAAAGCAAAAGCCAAATCGGCGGTGCTTTCAGTTAATACATGTGGGGTATGACATAGCTGGATAGCTTGCTGCTGCAAATAGTCCACATCGTAATTATCATAACCTACACTCACACTAGAGATCACTTTGAGATGCTGCGCTGTATGTAAATTACTTGCATCTAAACGGCGACCTGCCCCAATCATGCCATCTGCATCCGTCACATGCTGCAAAATTTGCGCGTTGACATCTCCTTGTTTGGGATCAATACACACCACCTGATAGTCTTGTTGTAGGCGTGCCAAAATTTCAGCATCCAGCTGACTAAATACCACTACTTTTTTCATATTATGCCTTTATTTGTTGTTTAAAGCGTTCCATAGCTGTTTTTTTAATATCGGCTGCGCCAGCATGTCGTCTAGACTAGGCAATTTTCGGCTCTGTTGTGGCATACAAGGTAATTCACCTAAAACCAGCAACTGTTTGTCTAGACCATGTACTGCTAAAAAACCCTGCATATAACTATATGCGCCTTGTGGATCTTGTAGATTCAGTAAAGGAAATGGCCAATTAAGTTGTTGATACTCAGCTTGCAGCGCAGCATGAATATTGGCCCATAATTGCTGGGCTTCAACAGATAAATCACTACTATCAATCACCACGACATATTGTGGCAAACTTAACAACTGTAATTCAAATTTTTTAATATTTTTATGTAAATTTGTGGCTTGCACGACGTGAGCGATTGGCGCGGCAATGATTTCTTGAACAGGCTGCTGTTGAATTGGTGTGGAGTTGGGCGTGGCTACAATCTGATCAGTCACTACAGTTTTAGCTGTCACCACAGGCACAGGATGAGCATGTAACTCAAGGGCCGTGTTATCAGGACGCTCGTCACGCCAAATGGAGTCTAAATCTAAATTTTGGCATGCAGCATCCCGTGGAATCCATAAATCAATTCCAAGTTCGGTTAAAATTTGACGTTGCTGGCCAATCATGACTACTACTCTCGCACTAAGCGGGTATTCTAACGAGAATACGCAAATTTTGCTGTAGTTTATCGCGCCTTTATGTTTATTTGACGCGCATTTATCTTAGACAATCATCAGACTATTTTTCTTTTGCATTTGCTCAATAATTTCATAGGTATCAAATCCTAAACGCCAATAAAGCAATTCCAATACATCTAGCTCATCTTGAGTAATGACACGATCATGCCACAAGCAAATTTCCGCAATCCCCAAGATACTTAAACGCTCACGCAACAATAAACCGGCAATATCATTTAAAATTTCTGCCAAGTCTAAAGGTTCATCAGATACTTCTTCAAATTGCTGGAGTTCCTTCGTTGTTAAAATACGCGCCAGAATCTGCTCACGTACTTGCATTTGGTTGTCGCTGTTAATTTGCTGCACATGCAATAAAGCATCCACCAAACGTACAATTTGTGGCTTTACTTCTGTTAATGCAGTCGGACGTTGCTCAGGCAATAAAGCCAAATGCGCTTTAACCCGCTCTAGTAATAGCGCATCTAGCAAACCAATTTCACCATCTTCTTGGATAATTTTAGCCAGTTTGGTTAAAAATTGCCGTGCAATAGTTTTAGGCAGCGTGCCCATATGTTGGCAGGCATCCAGAAAAATTGCGATATGTACTCGCCCATCTAGATGTAACAATGCATCGACAATAGCACGACTCACTTCGGCATCGGCCGGAATAAATTCGCGATATTGACGAATCATTAAAATTGCCACCATGACCTCGCGTGAGCCGGTCGCGGTTTGCATGGCACGCTCAAGCAATTCTGGACGTGGCATATTGCTGCGTCGTTCAGGATTAAGCGGTTTAATAGCATCTTTAATGGCAAAGCTAATCGGGGATAAACGTAATAATGGCAAAGGTTCAGGCGAAGTCCATGGCGCTGAAAATTCGCCATCGGTTTCTTCTAAAGAACGGAATAAACTATATAAAGGCTGAGTACGTAGTTTTTTAAGGTTATCTAGCTGTAACTCTTGAATTAAACTGGGATTAAGCTCAAAAATACGTTGCTGAATACTCGGGTGAATATTCAGCCAACTTTGTGGGCTGAGCGAGTTGGCAAAACATAAATGTGAGATACTCTCTGAATATTCACTGTGAATTTGTGAACCAGCATGATGTACATCAATACGTAATAAAGTATGCGTATTGGCTGAACTTTGCATCAGTTGTTGGGTGGCTAAGTCATTTTTAAAAGTATTGCCACTGAGCATCATATACTTAAATAAACGCGTGACTAAAACGCCAAGACTCCCCAACAGCCAAATCATGCCACCGATAGCCACATAAAAGGTGGCAAAATGCCGTAACCGATTGGCACGATGGCGCTTAAAACCTTGCTTTGCCACTTTACTGCCTATTTGGCTAAAGCTGGTTAAACCACTATAAAGAATTTTTAAACGCGTGTTGTAACGAGTATCGCCAATTAAAATTTGCTGGTAGGCATGTGCTAATAGACCATAAAGTTCTGTTTGATCTAAGTTTTGTAAAGCGCCCCACGTTAAAATAATCACCGTATCCTGTGCTTTAAAGCCTGCACTGAGTAAATTCACCCCAACTTCATCGGGTAACACATATAAGGTCGGCGCGGTATTTAAAAAGCGCTCTGCCAATTGTTGATTAATGTTTAAAGCGCTATATTCTTCGGGGGTACTCTCGCTTAAACTTAAGCGACGGGCACCAAGCTGCTGAGCTAAACTATGTCCACCTTGGCGCAATACATAGCATTCGTACAGCATTGAGCTGAGCATAATAATAATTAAAATAACACTGCAATACGGACTTAAATGATGCCAATAAATTGACTGCGTGGGGTCAAAGTAATACACCACAAAACCCAATAAGGTATTTAAAATAAATAGACTGAGCCCGATTGCAAATAAGCTTACACACAAAGACCAACAGATATTTTTATTTTCGATCTCAATTACGCCAATGTCTCGCAATTACTCGTCCCTTAGATGACATGGTGAGCCACATCATAAAGCAAAAAAGCGGGAAATTCCCGCTTTTTCACTGAAAATTTAACTGCAATTACGCTTCTTTTACGCCAGTTAAATCCACTGAAGCTGCATCGATGTTGACATCAATATAACCATCTTTTTTCTTTTTCGCGCTGTCGCTACGGCTTTGTTGCAAGTTGTCCAAGTAGGCTTCATCAATGTCACCTGTGACATACACGCCATCAAATACTGAACAGTCAAACTCTTGCACTGCCGGTACTTTCTTGGTACGAATTGCAATTTTTAGATCTTCTAAATCTTGGAAAACTAAACGATCAGCACCAATAATGTCACGAATCTCTTCCACACTACGATTCGATGCAATGAGCTCTGACTTAGCTGGCATATCAATACCATACACGTTTGGATATTTCACCATAGGTGCAGCAGATGCAAAGAAAACTTTTTTCGCGCCTGAATCTCGTGCCATTTGAATGATTTCATTACACGTCGTACCACGTACAATTGAGTCATCTACCAGCAAAACATTTTTACCACGGAACTCAAGTTCTACAGGGTTAAGCTTTTGACGCACTGATTTTTCACGTAATTGCTGACCTGGCATAATGAAAGTACGACCGATATAACGGTTTTTCATAAAGCCTTCGCGGAATTTAACCCCAAGCGTATTAGCTAACTCTAATGCTGAGGTACGTGACGTGTCTGGAATTGGAATCACCACGTCGATGTCATGCTCTTCACCCCACTCACGTAGGATTTTTTGAGCCAATTGCTCACCCATTTTAAGACGCGCTTTATACACCGAAATCCCATCAATAATGGCATCTGGACGTGCAAAGTACACGTATTCAAAAATACATGGGCTATATTTTGGTGCAGCAGCACATTGACGGCTAAACAAGTTACCATCCATGTCAATGAAAATTGCTTCACCCGGCTCGATATCACGCTCAACTTTAAAACCAAGCGCAGTAATCGCCACCGATTCAGAAGCAATGATATATTCCATACCTTGTTCTGTTTCGCGTGAACCATAAATTAATGGGCGAATGCCGTTTGGATCACGAAAACCGACCAAACCTTGGTTAGTAATCATACTCACCACAGCATAACCACCACGGCAACGCTCATGTACACGACCAATCACATGGAAGATATCATCTGCCACTGGGCTTAATTTACCCAGCTTTTGTAATTCATGCGCTAAAACGTTGAGTAACACTTCAGAGTCTGAATTGGTGTTCATATGACGTAGGTCAGTTTTGAACAAGTCATCATGAATTTCTTCAGCATTGGTCAGGTTACCATTGTGTGCAAGGGTAATCCCGTATGGAGAGTTTACATAAAAGGGCTGTGCTTCTGCACTGCTTGACGAACCGGCTGTTGGGTAACGCACATGACCGATGCCATAGTTCCCTTGTAAAGCGCGCATATGACGTGTATGAAACACATCACGTACCATGCCGGTGTCTTTACGTAAGAATAGACGACCTTCGTGACAAGTGACGATCCCCGCGGCATCTTGTCCACGATGTTGTAACATCGTTAATGCATCAAACAACATTTGGTTAACCGCTGTTTTACCAGCAATACCAACAACTCCACACATAGCAACCTCGCAGACAAGCTAGGATTAATTAAAAGGATTTTTCGTTGCAGCCTCTGAACGCTGTGGTTCAGAAGATAAAGAAGATGTATCTTCTTCAAAATGTTGTTTTGCCTCAGTGACGACTTTTTTCGATTGCTCGGTCGCCCATGGGGCATAAGGTAATAAAGTTTGCACCCAAGTTGAGCGTTGCCAAAGTGGCGAACTTCCCACCCAGGGTGATACAGTCTGTAGCAAAATTAAGATGACCAAAACAGCTTTTACAGTCCCAAAGGCAGCACCGGCTAAACGATTGAGCGGACCGAGTTTTAAGCGATTTAAAATACGCTGTAAAACACCACTTAAGAACCATGTCACCATCATCACAGCGACAACCATTAAAGCAAAGGCACTGACTTTTTGAACCACTGGATCATTGAACATGGTCAACATTGGCGCAAGACTTGTGGCATATTTAATGGCCACAAAAAAAGCCACTAACCATCCAACCAAATTGGCAAATGCCTGTATAAAGCCTTGTCGAAAGCCATTTAAACCACTGATCAACACCACAATCAGCAGCACAATGTCCAATCCATTCATATGCAATTACAGCGCAGCAACACACTGCGCAATGAGTTTCGGTCCAGTATAGATGAGGCCACTATACACTTGTACAAGGCTTGCACCGGCATCTTTTTTGGCTTTGGCATGTTCACCCGCTAAAATCCCACCCACACCAATTAAAGGAATCTGACCTTTAAGTGCTTGTGAAAATGCAGCTAAACATGCAGTGCTTTTCTCAAACACAGGCGCACCAGATAACCCACCGGCTTCTTCAGCAAATTCTAAACCTTCAACGCCTTCACGCGACAAGGTGGTATTGGTCACAATCAGACCATCAAATTTAAATTGGATCAGTTGTGCTGCAATAAATTGAATATCTTCGGCTTCTAAATCTGGAGCGACTTTTAACACAATCGGCACGTAATGTTGGTGCTCTTGTGCCAATTCAAGCTGACGATTTTTTAAGGTCTCGAGTAATTCAGTTAAGGCATCACCGCTTTGTAAAGTACGTAAGTTTTTTGTATTGGGTGAAGAAATATTGACAGTAATATAAGAGGCGTAGTTATAAACTTTTTCTAAACAAATTAAATAATCATCTACTGCTTTTTCAACAGGCGTATCGGCATTTTTACCAATATTAATCCCTAACACGCCTTTAAACTTAGCCGCTTTTACATTTTCAACCAATTGATCGACGCCATCATTATTAAACCCCATACGGTTAATAATGGCATTGGCTTTTGGTAAACGGAATAAACGTGGGTGTGGATTGCCGGCTTGTGGACGTGGAGTAATGGTGCCAATTTCAATAAAACCAAAACCCAAAGCAGCTAAAGCATCAATATAAGCGCCATTTTTGTCTAAGCCTGCGGCAAGTCCCACCGGATTTGGAAATTCAATTCCCATACAAGTGACCGGTTTAGGCTCGACATTTTGACGCATTAGCCCCATAGCATGGGCTGATTTTAATAAGGATAATGTGAGCTCATGTGCACGCTCCGGTGCGAAAGAAAACAACAGAGGACGGGCAAGAGAATACAACATATCTACAAAAGTCTACAGCTTTTAAGTCGCCGTATTATAGGCATGGATTTTAGAAAAAACCATGCTTTGCCGATGTTTATTTTTACCATCTAAGCCACTAACGCTGTTAATTTAAGCGTCTGCCCTTCTTCAAGCAATTGAATCTTTTTTAGATTTAAACCGTCTTTGGCCATCTGGGTTAAAAGATTGGCAAGTACAGCATACTCCGCATGCATCACAACAATTTGAATCTGCTCACCTTGTTGTGAAACACTTAAACTCAAGCCGTGTTGCTGACCCAAACGTTGAATTTTTTCACTTACTGACAATTGCTGATCTGGCGCAGCTTTCATGGTGACAGCATGACTTTGCATCCACACCATTTTATCTTTTAATTCATTGACCCGTTGTTGCTCACGTTCGGCCGCTTGATGCATCGACCATAAGGCACTGCCCAACAGAGCCAGTGTTACAACAACCACGCTGACCATTACCATGACTCTTTCACGCACAGATAAACGTGCTAAAGCTGTGTCGCATTGTTGTTGAAGCTGTGTCCATAATTGCATTATTGAATACTCAACTGTCCAAGCACAGCATTGCCTTGGCTGCTGATATTGCCAAGCTGTACTTTAAAACCTTGTTTACCCAACTGCTCACTCAGCTGTTGCAAATTTTGACTCGAACCTGCGCTAAGCGCTAGATTTAAACCTTGCTCGTCGTAGTTCAGTTGCTGTGCCACCACTTGATGTTGCATTAATATTGGTGCGACACGACTAATCAAAGTTAAAGCTTCGGTATCACCATTTTGGCTTAAACGCAGTTGGCTTTCAAATTGGCTTTTTAGATTTTGTTCACTGACCCGACTGTGTGCCCCAAACCAAGCTTTATATTGCTCAACGGCTTGCTGGGCAGTTTGCTCAGCCACTTGTTTGGCTTGATACCAGCGTAACCCATCGACAGCCACTTGAGTCACTAAAACTGCTGCAACTAACCCAGCACACATTCCCCAATACCCACTCGCTTTATGCTGTGCTTTAACAGGGGTGAGCATATTCCACACATGCCGCTGTGGTTGTTTGAGCCAATCAAAGTTGATATCCAAAAGCTGATACTGTGCTTGGGTTTTGCTCGCAGCTATGGCCTGTAGATGATCTGCATGCAGACCCATACAGCCATATTCACGCGTTTCATCTTGATAATCTAAATACACATTTAAATCATCAATAGAACCACCGCTATAGCCACTTTCACGCACCAAAAGACGTCCTGAAAATGCCAACAGTTGGCTTTGATTTTCTTCAGGTTCAGGCACAAGTAAAAAATCAGGCAATAAAGCCTGCACTTGAATAGGCAGTAGGCTTAAAGCATGTTGCATGGTTTCAACTGTAGTTTTAGCGATTGCCATTAAATACAGCTGATCGGGTTGCACAAAATGCTGTTTAACCAACATGGCATCTAAAGGCAGCACCACATATTCTTCCAGTAAATAGCTTGCCCCTACTACACCTAACTGTTTGTAGTGAGATTTGCTCATTTGCTGTTGTAACAACTGCACGTGGCGACTTGGAAAGTACACCACTGCTGCTTGCCCTTGATAGACACTCAGCTCACGAATCAATTGTTCTAAAGCGATTGCTTGTGACCACTGTCCATCTTGCGACCAATGCCATAGTCCATCATTTTCCGGCATCCATATATGCAACATCAATTTCGCCTTATGCCTGTGGAATAAATTGCTGCGTACGGGTTGAGAGTCCTGCTGCGATGACCGCTTGCTCATAGACTCGTGCCTCTGCCAATTGAAAAGCATGAAACGGCTGTTGCAGTAAAATTTGTTCCATATAGGCCACCACATTCATATGGCACACCACCGCAATTGATTCATACGGTAAATGTGACAACCACTCAATTGCTACTTTTGCATCATCTTCAGGTTTAATGGCATCACATACCACTACAGGTACATTTGGAAAACAAGTTTGCAAATAAGCTAAGGTTTGCTGCGCACGAACCAAAGGACTTACCACAAATACTTCAGGTTGAATCCATGGATGAATTGCCGCAGCCGTTTCTTGTGCTTGCGCGTGACCACGTTCGGTTAGGGCACGTTTTTCATCAGGTTCATGTTGTGCAGGATGGGCTTCGCCATGGCGTACTAAAGTCAGTTGCATGCAAAATTCCTTTTATTTTTCATTGTGCTTAAGTGTATAACGCAAATATGACCGTCTGATTTAAACCGCATAATGCGGTAAAACAAACTCAACATCGCTGCGTTGTCCGGTCTTCATCATCGACACTGCCACACTCAAAGGTGGTGCACCTTCAAAGACTACAGCATACAAAGCTGCGGTGATTGGCATATAGACATCTAATTCTTCAGCGCGTTTACGCACCTGAATAATGGTATTGATGCCTTCTGCGGTTTGCCCAAGCTCTGTGGTGGCTTGTTCTAAGGTTTTACCTTTACCTAATGCATAACCGACTTGATAATTGCGACTTAACGGACTATTACAGGTGGCAAACAAGTCACCCACGCCAGATAAACCTAAGAAGGTTAAAGGATTAGCACCAAGTTTAACTGCAAAACGGCTCATTTCTGCCAAAGCACGGGTGAGCAACATGCTTTTGGTGTTTTCACCCACGTTATACGCTGCTGCAATGCCCATAGCCACGGCATAAATGTTTTTAAGCGCACCGCCCAATTCCACCCCATGTACATCATCACTGGCAAAGACACGAAATAAAGCACTGTGTAAGGCTTGTTGTACCGCATAACGCACCAATTCAGATTGACTGGCAATCACGGTGCCTGCCGGCTGCCCTGCCACAATTTCTTTCGCTAAATTAGGACCTGAAAGCACCCCATACGGTACTTCTGGCAATTCGGCACGGATAATATCACTCATAAAGCTAAAGCTTTGTGCTTCAATGCCTTTGGTTAAAGAGATAACTGCCTGCGAGGTAATAAAAGGTTTAATTTGCTGCAACACACTACGAAAAGAATGGCTTGGAATTGCCACCAAAATAATATCGCGATCACGTACTGCCGTTTGTAAATCCGACTCAGCACGTAAATTTTGCTCTAAGACAAAATCAGGCAAATAGTGCTGATTCAAATGCGTTTGGTTAATGGCATCTGCCACATCCGGATTACGAATCCAAATCATCGTATCGCAGCCATTACGTGCCGCAGTATTAGCCATGGCAGTCCCAAAACTTCCCCCACCCAGCACTGTCACTCGCAAGGCAGTTTTAGGGTTGGTTACTACAGGATCAAGCAAGTCGGTAAATTTTAATTCACTCATAATACAGTCCTATTTTGCTTGCCAAGTGCTGACATAATCACTCAGCTCCACAGGCTGACGTGGTGCAATACTTTTGGCTGCGCTGCCAATATAAATAATTCCTGAAATCAAATCCGTCGGTTTTAAGCCCAAACTGGTTTTAAAATGTTTGGATTCAATCACCGCGCCACTGCGCCACATGGTGGCAAAACCTTGGGCTTGTAAGGACAATAAAAAGTTTTGAATCGCAGCCCCTGAACTTAAAGTTTGTTCAAAATGTGGCACTTTGGGATGATCTTGAAACTCAGTTAATGCCAACACCAATAAAGGCGCACGAAATGGATGATTCTTGACGCGTTCAATCTGTGCAGCTTCACTTTCACCTAAATCGGTTAAGGCTTGTGACAATAGCTCACCAAATGCTGCACGCTGTTCAGGTTCAATCACCACAAAACGCGTCGGCTTTAGACGATGATGATCAGGTGCAGTCAAAGCTGCGGCAAAGGCCTGTTGTAATTGTTGTGCATTCGGCGCAGGCTCAATCAACTGTCCAATCGACTGGCGTTGGTGCATATTTTGATGAATTAAATCTTGGGTTGAGTCTGTCATTGCAGCTTAAAGTCTATGTTTCTAACCAATCTTTTAAGATTAGCATAAACTGATAAATTTACTCTATGTTTCGCGTTGCTGTTTTATATTGTTCAAGGTGCTATTGCAATTTCTATACAAGCGCTTGCATGTGATTGAGATATTTTATGCTGCAATAGGCTTTTACATAAAAAGGACAACTCATGAAACTTGCTACATTATGTGTCACGGCCACTGCCCTTGTGTTAAGCGCATGTGCCTCACAACCGACCACCTCACTTGCCATTCAAAATATCAACAATGAATATGAAGTGATGGGCTTAGGTAAAAGCCAAGTCATTGCTAAAAACAATGCCATTACGGCAGCCAATAAAACCTGTGGCAGTAAAGCCGCGCCCATTTTAGTCAATGAAAAGAGCAGCTATAACGGTGCATTTAAAGGGGTAGTTAATGAAAAGACCGGTCAAGTCATTCAAGCCGCAGCGGATATGATTGGTGGATTAGCCGGTAAAAGCGCAGGCTTATCACGCGATGATGATTACCAAACTGTGCTGACTTTTAAATGTGTCACACAATAGAGGTATAAAAAAACCGCTCAATCGAGCGGTTTTTTTATACTTTTAACTTAGCAATAGCCGTCTAAACGCGTCAATGGGAGTTTTTGACCAATGGCTTTTTCAATTTCAGGGAGATAAAACGCATCATCTTCTGATAAGAAACTAATACTCACCCCTCGTGTCCCTGCACGTCCTGTACGTCCAATACGATGCACATAATCATCTGATTGTTCCGGTAAGGTAAAGTTCACCACATGCGATACGCCATCGACATGAATACCACGACCTGCCACATCGGTGGCGATCATAATATGATGTTGCCCATTTTTAAATTGATCGAGCATTTTCAGGCGTTTGTCTTGAGCAATCTCACCTGAGAGCATCACCACTTTATAACCATCTTGTTTTAAATGGTCATACAGTTTACGCACTTGGTCACGACGATTGGCAAAGATCATGACCTTTTCAATTGGCTCATCACGTAAAATTTCTTGCAATAATTTATATTTATCTGATTTAGCCACCATATACACACGTTGCTCGACGTCTGCATTGGTTTTCTTTTCAGGTTCAATTTCAACTGTGACAGGTTCAAATAACCATTGCTGAGCGAGGTTTAACACATCATAGCTAAAAGTAGCTGAGAACATTAAGGTCTGACGTTGTTCTTTACGTGGTGAATAACGCACAATACGCTTGACCGATGGAATAAAACCCATGTCCAATAAGCGATCGGCTTCGTCAATCACTAAAAATTCAATTTGATCCAACCAGACTTCTTTTTGCTCTACAAGGTCAATTAAACGACCCGGTGTTGCCACAATAATATCGACAAAATTAGCATCGAGTTGCGCTTTTTGCTTTTCAAAGTCCACACCACCTAAGAGCGTCACCACATTTAAACCACAAAAGCGGGTTAACTCTTTGGCATCACTTTCAATTTGCAGCGCCAATTCACGCGTTGGTGCTAAAATTAAAGCACGCGGCTCACCGCGGTAACGTTGTCCTTGCACTGGATTTGTCAGTAAATCATTGATGACGCTTACTAAAAATGCGGCTGTTTTCCCTGTACCAGTTTGTGCACGGCCAATCGCATCATGGCCTGCTAAGGTAAACTTTAAAACCTTTTCTTGAATTGGCGTCATAGAGGTGAAGCCAAGGGCATCAATCGCCTGTTTCAATTGCGGATGGAGATTTAAGGTTTCAAAACCAGCTGACATAGAGTTGCTCTAATTGAAAATGGACAAATTTAGACGATTATAAACAAAAAACGCCCCAATAGATATTGGAGCGTTTCGACGTCAAGCAAAATCGCTTAGTCTAAAGGTTGTACTTCTTCCGCTTGGAAGCCTTTTTGACCTTTAACTACGCTGAACTCAACACGTTGGCCGTCACGAAGTGAACGGTGGCCGTCGCCTTGAATTGCACGGAAATGAACGAATACATCGTCGCCGCCGTTGCGTTGAATAAAGCCAAAGCCTTTAGTATCGTTAAACCACTTCACAACGCCTTGTTCACGAGCTGTCATAAGTTAATCCTCAATTTAGTTCTTTCAAAAGAAGGACCACCCGGTGTTGCAAACAGCAGAGCAAACAAGTTAAAAACATTTATTATTTCTAAGCTTGTAATCATTCTGTAAAACTATCAACAAAATCCCGGTACATCCACTTGTAGAGCGGTGTTTAAAACAATTTTTATTTGTTGTAATACATCCTCAACGGCATCGAGCTTATCATGGCTTATCTTTGATTGGTAGGTTTTTTTTGGATTTATCTGGTTTTAAATTTAATTTTTTATCAAAAATATATCGGCAAAAAAATGCTTTTAACTTGGGCTTTGAGCGCAATTTTGTTAAGCTTTACTTTAAGTTTTTATTGATGTAAAGCTGTGTATGTCTCAAATTGCACGCGTGATTGATGCTATGGGGCAACCCTGTCCGATGCCTCTATTAATGTTAAAGCGCGCCCTAAAACAACAAGCCGCTGGACAATGGATTTTAAAATCCTCAGATCCACATTCACAAACCGACGTAAGCCGCTATTGTGCGCTACATGATTTTCAATGTGACGTGGTGCAAATCTCAGCACAAGAATTTCATTATCACATTGAAACATAATTGGTTTTAACCAATATCATGTAGATTAATTTACATATCTCTACCCAATTGTCCTTAATGATGAAGGCAATTGGCTTTAAGATAAAACCATTGCAAAGACAACTTGTCTTATAAGGAGTATCCATGAGTGACAGCCGCAATCAATTGATGCCCCTGTCATTATCAGCGCCCGGCGTTAATCTTGGTGCTTATATTAGTACTGTGAATCAAATTCCAATTCTGAGCGCTGAACAAGAAAAAGAGCTTGCAGAACGTTACTACTATGACCAAGATTTAGATGCTGCCAAAATGTTGGTAATGTCACATCTGCGTTTTGTAGTACATATTGCCCGCAGTTATGCAGGCTACGGTTTACCGCAAGGCGATTTAATCCAAGAAGGTAACTTAGGCTTAATGAAAGCCGTGAAACGTTTTGACCCGAATATGGGCGTACGTTTGGTGTCTTTTGCTGTGCATTGGATTAAAGCCGAAATTCATGAATATGTGATTCGTAATTGGCGTATTGTTAAAATTGCCACTACCAAAGCGCAGCGTAAATTGTTCTTTAATCTACGTAGCTTAAAAAAATCGAGTAAAAAACTCACCCTCGATGAAGCGCAATCGATTGCCAATGACTTAAATGTGACGCCTGAGCAAGTCTTAGAAATGGAAGGTCGTTTAACCGCGTATGATGCTGCCTTTGAAGCACAAGGTGATGACGATGATGAAGGTTCAACTCACGTTGCACCCGCGCTTTATTTAGAAGACAACCGCTATGATCCGGCACGTTTAGCCGAAGATGAAGATTATGAGCAACAAAGCACCTCGGCTTTACACGATGCGATGGAGCAACTTGATGATCGTTCACGTAATATCTTACAACGCCGCTGGTTAGATGACGACAAATCAACGCTGCATGAATTGGCAGCGGAATATAATGTTTCTGCTGAACGGATTCGTCAGCTTGAAAAAAATGCCATGGAAAAGATTAAAGTTGCCATGTCATCCAATTAAAAAAAGGGCAAAGTTGCCCTTTTTTTAATTGCTGTATTATGATGAGTAAACTATTTTTCCCTGTATGACATCAGCATGTGGATCACAATTTCTGCAGTTAATTTAGCGCTTGCCGTCATGGTAGGTGCATTTGGCGCACATGGCTTAAAAGCGCGTGCCAGTGAGATACAACTTGGTTGGTGGCAAACCGCCACAGACTATTTCTTTTATCATGCTTTAGGCATGTTATTGATAGCACTCTTAATGCACATGAAGCCTCAATTAAATATCAAACGTAGTTTTATCTTGATGCAACTGGGCATTGTTTTATTTTGTGGCTCGTTATATATCATGGCACTTGGCTTACCGCGCGGCTTAGGTGCAATCACCCCAATTGGTGGGGCACTCATGATTTCAGCTTGGCTAGATTTGGCGTGGAAAGCCCGAAAAGTTGTATAAAAAAGGACGCTGCAGCGTCCTTTTTAAAATAACTTTATTTAATTAAACCTTCATCACGTAGTGCAATTTCTACTGACTGACGTTGACGCACTTTTTTGCGTAAGGCCAAAACATGCGGATATGGGGTGAGATCATGCCCAATCAGCTTAGACCAGTTGGTCAGCACAAAAAAGTAAGCATCGGCAGGACCGAAGTTATCATCGACTAAATATTCATGTTCATTTTTGGCAATAGCACTGTCAATATAGGTCAATAGACGGTCAATTTCAGCATAGCCTTTTTGTTTGGCGGCATCATCTAGCTCACCTTGGAAAAACACCGCATAAGCATCATGCAATTCTGAGTTTAAATAACCTAACCACTCTAGTACTTTGGCACGTCCAAACCCTGATGGTGGAATCAAATCTTGTTTTGGGTCATGCTGCGCCAGGAACGGCAAAATTGCGACAATTTCGGTCAAAATTAAACCGGGATTAATTTCTAGTGCCGGCACATAACCTTTGGGGTTGATTTGATAATAATCTAGCCCTTTTTCGGTTTGATGAGTTTTTAAATCCACGCGTACTAAATCAAAGTCGACGTTAATTTCATTTAAAATAATATGTGCCGCTAAAGAACACGCACCGGGTGCATAATACAGTTTCATCTTTGATCTAATCCTTGTATTTTTTTTAGTTTAAGCTTGGCCAAGCCCAATCTTATGGCTTGTTCGACTACACTCATTGACTATCGGGGATATTGATTGATTTTTCAAGTCATTTACAGGTGCTTTTTGCAATAAAGCTGTTTTACCATAGCCACTTTAAAGTTTGATGAAATTTGTTGTGATTGGCTTGAAAAAACAAGAATGGTTTTCCAACATTCGTACTGATATTTTGGCCGGTTTAGTGGTCGGCTTGGCCCTAATTCCTGAATCGATTGCCTTTTCTGCCATTGCTGGGGTGGACCCACAAGTCGGTTTATATGCCTCATTTTGTATTGCAGTGAGTATTGCCTTTTTAGGCGGTCGCCCTGCCATGATTTCAGCAGCCACTGGGGCTATGGCGCTATTAATGATCACTTTGGTCAAAGTGCATGGTTTACAGTATTTATTAGCAGCCACCATTTTAACTGGTGTGATTCAGGTCATTGCCAGCTACTTCCAAGTGGCAAAACTGATGCGTTTTGTCTCGCAAGCCGTGGTCTATGGCTTTTTAAATGCCTTGGCAATTTTAATTTTTATGGCGCAACTCCCTGAATTACGCCAAATGGATACGCTAGCCTTTACTTTAATGGCTTTAGGTCTAGCTTTAATTTATTTGTTTCCACGGTTGCCTAAAATTGGCAAGCTGATCCCCTCGCCTTTAGTTTGTATTGTGGTGTTAAGTTTGATTGCGCTTATTTTAGGCGCAGATTTACGTACGGTGAGTGACCTAGGTCAATTTCCCGAAACTTTGCCTATTTTTTTGTGGCCTGATATTCCTTTAAACTTTGAAACTTTAAGCATTATTTTCCCCTATGCCTTAACTTTAGCCACAGTGGGTTTATTAGAAACCATGATGACCACTACAGTGGTGGATGAAATAACCCAAACCACCAGTGACCGTGACCAAGAATGCTGCGGACAAGGTTTTGCCAACATGATCAGTGGCTGTATGGGAGGTATGGCAGGTTGTGCCATGATTGGGCAATCTTTAATTAATGTCCAATCGGGTGCACGCACGCGTTTATCTACCTTAGTTGCAGGGGTATTTTTACTGTGTTTGGTGGTATTTTTTAAAGAGTGGCTCAGTTATATTCCAATGGCGGCCTTGGTGGCCATTATGATCATGGTGGCATTCACCACCTTTCAATGGACTGCTGTGCAAGAATTTAAATCGCATCCACGCCAATTTAATTTGATTATGATTGCGGTGGTGGCTGTGGTGCTTATAAGCCACAATTTGGCATTGGGTGTATTGATTGGGGTTGTAATGTCAGCCTTATTTTTTATCAACGCGCTTGAACACACCGTACAAGTGAGCCACACCGAGCACCATCAACAACGTCGTTATGTGATTCGTGGGCAAATTTTCTTTAGTAGCAGTACACGTTTTTTCCATTTGTTTGACTTTGATATACACGTTCAACATGTTGAAATTGATGTAAGTGACGCGCATATTTGGGATGTCACTTCATTAAATATGCTCTACAAAGTACGCGATCAATTTGAGCAACGTGGTATAGAGGTCACTTTCATTGGCTTACACCAAGCCGCACAGGGCTTGATCAAGTCGCCTACCCATTCTTAAAGCATTTCGAGCGCCATTTTAATGGCGCTTTTTGGATAGCGGTGAAAATATTTGACTTGTTGCTTGAACGACTTAAAATACCGCATTCGATTTATTTTAGATTTGCCAAAATTATGTCAAACGATCAACTAGAGCAGCCAGTCGTTGAGCTCGAAAATTTAAATGAGCACCGTGAAATTGTGACATTTATGCGCCGTTCAACGCCGCTCAATACCTCACAACGTACTGCGCTTGAGCAATATGGTCACTTAATTTTGGAATATCCAGTGGGTGACTTGCGTCAACATTTTGAACACCCAGAACGTCCCTTAACCGTAGAAATTGGTTTTGGTATGGGTCGTTCATTGGTGTTGATGGCCAAAGCCAATCCCGAACGTAACTATGTTGGGATTGAAGTGCATGTACCAGGGATTGCCCAATGCGTGTATGAAGCAGGTATGGCAGGCTTGACCAACTTACGTTTATTAGATGCTGATGCCATTCAAGTTCTACGTGAAATGCCAGACAATAGCATTAACGCGGTTCAGTTGTATTTCCCAGATCCATGGCAGAAGAAACGTCACTTTAAGCGTCGCTTTGTATCACATGATCGTATGCCATTGGTGGAACAAAAGCTGGAAATGGGCGGTACTTTCCACTCAGCCACGGATTGGGAACCGTATGCCGAATGGATGTTAGATGTCTTAGATAATCGTCCGCGTTTAGAAAATATGGCAGGTAAAGGCAATAGCTATCCTCGTCCAGATTGGCGTCCACAAACCAAATTTGAGCGTCGTGGCTTAGAAGAAGGTCATAAAATCAATGACTTCTTATTTAAGAAAATTAGCTAAGCTCAAAATTTCACAATAGCGCCCCTAAAGGCGCTATTTTTTATAAATTATAAAAATAGAGTAAAACAATGAAAACATTATTATTCAGTCTAGGTTTAATCAGTATAACCACTGTAACTGTGGCACAAGAGTGGCAATTGATTGCCGAAGATGCTTATCATCAAATCAGTTTAAATACCCAAACATTAGCATCTATACAACGTGAACAACAAAATTTACTGAAAGTTTGGACCAATTGGCAAGTGTATACCGAACAAGGTCCACAGGATCAATTGCGTGGTGATTTCACCATGGTGATGTACTACATTAACTGCCAAAGCCAAACGATTGCTGAGAGTTCTCGCACCTCTTATTTTGCCAATGGTTTACAAAGAAGCTCTAAAGCCAGTACATGGCATGACTTACGCCCTGTTGCAGCAAATTCACTGGCTGCCCAAATAATCAAAATTGCCTGCCAAGCTCAGCAAATGAATTAATAACTTGAATAATACGCCACAAGTTAAAATACGTGATATACATCACGTTTTATTTCATATAAAATACAATAATGCTATATTTGTCACACTTTTAATGCCTGCAAGGATTGCAATGAAACGATCTGTACTCTTGTTCTTGATGCTGCTAAGTACATTTGGACATAGCCAAGAAAATTGGATTGAATTAGGTTATAGTGAGCAAGATCAGGTGAGCTTTACCTTTAACACAGCACAAGATGTGCCACATTTAAATATTCACAGCAAGTGGCAAGCGCTTGGCTCAAGTGACTATACACTCAAGTCGTATCAGGTGGATTGTTTAACCCTAGAGGCTAAATTGTATCAACAAGAATATCATAGCCCCTCCTTAAGTATGATGACCACGCATATTACAACCATGCAAACCCCAAACATCAATAGCATGCACTATATGCTCAATTCTACTGCCTGTTTATTTGCACGAGTACAACAGGAGCAAGGCCTGATTTTGGCTCAAACTCGCTAAAAAAAGCCCGCAGATGCGGGCTTTTTAATGCAAATAATTTAAGCGCTTACCGCCTCTTGTTTAAGCATATGACCTTCTGCCACTAAACGTGCATGCCAACTTAAAGCTTCAGTTAAGATATGCGGTGTATGTCCACCTTGCTGTGCCGCACGATCATAATAATCATTCAGTGCATCACGGTAATCAGGATGCGCACAGTTGTCGATAATCGCACGCGCGCGCTCACGTGGTGCTAAGCCACGTAAATCAGCTAAACCTTGTTCAGTGACTAAGATATCCACATCATGTTCGGTATGGTCATGGTGACTGACCATTGGCACCACCGATGAAATGGCACCAGCTTTAGCAATCGATTTAGTGACAAAGATAGACAACATGGAATTACGGGCAAAGTCACCTGAACCGCCAATACCATTCATCATTTTCGTGCCTGTGACATGCGTTGAATTGACGTTACCGTAAATATCAAACTCAAGCGCAGTATTGATGGCAATAATACCTAAACGACGGATAATTTCTGGGTTATTGGAGACGTCTTGCGGACGCATCACAATCTTGTCTTTGTATTTTTCAAAGTTTGCCATCACGTATTCGTTGGTGCTTTGAGACAAAGTCATTGAACAACCTGAAGCAAAAATCATTTTACCTGAATCAATCAACTTAAAGGTACAGTCTTGTAGTACTTCTGAATACATGACCAAATCTTTAAAGTTAGAATGTTCAAAACCTGCAAACACGGCGTTAGCAATTGAACCAACACCCGATTGTAATGGCCCTAAATTGTTCGGTAAGCGACCTTCTGCGACTTCTTTTTCAAAGAAGTTGACCAAATGTTTGGCAATAGCAAGCGTTTCTTCGTCAGCATCTGCCATATCAAAAGTGGTATCAGGCACTTCATTCATGACAATGGCAGAGATTTTTGCAGGATCAACTTGAATGCCGATTTTACCAATACGATCTTGCACTTCAGTTAATGGCACTGGACCACGCTTTGGACGTGATGCTGGCACATAAATGTCGTGTGAACCTTCTAAAATTGGATTTGAAGTTAAATCAATTTCCACAATCACATGATCGGCCATTTCAGCAAATTGCGCTGAGTTACCACATGAGTTGGTTGGAATGATTAAACCGTCTTCGGTAATGGCAACTGCAGAAATCACTACAACTTGTGGCGCAGGCAACATTTTATGGCGCATTTTATCGGCCATACCTGATAAATGTTGGTCGGTGTACATCACTTCGCCATTGTTAATTTGCTTACGCAAACCGGGATCGGCTTGATAAGGTAAACGACGTGAAATGACTTTGGCTGCACCTAATTTGCCATCAATTTGGTTACCTAAACTGGCACCTGTAGCAAAGGTAATATTTTTGACTTTGGCTTGTGCTGCTAATGCCAATGGCACAGCTTTAGCATCGCCTGCACCACCAAAACCACTGGCGCCAAGCACTGCGCCATCTGGAATTAAATCTAAAGCTTGTTCTACTGAAACAATCTTGTCATGCAAGCTCGCTAAACGAACGCGATCTAAACCTTTTGTCATTTTCAATCTTCCCAACATTAACGCTTTTTGTTATCTCTCATTACACCATAAAGGTCATGATTTATGAGCAATCTCTTAGACCAATTCCACAGCAATCGCAGTGGCTTCACCACCACCAATACACAATGCCGCGACACCTTTTTTACCGCCTGTGCGTTTAAGGGCATGAATTAAGGTCACAATAATACGTGAGCCTGATGAACCGAGTGGGTGACCTAAAGCACATGCACCACCACTGATATTGACTTTGGCATCATCTAAATTTAAGCCATCAATGGCAAGCATTGCGACCATGGCAAATGCTTCATTCACTTCCCATAAATCTACATCTTGTGCTGACCAACCTGCTTGTTGCAGCACTTTTTCAATCGCACCCACTGGCGCAATGGTAAATTCTGTTGGATGTTGTGAATTGGTTGCATAAGCGACAACCTGAGCAAGCGGTGTTAAACCTTTTTCTCGTGCAATAGCATCAGAGGTAATCACCAATGCAGATGCACCATCTGAGATTGAGCTTGAGTTGGCCGCAGTAATGGTACCGTCTTTTTTAAAGGCAGGACGAAGGGTTGGAATTTTGTCAATTTTTGCATTAAACGGCTGTTCGTCGTGATCAACCACCACATCGCCTTTACGGCTCGACACAGTGACTGCTGCAATTTCGTCTTTAAAGTAACCGTTATTTACCGCATCGACTGCTTTTTGTAATGATGCAATGGCATAGGCATCTTGTTGTTCACGCGTGTAGCCTTTTTTGTCTGCCATTTCTTGGGCCAACACACCCATCGATAGACCCGACTCTGCATCTTCTAAACCATCTTGGAACATATGGTCAATAATTTTGCCATGTCCCATACGTAAACCACCACGTGCTTTGTCAAGCAAGTAAGGCGCATTACTCATCGATTCCATGCCGCCTGCGATAATGATATTAGCACTGCCCGCTTTAATGGCATCGGCCGCTTGCATTACCGCTTTCATGCCTGAACCACAGACTTTATTGATGGTGGTTGCACCCACAGTATCAGGTACCCCAGCTAAACGCAGAGCTTGACGTGCAGGGGCTTGTTTTAAGCCTGCAGGTAACACACAACCGAAAATCACTTCATCAACGTCAGTCGCTGCAATACCTGCACGCTTGATGGTTTCTTGAATCACAGCGCTACCCAATTGTGGTGCGCTTAAAGATGAGAGTGAACCTTGAAAGCCACCCATAGCAGTACGTACTGCATCTACAATTACGATCATTATTTTATATCCTATAGTATTGCAGAAGCTAGATCGTCCAATCTGAGCTAGCTTCGTGATTTTGGTCTAAAAATTAAGACTGTGCGGTAAAGTATTCTGCACTAAAGTCCATCATAACGTCAGTTCCTGTTTTGACACGTTGCACACGCGCTGCAAAGTCCGCTAAGACTTTATTGCTATAGTATTGTGCCAACGCCAATTTATTTTGGTAGAAACTCTCGGCTTTACCTTGTGCAGCAGCAGTGATACGTGCATACATATATACGAAGCTCAGCATACCCACAGCGTGTAAGTAATCTACCGCAACGGCACTTGAGAAATCAGGATTTTGTTTTGATTGCTCAACAATAAACTGGGTTAATTCTTCAGTTTTTGCAGCGATGTCTAAGGTTACCGCTTTAATGCTTAAGCTGTCGTCTAGACCATTGGCGAATGCGCGAATTTCTTCTAAATATTCAGCCAAGAAAGCACCGCTGGTTTTAATGGTTTTACGACCAATTAAATCAAGGGCTTGAATGCCGTTGGTGCCTTCATAAATTTGTGAAATACGTAAGTCACGGATACATTGCTCCATGCCCCACTCACGAATATAACCATGACCACCAAAGCACATTTGTGCTTCTAATGTTGACTCTAACGCTTTATCGGTTAAGAATGCTTTGGCAATTGGGGTTAACAGCGCCACACGGTTATTGGCTTTTTTCACTGCTTCTGCGTCATTTGAGAATTTAGTGATATCAAGCTGTTGACCCACATAGGCTGCAAAGGCACGGGTCGCTTCATTGTTTGAACGCACGTTGAGTAGCATACGACGTACATCAGCATGCACTAAAATAGAATCCGCTGGTTTTTCAGGTGATTTCACCCCTGTGGCACTGCGACCTTGTAAGCGATCTGTGGCATATTGCGCCGCATTTTGATAAGCGTATTCAGCAGCACCTAAACCTTGAATGCCCATCGATAAACGCTCGTAGTTCATCATAATGAACATTGCAGCAAGACCTTCGTTTTCCTTACCAATCATGTAACCTTTGGCTGCGTCAAAGTTCATGACACACGTTGCGGAACCTTTAATGCCCATTTTGTGCTCGATTGAACCTGCGGCAACCGTGTTACGTTCACCTAATGATCCATCTTGATTGACCAAGAATTTTGGCACAATAAACATAGAAATACCGCGTGAACCTGCTGGAGCATTGGGTGTTTTTGCCAAGACTAAATGAATGATGTTGTCGCATAAATCATGCTCACCACTGGTGATAAAGATTTTTGTACCAGTAATATTATAGCTGCCATCTTCATTCGGTTCAGCTTTAGTTTTAATAATGCCTAAATCTGTACCTGAATGTGGCTCGGTTAAGCACATCGTGCCTGACCATTCGCCAGTATAGAATTTTGGTAAATAGGTTTCTTTTTGCTCTTGTGTACCGGCTTGATCAATCGCCATACCTGCGCCCACCGTTAACAGTGGATATAGCATAAATGATGGGTTAGTGGCCCAAATCATCTCATCTGCCAATACAGTGAGCATTTTTGGCATGCCTTGACCGCCCCACTCTTCAGATGCACCCAAACCAATCCAACCGCCTTGTGCGTATTGGTCAAATGCTTCTTTAAAGCCTTTTGGTGTAGTGACAACGCCTTGATTAAATTGCGCGCCGCCTTCTTCATCGCTTGAGCGATTTAAATCTAAAATGACATTTTTTGAAAATTTGGCCATTTCTTCTAAAATGGCATTGGCAGTTGCCTGATCTAAATGCGCAAGACCTTCTGTACTTTGCCAGAACTGTTCGGCTTGAAACACGTCATTTAAGATAAAGTCCATATCTTTTAGTGGTGCATTATAAATTGGCATTGTTACTTTCCTTAAATTAATCTGCTTGATTACAACATCAGCAGGTTTTTCACTGTTTTCATTCCTTCAGGTCATTGGCCTAATATTTTTTAAACCACGACGCAAATATTGTTTTATTTGTTTGTGTTCAGCTCGTCTTATGTTGATGAAAACTGCAACACAACCATTATTTTTAATCTGGGGCAATACTGCCATGTTTAGATTGCCGTTGTGTGAAATACTTTGAAACTTCACCACATTATTTGTATAAAAAATAATTTTATTTCAAATATTTACACTAAAAATCAATCTATGTTTTATAACAGGTTTGAGCGTTTATACTGCACACTGTAATCTTATAAAACGCAATGACAATAGAATAAAAATGGCAGAATTGGAAATGATTGATCTCTACGGTTCCCATTGCTTGACATTGTTTTATTTGTATGATCAAAATTGATATTTTGCGTATGTCGCCAAGTGACCATTTGGTTGTTTACTAATCAAAATCAAGACTTTGGTTTAATTTCAATCTCAGCACAGGTGGTTTAATTTGCATCAAGTAGTTTTGATTGTCAGATGGAACGAAGAAGATGAATTCAGAGCGCCAACAAAACTTTTTGCTGCGAAAAGAAAAGATTTTAAGCATGGCAGAAAAGTTGTTATTGGATAACAATCAAGATATTACGTTAGGTGAATTGGCCTCAGAGCTTGATATTGCCAAAGGCACGATCTATAAACATTTCAAAAGCAAAAATCAGTTGTATTTAGAACTTATTATTTTAAACGAACGCCGTTTGTTAGACATTTCACAGAAAAATCAAAACAATATCAAAAGTTATGTGTCGCAATATATGCTGTACAACATGCTCAATTCTAATCGCACCATTTTGCTACACGCCATTGAAGAGCGCTTAACCAACAACGAACGTCGTTTAAAAGATTTGTTTGAAGAGCTGTATCAAGTACGTGAGCAACGCATTTTATCCATTAAAGACATGACCGGCGATTATTTAAAATCCTTAAATAGTGCCATGTCGATTCGTGATTATTTGTCTTATATTTGGACGGTGACCTATGGTGCATCTTTGTTATTAAATTCAACCCATTATCAAAAAGCCATTGGCTCACGCGAGCGCTTAATTAAACTGTATATTAACCAAGCCTTAATGATTCCAGATAAAGTCTCTTAAATCTTAAAGTAATTTAACACTGTGCCCAGCAAAGCCTGCTAGCACAGTGTACCGACAATTGTTACATAGCACGCAAAGTTAAAATTTGTTCGCTGCGTCCAAATGGGCCAGATTGATCGTGTAGCACAGCACTGGTTAGGCCTATGCCATCGGTGCCATATTGTTGGGTGGCTTCAAGCCCCAACCATTGCCCTTGTGGTTCACGATACAGATGAATTTGTAAATCTAAATTTGGAAATGCCCAACCTTGTCCCGGCTCCACACGCGGCACTACGCCATTGGCCGTGTCTACCATGCCCATTAAACGCACAAAATCTAAGGTGTTTTCACCTTCTACCATCTCAACTTGGCTATTGAGCCACACGATGCCACAACCAGCACGGCGATCAGCATCGGCACGTGCCGTAATACTTTGAATATATCCACCCGGCCAGCATTTCATTCCTTCCCAAAGCGGCAATTGTTCAGGCGGTGCGACAAAACCATCTTCTAAGCCTGCAATATGTTGTGTATCTTGGGTTTGCATACGCCATGCACGTGCCACAATACAAGGGCGACCATTGGCGACCATAGTTGATTCAAGTAATTCAATGGTTTTACCTCCACGAATCACTTTGGTTTCGACCGAAAATTCACCGAATGGAATTAAACCTAAAATATCATAGCCAATTCGTCCAATGCGTAGCTCAGGACGTGGATTAAAGCGCGCTAACTCATGCGCCAAAATACCACCTGCGGGCGCCATATGCTGTTCATTTGGATTCCATGCCCCTTGGCAATGAATGTGGCATTGATAATAAGAAATGACACTGCCATCTTGTAAATGTTCACGTTGCTTAAGCTGATAATACGCGGCCATAGTCCCTAACCTGTTATTTTTGTGCTAAAAAACCAAAATAGTTGATCACTTTCATATAAGTAAATACCTGCTCAAACCCCACATCCTTGAGTATAGTGCAGTAATCTTGAGGAGATACTAAAGCAAAATCATCCTCTAAACGCTCAAGCATTTGTTCACTTTGACGCACGCTTAAACCTTGTACTTGGCATAAATGCTGTAAAGTCTTAAGTTCATCTGGATGGCTTGGCAACAGCATGTCATACGTCATTAAACAGGCTTTTGGTTTAAGATGCTGATAAATCTGCTGAAAAAATTCAGGTTTTTGTTGATTGGTAATAAAATGCGCCACCAATAAACATAAAGCGGCATCAAATTGTGCCTCTAGCTTTAAATCCGCCGTTGTACCATGTATCCAATTCACGCGTGACTTACCTGCGTACTCAACCATTTTTTGTTGAGCTTTTTGCAACATGCTCAATGAAGGGTCAACCGCTGTAATCTGAATCTCCGGAAAATCTGCCAGTAAATATTCGATCTCATAGCCTGTACCACAGCCGACAATCAAAATATGTGCGTGTGCAGGTAAATGTACGCTTAACGTTGCACGCACTTGGGCATGCATGAGTTCATAGCCTGGAATGAGTTGACGAATATGGTCATCATAGCCTGCCACCACTTTGGGATGACAAAAATCTTTAGCCACCTTCGCTCCTTAAAAAAATTTGCCCACGAGCATACTCGTGGGCATAGTGGGTTTATGCAATATCTTCGAGTAAATTGAGTTCTTGGCGCATCAATTCTTGTAGTTTGAATTTTTGTGCTTTACCTGATGCCGTCATTGGGAACTCACGGAAGAAGCGCACATAACGTGGGACTTTGTTATGTGAGATATTCTCTTTGCAATATTGACGAATCACTTCTTCATTGCAGGTTTCACCGTCGTGTAAAATAATGCAGGCACAAAGTTCTTCACCATAACGTGGATCAGGTAAACCAATCACTTGTACATCCATCACCGCAGGATGGGTATAGAGGAAGTCTTCAATTTCTTTGGGGAATAAGTTTTCGCCGCCACGAATCACCACATCTTTAATACGGCCTTTAATTTTAATAAAGCCCTCATCGTCCATCGATGCAATATCACCAGTATGCATCCAACGAGCTTTATCAATCACATCAAAGGTTTTATCTTCATCTTCCCAGTAACCTAGCATCACCGAATAACCACGTACACACAGTTCGCCTAAGCTGCCGCGTGGCACGACTTTACCTTGCTCATCGACAATTTTAATTTCAAGATGTGGATGAACACGCCCCACAGTCCCCACACGTTGTTCAATACTATCCGTCACGGCGCTTTGTGCACTGACTGGTGCAGTTTCGGTCATACCGTAGCAAATGGTGACTTCTTGCATATGCATACGGTCAATGACACGTTGCATAATTTCACGCGGACATGGGCTACCTGCCATAATGCCGGTGCGTAAACTACTTAAATCAAATTGTTCAAATTGTTCATGCTCTAACATGGCAATAAACATGGTCGGTACGCCATAGGCCGCAGTACATTTTTCTTGCTCAATGGCTTGTAAGCTCGACAGTGGATTGAACACCCCTGCTGGATACACCATGGTTGAGCCATGCGTGATGCAGGCTAAATTCCCCATCACCATACCAAAGCAATGGAACAATGGCACCGAAATACAGACACGATCTTGTGGGGTTAAACGAATTGCTTCACCCACAAAATACCCATTATTTAAAATGTTATTGTGCGTGAGCATAGTACCTTTAGGGTTGCCTGTGGTGCCTGAAGTAAATTGAATATTAATGGTTTCATCAAATTGCAATTCACTGGCCAATTGCTCTAACTGCGCCAATTGCTGTGCGCTTGGCTCAATCAATAAGTCACTAAAACGATGAATAGCACCTTGTTGTTCGTCTGAGATTTTAATGACATGTTTTAAATGCGGCAGACGCACACAGGACAGAATTTTTTCATTAGAATTGCACAGCTCTGGCGCAATCTTACATAAAATTTCTTGATAATCTGAGGTTTTAAAAGCAGGTGCAATCACAAGCCCAACGCAAGAGACTTTATTGAGTACATATTCAAGTTCACTGCTTTTATACGCAGGATTGAGATTGACTAAGATGATACCGGCTTTAAAGGCAGCAAATTGGGTAATGGTCCATTCGACACAGTTGGGTGACCAAATTGCCAAACGATCGCCTTTTTTTAGGCCTAATTTGAGCAAGCTACATGCAAATGCATTCACTTGCTGTTGTAACTCTTTATAGGTCAAACGAATATTTTGCTGCACGCTCACCACAGCATCCTGCTCGGCGTATTGGGCACAGGCTTGGTCAAATTTTTCACCAATGGTGGTGCCCAATAAAGGTTGACCACTTGCGCCATAGGCGTAACTTAAACGGACTTGTGTCATTGAATCGATCTCCTTGATTCTTTTTAATTTTGTTTTTTATGCTTTGCCCACAAACCGTTGTGTGGAATTTAAACGCGTGCTTCTTCCTCAATCATCACCGCATTTAAACAAAAATCAGCGATTTGTTTGACAAAGTAATCCTTATAATTTTGATCAAACATCATATTACGTGACGGATTTAAAGGCTCAATTACCACAAAGGTCATGGTACCCACCACACACAATGCTGCGGTATTTAAATCCTCAAACCCAAATTCGCCGTTAATTTTCCCTTCGGCTAAAATCTCCTTAATACTTTGTTTGAGTAATTGTTTACTGCGAAAACGCTCATGCTCAACCGAAGGGTCAATCGGTTCAAACATTAACGAATACGCCAATTGTGGACTATTTAAAGCACGCTTTACAAAGGTGGTGACCGCCTTATGTAATTTTTCCGTTGCGCGTAAATCTTGACGTTTGGCAATTGAGTCTAAAATTTTGATTTCATGCGCAATTGCTGCAACCAGCACCTCAATTAACACCTGACTTTTGTTTTCAAAGTAGCGATATACCAAGCCACTTGAAACGCCTGCCCGCTCTGCAATCGGTTGAATTTGCGCTTCTTTTAATCCACCTTGTGCAATCAATTCTCGCGCGGATTGTAAAATCGAAATACGATTTTGCTCCATACGCTCTTGCATCAGTGATGATCTTTTATAACTCATAATTTTATTCTCAACAAGATAAAAATGAATTTTAAATCAATTTATGAATTTGTATTCACTTTTTTAAAAAAACATTGTATGTTAGTTTTAAAAGCACAAAAACAACCGCTTTTCACCAAGTGATTTGGGAAAAATAAATACAAATTCAGGATGAATAACATGAACGTACATATTCCGTTACAACTTAACCTACAAACCCTTAATTTTGGTCTAGACGAGACTTTACTCGCTCTACGCGATTCTGTTGCAGCATTTTGTGCCAAAGAAATTGCCCCAATTGCTGCAAGTGTGGACCGTGACAACGAATTCCCTGCACATCTTTGGAAAAAAATGGGCGACATGGGCTTACATGGTTTAACGGTGAGCGAAGAATACGGTGGTTCAGACTTGGGTTATTTAGCACATATTATTGTGATGCAAGAAATTTCACGCGCATCTGCCTCAATTGGCTTGTCTTATGGTGCACATTCAAATTTATGTATTAACCAAATTAAACGTAACGGTTCTGAAGAACAAAAACAAAAGTATCTCCCAAAACTCATCTCAGGCGATTATGTCGGTGCATTGGCAATGTCTGAACCAAATGCCGGCTCAGATGTAGTAAGCATGAAATTACGTGCTGATGATCACGGCGATCACTATGTACTCAATGGCTCAAAAATGTGGATCACCAACGGCGGTGATGCCGATGTATTGGTGGTGTATGCCAAAACCGATACCCAAGCCGGTGCTAAAGGCATGACTGCCTTTATTATTGAAAAAGGCATGCAAGGCTTTAGTCATGGTACCCATTTAGACAAATTGGGGATGCGTGGTTCAAATACTTACCCACTGTTTTTTGACAACGTAAAAGTGCCAAAAGAAAACGTGATGGGTGGCGTAGGCAATGGCGTTAAAGTCTTAATGAGTGGTTTAGATTACGAACGTGCGGTTTTAAGCGCAGGCCCGCTTGGCATTATGGATGCTTGTATGGACAGCGTGATTCCATATTTACATGAGCGTAAACAGTTTGGTCAAGCCTTAGGTGAGTTCCAACTGATGCAAGGTAAAGTTGCAGATATGTACTCAACATGGTTGGCATGTAAAGCGCTTGTATATGCCGTTGGCGCAGAATGTGACAAAGCTGATCATCGTCGTAGCTTACGTAAAGATGCCGCCAGTGCCATTTTATATGCCGCAGAAAAAGCCACATGGATGGCAGGTGAAGCCATTCAAACCTTAGGCGGTAATGGCTATATCAATGAATATTCAGTCGGTCGTTTATGGCGTGATGCCAAACTCTATGAAATTGGTGCAGGTACCTCAGAAATTCGCCGTATGCTGATCGGTCGCGAATTATTTAACGAAACCAAATAATGCCTTTGGGCACATCAGTGCCCACATCCGCTTAATACAACAACAAGATTCAATACAAGGATGTTTATGATGAATGTATTACGTCAATTTAGCC